>Ga0114996_10001977_pt1 | contig 26990 bp, 18 predicted proteins | sample ArcticOcean_MG_C_4_FD_87039 | JGI IMG/M metagenome (GOLD analysis project Ga0114996, IMG submission 87039) | Marine microbial communities from western Arctic Ocean - ArcticOcean_MG_CB4_134 | ecosystem: Environmental > Aquatic > Marine > Oceanic | place: Arctic Ocean: Canada Basin | collected... | reverse complement strand
TGCGTGGACAGTACGCCGGCCTGCAAGGAGGGCGCCACCAAAGAGGCAGACGACGGCTGCAACACCTGCACCTGCACGGAAGGGGCGTGGGCTTGCACGAAGAAACTCTGTCAATGCGAGGTAGACGACTGTGGTCCGAAGCCCGGCATGCCCAACAAGCTGTGTTCCGACGGCGTGACCATGTCGGGTCCCGGAGATTGCGTCCTCAATGAGGATGGAACGTGCGCGTGGGAGATCATCGAATGTCCCGCCGAGTGCAAAGCGGGCGAAACCAAAGAGGTGGACTGCAACACCTGCACCTGCGCCGATGGGGCGTGGGCGTGCACGGAGAAGGTGTGCCCGGATTGCTCGGATACCAAGCTCTGTCCCGAGGGCCAGGTGTGCCAGAACGGCGTGTGCAAAGACAAACCGGCTGGCTGCGGCACCAATGTGCTCTGCGACATGGAAGCGCCGAGCTGTCCGGAAGGCCTGATCGCGGTGAACAAGGGCGATTGCTGGGGCTGTGGATACGCCGCCACCTGTTCCTGTTCGGACGGGGAAACCGTGATTTGCAAAATGCTCCCGCCGACCTGTAAGGACGGCCAGGAGTTGGCGGAAGTGAGCGGCTGCTACGAGTGTGTGAATCCGCTGACCTGCAAAGAAGAGTCTGGGTGTGAGGCGGCTCCCGAGTGCACCAAAGAGCAGACTTTGGTGGACTCCAACGACGACGGCTGTGACGACAAATGCGAGTGTTTAATGTCCACGGATTGCTCCGATGGGTACAAGCCAGTCGACACCAATGGTGATGGTTGTCTTGATGACTGCGAAGAGAAGTGCTCCCCAGCACCGAAATGTACCAGCGAGCAGACGTTGGTCGACACCAACGGCGACGGCTGTGACGACAAATGTGAGTGCGTGCTCGCCATCGACTGTGCGCCCGGCTCGACAGCCATCGACACCAATGGCGATGGTTGTTTCGACGATTGCAAAACGATCTGCGGTGCGGTTCCCGAGTGCACCAGTGAGCAGACGTTGGTCGACACCAACGGGGACGGCTGTGACGACAAATGCGAGTGCGAGCTGATCATCGACTGTATGCCCGGCTGGAACGCCATCGACACCAATGACGATGGCTGTTCTGACGATTGCAAAATGGCCTGCGCCGTGGTTCCCGAGTGCACCAGCGAGCAGAAGTTGGTCGACACCAACGAGGACGGCTGTGACGACACATGCGAGTGTGCGCTGGCCATCGACTGTATGCCCGGCTGGAATGCCATCGACACCAATAGCGATGGGTGCGACGACGACTGCGAAGTCGCCGGCTGCGGTGGTATCGTGGGGGACACCTGCTTGGAGGGCCAGTACTGTGAGATGCCTGCCGGCATGTGTGGCGCTGACCTGCAGGGCGATTGTGTGACTGTCGAAAAAAGTTGCACCATGAACCTGGACCCGGTCTGTGGCTGTAACGGCAAGACTTACAACAACGACTGTCTGCGCCGAATGGCGATGGTGCCCTTGGATCACACGGGCGAATGCAAAAGCTCTAGCTGCACAGATGGAGAGACCAAAGAGGTGGAGTGCAACACCTGCAGCTGCACCGATGGGGCGTGGGCGTGCACCGAGATGGTGTGTCCCGACTGTACTACCGACGCCGATTGTGAAGACGGTCAGCAGTGCGATGCGTCGGGTACATGCGTCATGGTGCTCCCCCCCGGGTGTGGGGACGGGAAATGCAACGGCGATGAGGACACCACCACTTGTGTGAGCGATTGCGGATCCGACTGTGGTGACGGCGCATGCAACGGAAGTGAGACCAGCATCAATTGCCCGTCGGACTGCGGGGAGACGCCCCCCGACTGCAATGACGGCGACACCAAAGACGCCGACGACGGGTGCAACACCTGCATCTGTAAGGCTGGAGAGTGGGCTTGTACCGCCATAGCCTGCTCGGACTGCGCAGGCGATGATGATTGTCCCCCGGGCCAGCAGTGCGACGCCGGCATCTGCGTGGACGTAACACTCGAGTGCGTAAATGACAGCGGCTGCGGCATGGACGAGCCCTGTAAAGTATATGAATGTAAGGGCAACGCTTGTGTGCAGACACAGAGCCTGGTCAATGGCGTCTCGTGCGGTGTGGGCAAGGTGTGCGAACAGGGTGAGTGCGTTGATGACGATACCTGCAAGGGCGCCGCTGACTGCATTGACCTGGACCCCTGCACCGGTGACAGCTGCGTGGGTGGCGAGTGTTTGCACGAGGGTCTGCCCAACGGCACCACCTGTGGCGAGGCCTTGGAGTGCCAGCAAGGGCTCTGCGTGGACGTGCCCCCCGTGACGAGCGGAAGCGTCATCTGTACGATGAGTGGGGGAGCAGGTAGCACGGTCGACTGCGCCTTGAATATGGCTGCCGAGAATGGTGTTGCGGCGAAGGGATATGCGGCCGCTTTGACGTACATCGTCTATTACGACCCGACCAAGTTCACCTTCTCGGATTTGTCTTGTCCGGCCTTCGGTGGAGTGCTCAACACGTGCTCCAAAACCTTGGCGAGCGGCGGCGAGAATATTGACCAGACCCTCCCGCCGGTATTTGCTGGCGGACCGGGTCACAAGCTCTTCGTCAATGAGAATCCAAAAGAATGCGACAATTGTGTGAAGATCCTCATTTACACCACGGTTGTTCCAGCCAACGCCGTCTCGAACGCTTATCTAACTGGGTCCGGGGACGTGGTTGGCCTTGATTTCGTGATGAATATGCAGTTTAGCCTCGTGACTGACCTGAATCACGAGCCGGTCAATGTGGATTTGTCGGATGCATCGGACCAGGAGGGCAACCTGCTCTACCTGAGTGTGGAGAACGAGCGTGTTGTTACCGGCGGTGCATGTACTGAGAAGCCCCCGACCAACTGTATAACGGGCGGCTGATTGCCTCTCAGCGAAGCTCTGACACAGCCGGGTTCCAGCGGGTTAGGCTGCGAGCGGCCATGGTGCCCACCTGGCTTGAGGAGAACTCATGAGGAAAAGAACGAGAACGCGCCTATTCGCCTCTTTGTCCATGGCTGCGCTGCTGCTATCGACCGGCGTGGGTGGGGCCACGCCCGGTGATCCCACCGCCGATGGCTTTTTTGGCACCAACGACATCATCTGCGTGGCCCGGGGTGTGGTGGGCTTTGATGTGAGCGGTACGCCCTGCGCGAACGATACGGCAGCCATGGATGTCAACTGCGACGGTGACCTCTTGGCCAACGACATCATTGTGATAGCCAAGCTGACGGTTGGGTTGACCCTCGGGGCTGGCCAAGACGACGACGGCGACAAGATCCACAATGGGTGCGACAACTGCCCCAACATGGCGAACTTCGACCAGGTGGATTCGGACCAAGACGGCACCGGTGATGCGTGTTCGGGAAGTGTCACGTGTGAGCCGCCGTGTGGAGCCGACGCCACGTGCGTGGGCTCGGCCGGCAGTCCGACGTGCCAATGTGATGCGGGGTTTGCAGGCGACGGTCAGAGCTGTGGAGTGGACGGTGACGGCGATGGTTTTGCCGAGCCCGACGATTGCGACGACTCCCAAGCCACGGTGAACTCCGATGCCAGTGAGATTTGTGACGAGATCGACAACAATTGCGATGGCGTCAAGAATGAAGGCGTTCTGAATTTGTGCGGGATTTGCGGACCGCCTCCTCAAGAGGTCTGCGACAAACAGGATAACGACTGTGACGGTGTATCCGACGAGGACGATGTGTGTGCGGACACCCAGGAGGCGGTGCTGATTCTCGACGGCCTGAGCAGCACGCTACGGCGTTCCTTTGATCAGGGGAACACCTGGGACGTGGTGGGCACCTTGCCTTTGAAGTCCCCCAACCACCCGTCCATCACACGGATCGGTAACCACACCTTGTATGTGGCGACCTACGAGCAGCTCAAAGAGGGCAACGCCACACTGTACGATGGGCCCAAGGTCGTGACCTCGGAGGATGGGGGATTCACCTGGACCACCATCGACGCGTGGGACCAACTGGCCGATCCCAAAGCATCCAGCCCGGTGGTGTGTGGCCATCCGAATGGAAACCTACCGGTCTACGGCACCGACAACAAAGGACAGGTGTTCCGGTCCTTCAACGGGATGGATTTTGGGTATGCTTCCAGTTGGCCTGCCACCGGTCCTTCCGTGTCGTGTGCGGTGGATAGCGCCGGCACCCTCTTTGTCTTGGATGCCATGTACTGTGGCGGACCAGAGGACCCCTGTGCGGCATTTTGGCGTTCGAAGGACGGGGGGTTGACCATGGAGCCAGGGATGCCGCCCACCAACAATGGATCCGGTGCGGGGTCCGTTATGGCCGCCAGCCGTCTCAGCAGCGGAAAGCTCTATGTCAGCGGCGGTGAAGACACGATTTGGGTCACCGGCACCGATGGTGACCAGTGGAGTCTGTTGCCGGCCTCCGTACCCACGGGGCCCAAGAGCATCGGGGGTATCACCGTGGGTGAGGACGAGACCCTCTACGTGGCGACCGCCACGTCCGCGGCCGGCGGTGAGTGCAATCCAGCGAACAGCTCGTCGGGCTGCACCTATCACGGGGGCCAGTTCTATGTGTCTTCCGACCAGGGCAAGAGTTGGCTGAAAGGGCCGGACTGGATCCAAGGGGGCAATGGAAGCGGCTGGCTCGCCATGACGACGGCCAGCTACGCCAAGAGTGTGGAACCGCCTGCCGGTGGTGGCGAGCCGGCGCGCTATTGGCGCTTGTTACAAAACTCGAGCGGTGCGCCCAACTGGTTTGTGGCGGAAGTGGAATTGCACGAGGATGCAGTGGGCGGTTTTGACGCCACCGACGCGGGCGGCGTGGCCGATGCGGCCTACTACGGCGCGAGTGATCCCAATCAACCGTTGGCCAAGAACGCGTTCGACAACAACGACGATCCCCAGAACAATTGGGCGCTTTGGTACACCAGTTTATGCTGCACCTCCAAACCCATTGGTTCCGATTGGCTGAGCTTTGACTTTGGGGAAGGCAACCTCAAGGTCATCAACAAGATCCGCATCAAACAGTACGAGACGGACAACACGGGGATCTGGATGTACACCTCGCTGAAAGTGCAGTCCAGCCTCGACGGTGTGACCTGGACCGACGAATGGGTGGCCAGCGATCTGCCCGAGACCGGCGTTTGGGGCGAGAGTGTTCGGCCGTAGACCTCGCTTTGAAGGGCAGGGCGGATCTTCTCTGATCCATTCCAGGTCCGTTCGCAACACAATCCTCACAAACGCGAAATGAAACTGGTCGAGAGCATTCGGTGAGGAGGGCTCATGCGTCGTGTGGTGTGCGCAACAATGTTGCTGTTGGCCTCTCTGGCTTGTGAAACCGACACGGCACCACCGCCCGACATTGGGGTGGTGCCAGCGCAATCCGACGCGATGGCCCCAACTCCTCCCGCAAGTGATGTGACCAGCATCACAGACACTGTCGTGGTCGAAGATGACATTCCTGACGCCGTCGTGGCCGCCGATACCATTCCGGACACCACGGTTCCGGAGCCTTTGGATGCGCAGCCACCGACGCCCGATGCACCTTGTCCCCCTGGCTGGCAGGGCCCGCAATGCGACGAGAACATCAACGAATGCCTGGATGAGGCGTTCCAACCCTGTGGCGAGAACGCGCTGTGCAACGATACTCCGGGGAGTTTTACCTGCGTCTGTGCTTCCGGGTATGCCGGGGATGGGCAGACCTGCGCCAATATCGATGAATGCGCGGACGACACGTTGAACAATTGTGCCGAGGACGCTCTCTGTACGGATCTGATTGGTGACTACGAGTGCGCATGCAAGCCGGGTTTTGCGGGGGATGGGATGTCGTGCGTCACCATGGGCTCTTGCCCCACCGCCATTCCAGTCGTTGGGCTGCCCTATTGGGACCAGGGTACCACCGAGGGCCAGGGGGATGATTATGACATTCCCAACCCAAGTCCCAGCGGCCTCTATCAGTGGGGCGAAGGGGTCGAAGATGTTGCCTATACGTTCGTCCCGGTGGTGACCGGGCCGCACACCATCCGAGCACGAGCCAGCAGCTACTCCAATTTCTACGTGGCCACCGACGGTGACGACGTGGAAGGGACCTTGGTGGGTTGGACGGAGTTTGGGGACCCGGGTTTCGAGCTGACCTACGACACCCAACTCGACCTGACGGCTGGGGTGAACTACTGCCTCATTATCGATGGCTTTCTCATGAACGGCTATCCGTCTTTTGACTACCGCGTGGAGATCGGACCGGGTTGTGCGCCGCTGCCTCCGGGCCTGTGCGGGACCAACGCGTGCGGCGAGAAGCAGTTGTGCCCCGGTGAGGATGTCTGTGTGGGTACCCTGTGCTGTACCCCTTCTTGTGGGCCAAACGCCTGCGGTATGGACAACGGGTGTGGCGGCACCTGCCAATGCGAGCAAGGAGATTACTGTTACGAGGGCGGTGTGTGTGGAACTTCATGCGACCTGGAGAGTTGCAAACCCTCCGGTGCGTGGTTGGACTTTTGCAAAACCTCCGCCTGTGACCCGGTCCTCGGGTGCGTCTACCAGAACGTGGAAGACGGGTCTTGGTGCCCTGATTATGACCTGGGACAATGCATTGTGGGCAAGACCTGTCAGCAGGGCGAATGTGTCGGTGGTGAGCCTTTGATTTGTGGCGACAAACCCTACGAAACCGGGGATTGCGACGACGTGGACCAATGCATCACTTGGACGCCTTTACCCCCCAAGCCCGCGTATGACAACGACGGCGACAAGGACGGCTATCCTGAGGACCAGTACAACTTTTCAGGCTCGGACTGCAACGACCAGGATCCCGATATCCATCCAGGCGCTGTGGAGTTTTGTGACGGCTTGGACAACGACTGCAACAAGAAGACGGATTTCAATTGGCTGGACTGTTACACGGGACCCTTCGGCACCATCCTAGTTGGGGAATGCAAGGCGGGCATCCGTTCGTGCGTCGACGGGACCCTGACCGATTGCTTGGATCAGGTCATTCCCCAAGAGGAGGTCTGCGGCGACGGTTTGGACAATGATTGTGACCATGCCGTGGACGAGGGATGTCCTTAGGACTTGGCCTCGTGTGCCGCTATGTTGGGCTCAAAGAGGAACTGAACGAGCACGCCATCGGGATCGTGGGCGTAGAAGGAATAGCTGTCGTCCCGGTGGTGCTTGCGCTCTTTGGCGATGAAGATGTTGGCCTCCACCAAACGCGCGTAGACCGCGTCCACCCCTTCCACAGATCGGTACAGGAAACCCATGTGGTCGAGGTTGCCGCCTTCAAAGTTGTGATTGGCGGGCGCTGTGTGCAACGCCACATTGTCGGCCCCCGACGAGAGATAGACGTTGTCCGGATCGGGAACCCATACCGCATTCATGCCCACCAAACCCTCGTAAAAATGGCGTGTTGTGACCATGTCCTTCACATAGAGCGCCACGTGACGCATCCCGAGGAGTTCGTCGCTCACGGTGTCCCTCGTTGGGCCGCGTAGAGGCTGGGGAACCGCGCGATGAGGGCGATGGCGTGTTGTATCTCTCGGTCATCCACACATTCGCCGATCTTGTGGGTGTTTTGTTCAATTCCCGGCCCAAAACCGAACATGGCCGGGTGGGTGTATCCACCCGTCGTCACCCATTGCTTGCCGTCGGGTACGTCCATACCCGGGTTGGCCGCCGGCAACGGATAGCCCACGCCGTCCGTGGAGAAGATCCATCCCCCGATCCGTGGCTCTTTCCGGAGCATGCCTTGGGTACCGCCGGCGGGAATGGTCGGCCCGACCACGGCCTCATAGGCAGCCACGGCGGTCCCAATCACCCCGTGGTTCTCGGGGGTGGCCCAGCCGGCATAGACGGCTTCGTTGTTGGGGAGCGCACCGCGCCAGGTGGGCGTGGAATAGGTGGGGATCCCCACGGTGACCGTGAGGCCCGCCTTCCGTGTATCCTGAACCGACGCCAGGCCATCGATGTCGGCCAACGCGGCCTCCGGCGTCTCGCCCCCGGTCAGTCGTCGATCAAAGCGCACCGTGAAGCGTTCGGGCACGGCGCAATCACTCGGTGTGTCGAGCTTGGCCCAGGACGCGGTGCGTGTCCCGCGGCCTAGAAAAGGATCCGTCAAAAACCCTTCGCCGCTAGCGTTTCGGTCCGCCGCTTCCTTGACGATGGCGCCAGCGTATTCCAAAGGGTTGAGTCCCTCGTGGGGCATGGAGCCGTGGCAGCTGCGTCCGGTGACCGTGAGCTCAATCTGCATGCGACCCCGTTGGCCACGGTAGATGGCGCAGGCCCCATCGGCGGCGTCGCCGGTTCCTTCGGTGAGGATGACCACATCCGGAATTTGGCCGGGCGACGCATCGGCCAGCGATTCGCGCATGACATGCATGGGTCCACCACCGTCGTTGTCTTCTTCGGCCACGGTCGCGTAGCTGATTACGCGCACACCGTGGAGCGACCCCTCGCTTCGAAGCTCATTGAGGATCTTTGTGGCGATCACTTGGCAGATGACCCCGGCCAATTGATCCGCAGCGCCCCGGCCCCAGACCAAGTGTTCCCACTCGCCATCGTCAGGCAAATGGCCCAATTCAGCGCGCAAGAAGTCTCGATCGAGTGCCCTGGCATCCACCAACCCGTCGTAGGCGTCGATGCCCCCGGTCGCCTCCAGCCAGCGCGCGCGCAGGGCGTGCACGGTGTCGGTGTGGCCGTCCAAAAACACCACGACCTTGTCGTCGGTTGCCACGCCATCGTTTGGATCCTCTACGCTCCAGCGCAGGTTGCCAAAGGCATCAAAATCCACGTCGTCGGCGTTGGCCACCGCGCCAATCTCCACGATGCGACGCTTCAGGTATTCCAGGCGCGGCCCTTCGTGATTGGATAGACCGCAGGAGGGGTCACCCCCCTCGCTGGGGTCCCGATCCACGTAGTCGGCGGGGATTCGGATTACCTCCTGAAGCAGCTCAACCGCCAGGGGTCGATAGGCTCCCGCCAACTCGATGATTCGTTCGTTCAATCCCATACTGGGCGCTCCATCTTGTGTTGCGGGTCGGGTCTTGACCCCACCCGCCAAGAAGGCAAACCTACAAGACATGACCCCAATTGACCAGTCCCCTGAGAAAATCGCCGATTTAGGACCCTTGGGCTCCTGGTCCCTGGACCCCGGTGCCACCTTCCTGAACCACGGATCGTTTGGGGCGCTCCCAGTGGCCGTCAAGGAACATCAGACGGCCCTCCGTGACCGTTTTGCGGCCCAGCCCGCGGCGTTTTTCACGTCCGTATTGGAGCGGGAATTGGATGAGGCGCGCGGGGCTCTTGCGGACTTTGTGGGGGCCGACCCTGAGGGGTTGGCGTTTGTACCCAACGCGACGACCGGTGTGAACGCGGTCTTGCGCTCACTGACCTTCAAGCCGGGTGACGAGCTGGTGGTGACCAATCATGGGTACGTGGCGTGCGAGAATGCGCTCCAGTTCGTGAGCAAACGATGGCAGGCGAAGGTGGTCGTGGCCCATGTGCCTTTCCCCATCGAGTCGGCGAAACAAGTGGTCGATGCGGTAATGGGGGCTCTGTCTGACAAGACACGTTTGGTGATGCTCGACCACATCACGAGTCCCACGGGCCTGGTGTTCCCCATCGAGAGACTCATCGACGCGTTGAATGAGCGCGGCATCGAGACCCTCATCGACGGTGCCCATGCGCCGGGACAGTTGGACCTCAACATTCGATCCCTGGGCGCCACCTACTACACCGGGAATTGCCACAAGTGGCTCTGTGCCCCCTCCGGCGCGGCTTTCTTGGTGGTTCAGAAGGACCGCCGGGACCTCATTCAGCCCGTCAGTATCGGCCATGGGTATGGAAAGGTCCGACCGAATCGGAGTGCATTCCACGAATCTTTTGATTGGCCGGGCACCGATGACTTTACGGCCTATCTGTGTGTTCCCAAGGCCATTGAGTCGGTTGGGGCTATGCTGCCCGGCGGTTGGCCCGCGGTGCGAGCGCGGAATCGGGGGTTACTCCTGGCGGCCCGGGAGCTGGTTTCAAGCGCGTTCGGAGCTCGTTCAATGGCTCCCGACGACATGCTGGCTCAGATGGCCTGTGTGCCCTTGGCGATGGACGAGGGCCGCGATCGGACCTGGCACGGCGACACGGGACCGGTGCACGAGTGGCTCTGGAACACCCACAACATCGACGCGGTGACGGTGCCCTGGGGCGGGCCCGATGAGACGTACCTTCGCTTGTCCGCCCACCTCTACAACAGCCCATCCCAATACGTTGGCTTGGTGGAGGCGTTGGGGGAATTTGGCCGGCTTCGCTAGCCAAGTGTTCAGTGTTTTTTTTGCGGAAGTGCTTATTTTCATACCCCCATGGCCCGATACACGAGGTGAGATGAGTTTGATGAACACCATGAGCGTATCAATATCCGGTATGCGTGCCGCGGCCAACCAAATGGCTTTGTCCGCGCACAACGTGGCGAACGCCCAAACCCCAGGGTTTCGGGCAGACCGCATGACGATTCAGGAGCTACCAAGCGGAGGTGTCACAACCTCCGCAGAGCCAGTGGCTGTGGGCGCACCGGTCATCTCACCAAGCCAGACTCTTCCGTTATCCAATGTGGACCTATCGTTAGAAGTCATCAATCAGATGCTGGCTAATCAAGCCTTCAAGGCCAACAGCACCGTCTTGCGTAGCGTAAACGAAGAGACAAGAGACATCCTCCGGCTGGTGGCCTGAAGACTCAACCCCATTACCCCCCCACTTTGACCTTTGTGAGCCGTCTTCGGGCGGCTCACTTTCATTAAAAAGGGCAGCGGGCCAGCCTGTTCTGATGGCCGCTGGATTGCATCCGGTAGCATCGCGTGCCATGGTGTTGTGCGGAGAGTGAGGTTCTTGGGCTCCCCCAATAGGGGAGGGCGAACAGAGCGTCACGACTGCTGGAACCATGCGTATTTGTTACGTCACGGATGAACGCTACCCGAGCGGCGAAACGGACACCCAGCAGGTGACCATGACCATCAATGCGCTTGCGCACGAGGGCGTGGACATGACGCTGGTGGTTCCGGCTTTTCCGACGGCCGATCATCCAGAGGGCCAAGAGGCCGCGTTACGTTCCTATTACGGGGTGGATGGGCCCTTCGAGGTGTGCCCCGTGCGTACGGTGCATCCGGCCCGACGTGGATTGGTGAAAACCCTCCACCCGCTGTCCGCGTTTCGTCGGGTGAGCGCCGCCAACCCGGACGCTGTCTACAGCCGAAATCTTCAGATCGCATTTTCGGCTGTCGCTCGTGGCTATCCGACCATGTTCGAGAGCTATCGAGTGATTGATCGTCGCTATCCGCGGATGGCCCGACTCTTTGGGCGTCTAAGCTGCGCGAAAAATTTTCTAGGCGTCATCACCCATTCCCAGGTGAGCGCGGACGGGTTTTCGCGGGTAGGCGTCCAGGACGAGAAGATACGCGTGATCCACAATGGTTTTTCCGACGCACAAATGCACCCTCAACTAGCGCAGGCCGAAGCGCGGCAAGAATGCGCGTTGCCAGCCGACGCGTGCATCGCCATTTACACGGGCCACATGAATCCCACCAAGGGCATCGACGTGTTGGCCAAGCTGGCCGCCAAAACACCGAACATTCAACACGTCTGGGTGGGCGGAGAGACCGGCCGCGGGACTGAATACGCCGAGGAATGTTGCCGAACGGAAGGGGCCGCTAACGTGCTCTTGCCGGGATGGGTTTCACCGCCGGAGTTGAAGGCCTATCTGTACAGCGCCGACATCCTGCTGATCCCACCCACATCCAAACCCCTGAGTGAACACGGAAACACCGTGCTCCCCATGAAGACCTTCGCGTACATGGCCGCCGGCCGCGCCATTGTAGCGGGTAACCAGGAGGACATTCGAGAGGTTTTGGAGCACGGCCGCAATGGCTGGCTTGTGGAGCCGGGCTCCATCGAGTCCGGTGTGGAGGGGTTGCAAGCGTTGGCAGCGGATCCGGCCCTTCGGAATCGATTGGGTGATACGGCTGCCAAGGACTCAGAAGGGTACACATGGGGAGCGCGCGCCAAGAAGATCGAAGCCTTCTTTGAGGAGCGTTTGGGCGAGTTGGCCCGCGGCTAGGGAGCCAGAACGGATTTGGCCAAGGCCGAATAGTCCTGGTACGAGGTGGCGCAGGGTGGCCCATCCGCATGAAGGACCTCCACGCTGCGGCCATCGGCTCCCATCCGAACGATGGTGGACGAGCGCGTGCCGTACCCCATGGCGGGGGCATGAAGACAGGTGCCGTGAAGAATGCTCGGATCGTGAACTTGCAAGGCCGCCTGCAGCGTCACGTTGGAGACGTCCTCGGACCGGGAGACCCAGCCGGATGCGGTCTCCAGCAAGTGGTCGCGCCGAGAATCCTGGGCTGCGCCGAGACTCCGCTCTGTGAACGCATGAACCCCGGGAGGTAGTGCGTCGCTATGAAGGGTGGTGCCATCGTTCCACACGCACCAGGCCGTGTGTCGGTCTGCGAGGACGAGGTGGAAGCCGTTGTAGTCCGTGGCCTCCCCATTCGCTATGGTGAGGGCCGCCTCCTGAGCGTTGGGACCCGCCAACGCATCGAGAACGAGCATTCCCCGGGAGCGTCGGGAGGGATCGTTCGGGGCACCGAATCGATTGGTAATCCCCACAAAGAGGCCACGGCTGTTGATGCCAAGCCAGGTCCCGCCGGCGCGGGTGTCGGTGGGCGCCAAGACCGGATAGACTCCGCCGCTGTGTACGCTCGGGGGGACCGCGGGTCGGTCCAGGAACTCATCGCGGTTGGCGGCCACGACCAGGGGGGTGTCTGGCCATACTCGGGTGAACAGCAAGAGTGTGCACATGGGCGCATACTGACACAGGTGGGCGGTGGTGGTCATCCGATGTGTTGGCCTTGACGACCGTTGATGCTCGGGATAGGACTGGAAACCAGCGAAGGAGGACGAATTCAATGGCTGCCATCGATTGGTATTATCACCGCAAAGGATGACTCTCTTGTGACCGTGCGCAGGAGTTCCTGGCACCCCACAACATCGATCAACCGGAGCTGACGGACGCTCGCAAGGTCAAACTCGGCGCTGACGAGGCGTTGGCGTTGGTGCGCGACTCTCGGGAACTGTATGTCGCACGCGGCAAGAAATTGCTTCATTTTCGCTTGGATGACGATTCGGTCAACGAGGAGGAGCTCCTGGGCGTGCTCCTGGGTCGAAGCGGCACCCTTCGGGCCCCAGCCATCCGGGTGGGAGAGCAAATGGTGGTGGGCTTTCACGCGGACGCGTACACCAAAGTGCTGGGCGTTTAACACAGCAGTTAGGGAGTGTGCGCTGGATGGCGTGGACGATTAAGAAGCACTGGGAAACCGTGGCGGTGGTCGTCATTCTTGCCATCGCGGCGATCCTTCGAATGGGCAGTCTGGGGCTCATGGAGTTCAAGGGCGACGAAGCGGTCGCTTTGCAACTGGCGCTCCCCATCTTTGAGAGCGGCGAATGGCCCCAGATCGGGTTGATGAGCTCCGTGGGTGTCCACAATCCACCCTTTTTCATGTATTTGTTGTCGTTGCCCATGACGGTCTCCTTTGATCCCATCTGGGTGACTGGTGCGTTGGTGGGATTCCTGGGCGTTATTGCGGTGGGATGGACCTACTGGGTCGTCCGTCCGCGGTGGGGGACGGTGGCCGCATTGGTCGCCGCGCTGTTCTTTGCCTGCAGCCCTTGGGCGGTTCTTTACGCCCGGAAGATTTGGGCCCAGGATGTTCTTCCGATCTTCTGTGTGGCCTTGCTTCATGTTCTCCTGGTGGTGCGTGAGCGGGAAAAGACCTGGTGGCTGGCCGCCGTGCCCCTTCTGTTGATCGTGATGTGGCAGATCCATTTCTCTGCTCTGGCCCTCTTCCCGGTGGCGGGTCTGGTGGTGTTGAGCCGTTTGCGCGGTATCCGTTGGACGGCGCTCTTGGTGGGCACGATCGTTGCCGTGATGAGCTTGTGGCCCTATTTGGATTACCAGCGGGACCATGAATGGGACGACGTGAAGGGGTTGCAAGCCTTGGTGTCGGGGAGCAAGCCGGATGGGAGCAAACGCCCCCCGAAGCCCGACTTCAGCACGGAATCCTTTCGCCACGCAGCGGGTATCAGCGCAGGGACGGATCTGCGGTACGCTCTTTGCCGAGAGAGGGGGCGGCCCTGTCCCTCGGAGGATGCTTTCCGGAAGAAATACAGCCCCTTCGCCTATCTGCTTCAACGATTGGGGGGTGGAGTGGGGTACACACTGCTGTGGGGCGGCCTGCTCGCGTGTCTGTGGTTGCTCTATGATGGTGTCGGTCGAAGATCTGGATTTCCCTTCCTCGCGTTTGACGGAGGCGTCCGTGGAACTGGGGTGCTGCTGCTGTGGTTCCTGGGGATCTGCCTCTTCTTTACGGTTGTTCGGTTGGAACACTCCTATCCACACTATTTTATCATCTGCTATCCCGTCCCCTTTGTCTTCAGCGGGATCGCCGTGTCGGAACTGCTGCGACGCCTTCCGCGCTGGCGTTTTGGCCCCATGCTAGCGGGGGGTCTGGCTACCATGGTGTTCGTGGGGAGCACTTACACGCTGGGTATGTATCGGGGATTTGTGAAGGAGACGGGTGGCACGCAGGGGGATTACGGCGTGGTGTATTCGCACAAAGAAGCTGCGGCCCGATGGGTCGTCCAAAATAGCCTCAACATGGACCGTGTGCCCTATGAGATCCGGACCCTTGTCACCCTGACCAAGGGCTGGGGAGGTAGCGAGGTGGTCCAGGGTACGGACCAACTCGACCCCACGCTCGAAGCGCGTTACGCTCGGGCCGACGTGTATGACACATTCCGAAACCCGCACACTCGAGGCTTCCGCTGTGCCGCAGGATGGCGCGAGTTTGGGCCCTTGCTGGCCTGCCCGAAACCATGAGTAACACACGCACATTGTCGCTGGGTGACCGCACTCTGGTTGCGGCGATCTTCCTGGTGTTGGCTACGTTCTTCCCCTATTTCGAGGACATTCATTCCGCCAATGAGCTCAGTCGACTGTATCTGACGAACGCCATCGTTAGCGAGAATCTGGTGAGCATTGATACGTCCCTGGATCACCTGGGCAACATTCACGACAAAGCCTTTCGGGATGGCAGGCATTACAGCGACAAGGCGCCCGGGGTGTCCTTCTTCGCGGTTCCGGCAGCGTGGGCGTATCTAACGCTCACGGATCTCCCCACGCTCGAAGGAGAGATGCGTCTCTTGCGTCTCTGGGTCTCGGTCATCCCCACCATCTTCCTGTTGATGGGAATGCTGCGTTTTCTCCAGACATACATCGCGGACGCCAACCTCCGAAGGCTGCTGGTGCTGGGCTATGGATTGGGAACCCTGGCTACGACCTACAGCATGCTTCTCTTTGGGCATCAATTGAGTGCCGTGTTGGTTTTTGGGGCCTTCATGGTGGCCCACGATGCCAAACCCGATTGGTCCACGCGACGTGCCATCATCATGGGCGTCCTGCTGGCTGCGAGCCTGTGCGTCGAGTATCAAAATGCTCTCTTTGCGATACCCGTCGCTCTCTTTTATTGCACGCGCGTTCGGTGGTCCCCTCGAGCCATCTCGCTGGCTTTGCTCGGTGCATTCCCCTTGTTGGCCGGCCTGGGCTGGTACCACCATTTGGCGTTTGGTGGACCCTTAACGACCGGTTACTCTTTCCTCACGAGTTCCTTCAAAGAGGTGCATGAACAGGGCGTCATGGGTATCGCTTGGCCCAGCCTGGATCACCTGGTCTTGAGCTTTGTAGACACCCGAAAGGGACTCTTATGTTTTGCGCCCTTCTTGGTGCTGGCGATTCCGGGACTCTTTCTGGTGGGGAGGGCCAATGGCGCGGGCAAGCTGACGGCCGTAATGGCGGGTCTCTATGCTTTGTTCGTCATATCGATGGTGTACCCGGATGGTGGCTGGTCTGTTTCTCAACGTCACTTAACCCCACTGGTTCCTTGGCTCATACTGCCCATTGGTTTAGTGGTCCAGCGTGCGGTGGCTCTGCGGCCGGCGTTGGTTGGGCTCATCGCCCTGAGTGTGTTGGTCACGGGCCTCAGCTCCATCGTCTGGCCCCATTTCCAAGAGCACCTCGAGAACCCCTTCTTTCAGATGGCGTGGCCACTTTTCGAACACGGTTGGGTTCCCCCATCGATCTTTGGCTCCATGGGATTAAGCGGTCAGACCGTCGCGCTCTTGTTTGCAGGGGCAGTCGCGGCGTTGCTGATCGCGGATCTGTGCGTCTGGTCGACGTCCCTCTGGCAGTGTGTTCTTTCGCTGGGAGTGGCCGTGATCTTTGTGATTGTGCCACTGCATTACGCCGCCGACTGGCATGCAGATCAAGACGTGCAGCGAGACCAGCGTTTTGTTCAGTCGGTTTACGAGTTGGATGAACACGCGACGCCTACTCCCTTTGGCCACACACCCTAGTAATTCCACATCTGCGTCCAATAACATGAGTTGACAGCGTGGCCGGTGAAAGGTAGCAAGCCGACCTGCGCATGCGGTGGGCATGCACAATGAGGGGGTAGCGTGAACACATCGATGAAGTGGGTTGGGATGATCGCATTTGTCAGCGCGAGTCTGCTGGCAAACGGGTGTGCGTGTAAGTGTGATAAAGACGAAGACACAAGCACGACGGACGTGATCGTGCCCGAGGTCGATGCAACCGACACACCGGAGCCCGAGACCACCCCCGCCGATGTGAAAGAGACCGTGAGCCTTGCGCTGGTTGTGGACGATCTCGGAGACGGTGCTGTGGGTGCGGGAACGGAGGAAGATCCCTATCGCGATCTCCAGGTTGCCATCGACCAATGCGTCGATGGGGGCACCATCCTCATCAAGGAGGGTACCTACTCGGCCACGCCCCAACCCTACGCGGACCCGGGCTGTGGAAACTGTCCCGACGCCACCTTTTACGATGGTTCAGTCGCCACCCGAGGGTTCTTGGTGACCGGCAAATCCGTGCATTTGGAGGGCGTTGGCCAGCAGGAGAGTATCCTGGTAACCAACGCAGGTTATGGTCTCTTGTTTGACGATGCCGGCGACTCCAGCGTACAGAACCTTAAGGTCACCGGAGGCGTTCGGGACGCCGACGGCAAAGCCACAGACGCGGGCATTGTGGTCTTGCACACAAAGCTGCTGGTTCAAGATGTCTCGGTAGTGGGCAATGACAATTTGTATACGGGTCCCGAGCCCGACCCGGTAGTGGGTGTGGGTGGTATCTTCGGCCGGGAAGGGAGTGACTTGACGATCAAGAATTGTGTGGTGCAAGACAACAGTTGGGATGGCATCACCCTCTACAGAGGCTTACCAGCAGATGCCAGCACGTCCCCTGTGGCCCACGTGGAAGGCAATCGCGTGGGATGCAACAGCCAGTGCGTCAATCCGAGGGGCCGGGGCGTGGGTATCGCCACCACCTGGGATTCATCCATGGTTGCCATTGGCAATGAGGTATACCGCTACTGGAAGGGCATCGGTGCCTTTGGTGATTCCACCATGATCCTGCACAACAACGTTGTCCGGGACCAAGGCGGATGGGGTGTGATCGTCACCGGCTACGCCACCATGTACGCGTACAACAATGTGGTGACCCGCAATGGGACAACGGGCATGTCTGCTTGGAACGTGGGGGCCAAAGGGTCCTTTGTGAACAATATCATCTACGCCAACGGCAACTCGCCGGACGAGTGGGTCGGCAAGAAAGCGGGCCTCTGGATGAACACCACCGCCCCAGCGTTCACTTTGAAGTACAATCTGGTCTTCGATAATGCCGACGAAGATGCCTGCTTCGGTGGGTTGCCGGACCCGAATCCGGAGCCCTGCATTCCCTTGGATACCGTGGGTACGGACGGGAACATCGGCGGCGACCCGCTCTTCTTGGGCCCCAATGATTTCCAGTTGAAGGAAGGATCACCGGCCATCGACACGGGGGACCCGACGCTCTTCGATCCAGACGAGAGCCGAAGTGATATGGGCATCTACGGAGGGACGCATGGGCTCCAGTAGAGAGCCCCTGTCGATCCTAATCCACCGCCTTTAAGGTGTGAGCGTCTTCGGCGGGTATCAAGCGTTCAATGGCGAAGCGCATCTGTTCCGCAACTTCGGGTATGCCGTGCAGTCCACCCATCCAGCCCACGAGACTCGCGAACCAAATACGTTGGAGGAGCAGCGCAAACTGGACGTCATGGGCCAAGGGGTGGGTCGACTCCTTCGTGCCCCCGATGGCCTGATTGATCAGGCGAGCGACCAGGCTTTGAAACTGTGCAACCTTCTGGGTGAGGTCCGGGTCACCAGACGAGACCGCGCGCAAGACGGCCCTGGCCAGATTGGGCTTGCTGCAAAAGACCTCCGTGGCCAATCCAAAGAACGTAATGGTACGCTCCGCGGCTGTGGCTCCCACGACCGGATTGGTCGACAAGAGCTGCTCAAAAGCGTCCGCATCCCGAGCCAGCGCGGCCATCATTAAGTCTTCCTTGCTTCGGAACCGTTTGTAGACTGTGGCCAGCGCCACGTTCGCTTGGGCCGCCACATCGCGCAGTCGAACAGCGTCGAAACCACCACGCTCTGCCAACTCGACCGCCGCATCAACGATGCGTCGAGTCCGTTCTTCTTTAGCGAATTGCAACTCTGACAAAGGCGTTTCCTTTTCCGGGTTCGTCCCTGTGGACAAAAAAGTAGAACATGTTTCAGTAGGGGTTGCAAACGGGGTAGAACATGTTCTACATTGGCTCTGTGATTTGCTGTGGTTTGGTTCACTGCAGGGGATCATCCTGGAAGGGAACGGGGGATTGCAGACCGAATCAACATGCCGAATCCGGGCCTTCACCCGCGGGACAGTTTCTGCGACCACACTATCCGGTCACACCGTGATTTCACGATCATGGGACAGTCATTTTCCCCCTCGCGAATTCCCCTAGCACCGGCATGGCGGTCACGAGAACTCGTTCCCTTTCTTTTTAACACACGATTGGGGGTGGATAGGTGATGCACAGGCTGCGGCACTGAATGCGCTCCTATCGTTACGGCTCCTCAACGTAGCGCTGCTACGCCCTCGTCACGGTGCCTCACGATCACACTCATTGCCAGCGCCTGCCTCACCACCCACCACCCCAAATCATGTGCGGACAATCTTTCCAATGCTTTCATGCGTCCGGCCCACCACCCCAAAACGTGTGCCGTATTGTTTCCTGGGCGCAGCACCCCTTTCCGAGGTCTAAAAAAAGCGCTCCATCGTGGGCCCGGTGTCTGATAGAGTATGCGGGCTATGGCTTTCTGGATGTTGCGGAGGTGGGTGATGAAGCAGGCGTGGATAACGATGATTTGTGGTATGGCGGCCCTCTTCCTGGTCGCCTGTGGGGGCGGTAATAGCGACGGGACGACACCGGACACCGGTGCGGTGGATGCCACGAACCCGCCGGCAGACACCAGTCAGCCTCCTTCGGACACGAACAGACCACCCCCGGTGGACACGACCACGCCACCTTCGCCAGACACAAGTACACCACCCCCGGCCCCCACGGGCATGCAGGTGGATCCCAACTGCATCGACGGTCAATACTCGGAGGCCTTGCCGGCCTACACGGCGGACATTAGCGGCTTGATTTCGGGGTACTCGTCCAACAACTACATGGCCTTCATTGATGGCGTGTTGGCCAAGCGATACGCCGTGGGCCAGTACCTCGTCAACACGGCCATAACGACCTCCAATCAAGGCAACTGCATCGACTATTTCTTGGGGCAGAAGAGTACGGGCAAAGCCATCATCGATCAGATGTCTACCTTTGTGCACGAATGCGGCCACTTCGCTGACATCGCGGCCGGCGGATTCACCGGTGGCTTTGGCGGAGGCATGGAGGCCGCCTACCTCTTCCGGCCCGACCTCACGCTGAAATGCACCGACGGCGGCGGTACGGTCAACGGCGGACCCACGTTCGCGCGAAGCCTCTTGATGAACGACGAGTACGCCACCTTGTGGCCGGCCTGCGCCGGGTTCGGTGGGAGCGGCTGCGACTTCTACGCCAACACCTACTTGGATGGGGATCCCAACAACGGCAACTTTGAAGGTGGCGACCAAGGCTTTGGTTCGGTGCTTGAGGAGGCTACCCAGTACGTCAACTCGCTGGCCACCGGTTATGCGTTTCAGGATTTCGTGGGGTGGGGTGTCAGCGAACGTGACGGTATCTTGACCTTCCTCATGTACATCCAACGCTACCTGCGCATGGCACGGCTTCAGCATCCACAGGTCTACTCCATCATCACCAATGAGTGCTGGCGCGAAGTCATCCTCACCATCTGGGGGCGCGGCTGGCTTTACCTGGAGGCCACCAAAGACATCCAGAAGCTGGGCATCGCAGACGCGGAGGTTATGGAGTTGGTACTCCGCCCCGAACTGATGGACGAGATCCAGCGCGTACGAGACCTCGAAGGCTGCCCCTGAGCCAGCTGCTGGCCCTGCAAACCAAACTGTACTAGGGTGCTCGAGTGGACGCCGTAGTCAATCAAGGGATTCCTGACCGCTGGTGGCGCGTGTCGCTGGGCGCCTTGGTGCTGGCGACGGTAGCGCTCTACTGGCCGCCCATTTTCAATTATCTGGATGGCGAAGACGCCTGGAACTGGGTGTTGGAGGGCGACCGCTTGCTGCAGGGGCAGGGCAGCCCCTGGGCCGAGACCGGCGACTACTTCGTCCATCAAAATGTGCAACGATTCTTGGGCACGCTCACCTGGGCGGCGCGCTACGGTCTCTTCGATCTGTGGATGCCCGGCTGGCACCTGCCCGGCGTGTTGCTCTACGCATTCTCCGGCTTGATGTTGGCGGTCTTCGCCTCGCGGGCGGGGTTGTCCAGAACGCTCGCGTTGGCGACCGCGGCCTTCTTTCTCTTTGCGCCCAACAATGTGCACGCCATCACCTGGATTGGCGGGGTGTATGACCGCTTGGTCACCTTCTTCATCATCGCCACGTTGCTGGCGTATCAGCGGCGCCGGATGGGATGGGCCGCCGGCCTGAGCATCTGCGCCCTTATGAGCAAAGAGACGGGGATCATGGTGGGCCCCATCCTGGCTCTCTATTGGCTGGTGTTTGAGCGCGAAGAGGGATGGCGCGTTGGGGTTCGACGCCTTCTGCCTTTCGTCGGGACCACCCTGCTCATTGCGGGCATCCGGCTGTGGCAGGTGAAGTCCGCTGGGAGCATCGCCGTGGCGGGCCTGCCGGGCCGATCTCTGATCTTTGATTTGGAGGCGCTCTTTGTCCATGGGCCCAGCTGCGTGGCCCTGAGCGCCCTGTCCCCATTCTACAATCGGGGGACGGCGTTGACACCCTACCTGCCCATGGGGCCTTTGGCTTTTGGTCTCTTGGGCGCCGGTGTGCTGGCGGTGGTGCTGACCTGGCGGGTGCGCAAAGCCCCTCGATTGGCGTTGTTCGCGGCGGGGGCTTCGTTCTTGAGCCTCTTGCCCTTGCTGGTCTTGGAGGAAGGGGGCCAAATCCTCAGCGAAGAGATGCTCTTGCACTCACCGCGCTATTTCTTGGCGCCCATGCTCCTGGGCAGCTGCCTCCTGCCTCTGGCCGTCGGCGGGTTGCAGGACCGGTGGCCCTCCTGGGTCGTGTTGGCCATTCTCGGAGGGGTGTGTGTGGTGCAAAGCCACCGGACCGTGGTGCTCAATACGGATCCATCGTCGGCGGTGGAGGTGGTCGCGGGTACCGTGCTCCACCAGGAGGTCGCACCCGGTGACCAGGTGGATATTCTCACCAACCTTTACGACGATCGGACGCTTCGCTTGCTCCTGAGCCGATGGCTGACCGAGCGAACGGGCGCTTCGTATCGCCTGATCCATCGCGGCTCGTGGCGGGTGCTACGCCGGCGGCCGAAGCCCTTGTTGGTCATGGACTTCGGGGACTCGTATGTGGAGCATGCGGATGACGTGTTCGTCAAAGAGGGCGGGTACGGCAAGCCGGGTCAGCACACCTACCTGTTGCGTGACGGGGGGCCGGAAGATGGCCACCGGTTGGAGGCCATTGCGTGGGCACCCCAGGAAGAGAAAACCCTGCGCGGCGAACCGGTGGAGCACATCTGGAACTGGTCCGGTATAGATACACAAATCCCAATTGTCACCGACTTTCACAGCACGGATCCATCAATGGCGATTGGCTCTATTCGCTTCACACTTCATGAGCGCTCCGACAAGCCCTTAGGGCGGCACCATGAGCCGGCGCTTTGGAGTGGCGACACGCGATTTGTGCCCGCCGAAGTCTATGGCTTTCGCATCCATTATCTGGCGACAGGCTGTGAGCGAAAGATGAACGATCGGGAATACGAATACCCTTATGCGGAGCTGCATTGGCAGGCCAAGGGTGGGGATCCCTCCATGAGTTATGTGTCCGTTCCGATCATTGCGGACGGTGTCCCGCGCCATACGGATGTGGTGTTGGCCATCGACCCGATATGGCGGGGCGCGAAGCGTATTAAGCGGATCGGCTTTTGGCCCCTGAACGACAAGGGGACCCTGACGCTCTTGGCCATAGAGGTTCTCCCCGCCAAGCGGCCAGATGTCGCGCGCTGACCCGTTTCCCCAACTTCGCGGGACCCAGGCATCGCTTGGTTTGTGGTCAAGTTCCTCGCCCGTTCGCGCTCGGCGGAAAATATTGCTACACTTCAAGTAGACTCATGGAAACCAACGATTTTCAAAAGCGACGAGCGCTCCAGTTGTGGGAAGAGGGACAGGACTTCCATATCAACGGGGATCTGGAGCGAGCCTTGAGTTTGTATGCACAGTCACTCGCGGTCTGCCCCACGGCGGAAGCGCACACCTTCCGGGGCTGGGCCTTTAGCTACCAAGGGAAGCTCGAAGAGGCCATCGACGAATGCATGGCAGCCATCGAAGTGGACCCGACCATGGGCAACCCATACAACGATATTGGATCCTACTTGATCACATTGGGTCGACCAGACGACGCCGTAGAGTGGTTGGAGCGAGCCAAGGCATCCAAGCGCTACGATGTACGGCATTATCCCTGTATGAATCTGGGACGTATTTACGCGGCAAAGGGGTTGGCTCTACGCGCTATCCGAGAGTTCGAAGAGGCCCTGAAGTACGTGCCGAATGAGCCTCGCTGCTTGGCCGCCATTCAAGAGCTCCGCAATTCAGTTCATTAATTAGTTTTTGCTCGGCGGCTCTTGTGCTTGACCCGTCATGGGTACGAAGCGCACCGGCAGAAGACGGGTCTCCTTGAAGCCTGTCGGTGTTCGCTCAAACAACATCAGGGCCTGCTGTTCTTCGCCCACTGGAATCACCAGCCGACCCCCAATGTCGAGTTGGTCTAGCAGGGGCTGTGGCACATGGCCGGGCGCCGCCGTGACCATGATGGCGTCGAAAGGGGCGGCCTCCGGCCAGCCCGCGTAGCCGTCGCCAACACGATACTGAATGTTCTGGTATCCGAGTGCCTGTAACACGGAGCGTGCACGCTTGGCCAGACCGGGTAGAATCTCGATGGTGTGGACAGATTGGGCCACTTCAGCCAGCACCGCCGCTTGGTATCCCGAGCCAGTCCCCACCTCCATGACTCGGTCGTTGGCCTGAAGCCCCAACGCCTGGGTCATGTATGCCACGATGTAAGGCTGGGAGATGGTCTGTCCCTTGCCAATGCGAATGGGGTGGTCGTTGTACGCAACCGGTTGTCCATGGTCGGGTACGAACGCATGCCGGGGCACGCGGCCCATGGCGGCGAGGACCCGTGGCGACTCGATATCACGAGCTTCCAATTGGGCCGCCACCATCTTATTTCGTTCGTAGGTTTGTTCCAAGAAGAGGGGATGCTCCATGGGCTTGGTTGTCTTTGTAGCCAAAGGTACCATGGGCACGTCCCCATCCCCGCCAAAATACAGCCCTAACACCATGGCGAACGCCACGATGAGCGTTCCCCCAATGGCGGTCCACACGACCCGTTGGCGCGCCGTTATCATCCGTCTCGATAAGTCCGTGTTTAGGTTGCCAGCACCCTAGGATGAGCAGGCCCCAGAGTCAATGTGTCTGAATTGGATTGGACAGGGCTGAGGATTCTCCCTCTAATTTTGATATACTTGACCGATGAGTAAAGGGTCCCGCCGGGTCTGTTTCGCAGCACAAACTAGATTGGAGCGCCCCTGCCATACGGCGGGATTGCCACTAGGCTGGAACGAAGTGGAGGCTGTTATGAAGCGGAGGTCGTATACCCCATGGTTCGGGGTGGGTTCGAGGCTTTTTGTACTGTTCATTATCCTGTCGTTGTTGATTGCTTGTGGAGACACAAGCGAACCCGGGACGTAGTTGGACACCGAGACATTCGACGTTGAGGTGGCCTCCATTGACGTGCCCGACATTGAGGCGGACGAAGTAGACACGAAAGAGACGGTCCCAGAAGAGACTCAAACATCCTGCGACGACAGCATCCTCAAACCCTTCGAATGTCCCTGTGAGTCGAACACCGACTGCGAGTCGGGTTATTGCATCACGACGGCCGAGGGAAAGCAGTGCACGTCAACGTGCGTAGAAGACTGCCCCATTGGTTGGATCTGTGAATTCATCAGCGGCTCCGGGACGGACAGTACGTTTGTTTGTGTACCCTCGAACGTCAATCTTTGTCGGCCCTGTAAGAGCAATGCTGATTGTGAGGACGCGTATTTGGAGCAAAGTGAACGCTGTCTCCAGTATGGCGATCTGGGCAATTTTTGTGGCATCGCGTGCTCTGAAGCAGACTCCGATTGTCCCAGTGGTTTTGTCTGTGAAGAGCGGACGACGGTCAATGGACTGCCAGCCACTCAGTGTGTCGCTGAAGACGGGGTTTGTGCGTGCAGCGCCCTTGCCATTCAGCAAGGTGCGGAGACGGCATGCAGTGTCACGACGGGCGCAGGAACGTGCGAGGGAAAGCGCGTATGCGGCCCGGATGGGTTGACCGAATGCGACGCTTGGGTGGCCGATGAGATCTGTGATGGCTTGGACAACGACTGCGATGGCCAAGTGGACGAAAACACCTGCACGGCCGCCAACGCGATCGCCTCCGCCTGTGTGGATGGCCTTTGCAAGATCCTCAACTGCGAGGTGGGTTTCGAGGACTTGGATGGCAACTTTGAGACGGGGTGTGAGTGCAAAAAGAGCGAGGAAGTATGCGATGGCAACGACAACGATTGCGACGGCCAGGTCGACGAGGGCGCCCATTTCATCCTCTTTGTGAGCACTGGACCGAATCTAAAACCTCTGTACCAGGCGTACCGAGCCGACATCGTCAATCACCTGCAAACCATGAAGTCGAATGGCGGGGTGGAGTTGGGGTACACCGGGCATCATATCCTCGGGTATTGCTCGACGGTTAAGACGGCGACCACGCCGACCGCTTTGATCCGCGTGTACAGCAGCTCGATGGGCGATCACTTTGCTACGATCAATCCGGGCGAAGTGGCGGGCGATCCGGCCTATGACGGGGGTGGCGGAACCTTGTGTTTCGTACCGTAGGGAGACTGCGGGGAATCCATGGTCGTGGGCGCGACGATTTGGTATAATGCGTCCATGACCATTCGACGACATACTTCGCTGCATTTTCTCTTCATCTCATGTTTGATTCTCGCCTTTGCCACCGTGCTTGGCTGTTCCAAGACCAGCGGAGGGCCCGGCTCGGGCGGTGACGCAGTGGTTGAGCAAACCGAGACCGTCGGCCCCTCCGACGTGTGGACGAGCGACCCGCATATCGTGGAGACCGAGGATGTCGTCCAGGAGGACGCCGGTCCCCAGTGCAATGACCCCGGCCAAGGCAATCAAGCAGAATGGTGTCCGTGCAACGAGAACACCGACTGCGAATCGGGATATTGTGTGCAAACTGCCGATGGGAAGCTTTGCACGGAGACCTGCGTGGAAGCGTGCCCCGAGGGGTGGTTCTGCGAGCTCATCAGCGGTTTGGGCTCCGACAGTTTGTTCCTGTGCGTTCCCAAGAACGTGAATTTGTGCCGCCCGTGTGAAACCAACGCGGACTGCCAAGACCTCTATTTGGAGCAGGGAGAGCGTTGTGTTCGCTACGGCGCAGAAGGCAACTTCTGTGGGACGGGGTGCGACACAAATCTCGGGGACAGCGCCTGCCCTACGGGTTTCCAATGCAACACGGTGACCACTGTGGACGGGGAGACATCGCCCCAGTGCATTGCTGCCAGCCAGACTTGTTCGTGCAGCCCATTGGCGATTCAGCAAGGGGCCGCGACGGTGTGCAGTGTGGCCAACGGAGACAGCACTTGTGAGGGTGCGCGGTCCTGCCAGGCGGGCGGCCTCACGGAATGCAGCGCGGTCATCGGTGTGGAGATCTGTGATGGAGTCGACAATAACTGCGATGGCACGGTCGATGGCATGGAACAGGCGTGTACCGGGTTGTGCGGCGAGGGCGAACAGGTGTGCACCCAAGGGCAATGGGGAGCCTGTGTGGCCAACGAGACTTTGCAGTGCTTGGATTACGCGACCTGCACCTTGGGTGACAGCTGCGAGACCACGTGCCCGACCCCACCGGCGGAACAGTGCAATGGCTTGGACGATAACTGCAATGAGAAGGTCGACGAAGGGTTCGCATGCAAGGCCGGGGAGAGCATGGACAAGGCCTGTGGCACCCAATGTGGCACGCAGTCGTATGTGTGTCAGAACACGTGCGAATGGCAGGAGCTTGGGGACTGCGTGCCCGGCGGCGTCTGCTCGGTGGGGAGCACCGAAGAAGCCGCATGCGGGCAGTGTGGCGTGAAGACACGATCTTGTGACGCCGCGTGCACTTGGAGTGAGTGGGGTGCATGCCAAGAGGGTGGTGTATGCACGTCCGGACAAATCCAATCCACGGCGTGCGGGAGCTGCGGGACGTCCACACAAACGTGCACCGACCAATGCATGTGGGGTGCGGCGAGTGCCTGTAGCGGCGAGGGGGTTTGCTCCCCCGGTCAAAATAGTCAGCAAGCCTGCGGGAATTGCGGCACCCAAACGCAGACGTGCAGTG
>Ga0114996_10001975_pt1 | contig 26996 bp, 24 predicted proteins | sample ArcticOcean_MG_C_4_FD_87039 | JGI IMG/M metagenome (GOLD analysis project Ga0114996, IMG submission 87039) | Marine microbial communities from western Arctic Ocean - ArcticOcean_MG_CB4_134 | ecosystem: Environmental > Aquatic > Marine > Oceanic | place: Arctic Ocean: Canada Basin | collected... | reverse complement strand
TGATATTGTCGACCCGTCCACCATAATACCCCGCAATAGCGCCCCAGCTCACACCGATAAAGAAGCTCACGATGGTGGCCAAGAGGGCAATGGTGATCGACAAACGTGCTCCATACACCAGACGTGTGAGCACATCACGGCCCAGATGGTCGGTGCCCAAAATAAAGGTGTGAAGCTCTGGTGCCCCCAAGAACTCATCCCGGGCAATGCGACCGTCGCCATCCACATCCATGGCCGCCACCGCTTCGGCTCCCTTCTCGAAGGGCCGATAACACCGACGGTACTCGTTGACTTCATCCTGGGTCAGGTTCTTGTCGCCATCACGATCGATGCGCGAAAACACATCCGCCCGGGGAAGTCCCAATGAACGAAAACGCTCTTCAACCAGCCCCTCCAACCGACTCGCATCTTGCTGGACTGCCAAGTCAAAGCGGGCGGCACTGTGGTCAAAAAACTCTGTTGCAAACTGCGCGTTCAACTGTCTAAAACCGGCTGGAAATTCTTCAAAGGAGATGAGCTTGTCTGCGACAGCGATGGGTTTCGACACAGCCTGCGGCGAAGATGCGCTTCGTATCGCGGGCAAAACACCGTCGTAGTCATCAAACAAGAACAAAAAGAATCGATCGATCCAATACAAGTCTCTCAATTCGTGGGCGCCACCGATGAATCCGTCTGCATCTCGATCCAACACATCAAAATGAGATCCTTCACCGTCAAAACTCGAATAATCCCGTGAAATATCTTGGGTTCCTGGAGGTTGAAGAGCGAACTCTAGATGCTGCTCATCATACGAGAAATGCGTGACGTAGCGTTCTATTAAGGGTTCGCTGTAACCCAAGACTGCCATCAGGAACACGACCATCAGCCCGAACATCGCCATTCGGTTGTTCCGAAATCGTCGCCACGCATCTCCGGTGGGTGATGTGCCTTTGGGCATTTTTCGGTCGGCGTCAGTCAAGGCTCACCCTCGGGTCCAAGAACGCGTACGCAAGATCCACCAGGAAATTGAAGAAAACCAGGAGCGTGGAGTACAAAACAACCACGCCCATCACCATGGGATAGTCCCGGTTCAGCGCCGATTCCACGAAATACTTGGAAATCCCTGGCACATTGAACACCGTTTCCACCACAACGGAGCCAACCAACAAGTGAGCCACGGCCGGTCCAAGGAAAGTCACCGTCGGGACGATGGCACCGCGAAACGCGTGGCGCCAAATAATGGTGCCATCGGACAATCCCTTGGCCCGGGCGGTCCGAATAAAATCCTGGCGAACAACATCGAGCATTCCGCCACGAGTCAGTCGCGCAAACACACCTGCGTAGGCCAGTCCCAACGTCAGGGAGGGAAGGATTTTCTGGCCCCAACCGGTCCAAAGACCAGACTCCCACCCGCCGTGTGGCGGAAGCCATTGAAGCCAAATGATAAACACAAAGATTAACAAGGGCCCCAACACAATGGAGGGAACGGAGATACCCAGCATTGAGAAGGACATCACCATATGATCCATGATGGTGTTGTGCTTCCAACCCGCGAACATTCCAGCTGTCACACCCAAGAGAAGTGCGATGAAGAGCGCATAGCACCCCAACTCTGCGCTCACAGGCAATGTTTCTTTGATATTCTCCAAGACTGTCCGTTGACCCTGACTATCAAAGGTCGTGCCGAAATCGAAGCGTGCGTAACTCAATAACGACGTGACGTATTGGCGCCAAAAACCGGTCTTTCGATAAAGCGCCGCTTGTCCCGCAACCAGTCGTTCGCCGGGCTTGGCAACAACACGGAACACCTCAAAATCCTCATCGGCGTTAACGGACACCAACTCGCCGTATACCTCGAGCACCCACAGGACCTGTCCCGCCTTTACCGAGTCGCTCTTTTCAACGCGAACCTCGGATACCTTCCCTGTATGCGCACTGGAGATAGGCTCGGCCATACCGGTGACAACGGCTTGATTGGCAACCACCGCTGCGGGCAACGCTTTGTCTGCATCGAATGGACTACCGGGAGCCGATCGCATGATTAGGAACGATAAGGTAAACACGCAAAAGACGACAACGAGGGCCGAAAAAAACCGTCTTGCGATCATCGGGATCAACGGTACACCCCGCACCCACAATCCCACGCATCCGTGCACCGCAAAGGTGCCTTTAGAGCAACGTGACTCGATTCACCATACACGCGGCCGCCGACCTGCGAAGGCGTGGAGACAACAGACTCAATGCGTGCGACGGCATACCCAACAGGAACTGGCATGAAGCGGGTTCTATCGTTTCCCGTGGCCAAAGGCAAGCAATAGCCTTCAACGAAAACACGTTGCCAAACACCAAAAGAGGGGTTTGAAATGAAGTTGAATTAGAAAGGAAAGGGGAAGGAATGGTTATTGCGTTCGGCGTCGATTCGAACGACGAAGACGGCTCACCGCTTCACTCTGCTTTCGCTTCCGAGCGTCACTGGGCTTCTCGTAATACCGTTTTCGCTTGAGGGTCTTCAGAATGCCTTCCTTACCCATCTCACGCTTCAGGATCCGAATGGCTCGATCAACATTTCCGTCGATAACGGGAACCTCCAAAGGACGAAGTTCATTGTCGTTGCTGCGTGGTCGCCTCGTAAACACAGTGCCTCCAGACATTTCTCCTGCCTCAAAAAGACATCCAGAAGTGTCTCGCAAGGCATTGAAGGGCGGACAGTATGGTCACGCTCTTGACCTGTCAAGCACAAACCACTCTGCTGTTTCCTTGACCGAACGCCAAATTGCTCACTATGGTCAGTGCAGCGTGTGCTGGAACATCGAAGAAAAGACCGGATTGGGTGTCGCGACGATGCTCATGCTCCTGTATGGGTGCCATTCAGGAGATACGGGCATTAACCCGCCACCCGTGCGCTCGGTGGCGTTGTCCACCTTGGCTCCGGTGCCGGAAAGCAGAGAAGCCAAGAAAGCAACGAAAGCGGCTCCTTTGCTGCCGGTCACACCAACACTCAAGGTGTCGCCACCCCCTGATCCTCCTCCGCCAGAGCCGATAGAGCCGCTTCCCAAGAACAAAGAAAACACGACCGAAGAGCCCGATCGTGATGGCGAAACGGACGACAAAGTACGCTCCGAAACGACACCACAACAACCCGAGTCGACTGACGCCAGCCCCGCTCTGGTAGAACGTATTCATCAGCAAGATGTCATCACAACCCAGCTCCTCGATACTCTGGAGCAGGCTGACATCATGTCCCCACACATTCGTCCCGGTCATCCTGTTGTGAGCGAAGGACAGCGACTGTATCGCAATCCTTGGGGCGAAGGAGCACACAGGGCACTCAACGTACGAACGCTCTGGCCAGGAAAAGATCCTTCTGCATGGTCATTGCGTGCAGCACTAAGCCTCCCCGTCAATGGCGCCGTCACATGGCCCGTCACGCTGCCACCCAATGCCGCGCTTCGATTCTCCCTGGCGATCGGCACGTGGACGCGCAACCCTTCCCCCGTAAACGTGGAGGTACTTGTCCAAGAGAATGGAACATGGCGGTCGGTTTGGTCTGACCAGAAGGAAGGCTCCCCGATCTATCGCCTGTCCCAATGGACACCCGTAGAAATCTCCCTGTCCGATACTCTCGGACCCGTTTCGATTCAGGTTAAGGTACACAACACCGTTGGGGCTCATCGATACCAGGCCGTTGCATTCATTGCCGAACCCGTAATCGTCACTCGAGCCATCGATACGAAGAGCCGGTTGGCCGCAAAGAAACAGACTGGGCTGGCACTGGCAGACAATGTCCTGCTCATTACTGTCGATGGCCAACGCTTTGACTCACTGACGACACCGTTGTCCGAGCAACAATCAACTCTGGCCTTGTCTTCAGCCAACGCGCTCGCGACATCCGGGGCCTCGTTCACCAATGCCTTTTCTGTCAGTAATGATGAACGCTCCAGCACGTTCGGACTTCTGAGCAGTCAAACGCCCAGGTACGGTGGGTTCTTCCACACACGGTGGATCTACCCCAAGTCTCAGGTTCAGGAATTTTATCGAAAAAGCTCAACGATGCTTCCCATTGTGCTGCGCAAACACGGATACAGGACGATCGGTATCGGGCACACCACCCATCTTACGGGAACCCTCAATCGCAGCCTGGACGTTGGATTCGATTCGTTGCTCGATTACCGGAGACACAAAGACGCAGACATCCAGGCGTTTACAGGACAAGCACTGCATTGGATTCGAGACCACGTGAGCGAACGTTGGTTCATGATGCTCCATTACCCAGCACCGCCGATTTCACCCTCCTGGAAATCGGAGGACGGGGGCCAGGCTGCACCGTTGAAGGCTTCCAAGATCGCCGAAGCCTATCAAAAGGCGTTGCAGGGCATCGACAATCAAATCAAGCGCGTCATGGACGAATTGGACACACTGAACTTATCCAACAAAACCGTCGTCGTTCTGACGGGCACGCACGGACGAATCCTCAATTCGGAACACGATTGCTGGAATTACAACGCAGAATTACCGTGTATTTACAGTGCTGGACTCACCCTGTACGACGAAGAAATGCACGTCCCACTCATCATTCGAGCACCGGACCGAATTTCGAGACAGTCCATCGTTAGTGCTTCTGTGTCCCATCTGGACGTGGCACCGACCATTCTGGGCCTGATCGGCGCCGCTCCCGTCGCAAACCAACTGGGGCGAGACCTGAGCACATCCTTGGCAAAGCAAGAACCGATCGCCCCTGTCCCGATCCTTCTCCAAGGCCGACGCTCACACGGATGTCGCTGGAATGGGTACAAGTATATTGAGCACGGAAACCGGGAGGTGATGATTTTTAACCGAGCGACCCTCTATAACCGATCGAAAAGCATGGTGGAGTTGTATGACTTGGTTCGCGACCCCGACGAGCTGCACAACTTGGCCCTACGAGACGAACAACACCACATGTTGGATGTCTTGCGGAATCGCTTGAACGAAATACACTCAACACTGCAGGCACGAAGAGATGCTCCACCTGTGATCGGACCCACACCTACATCCAGCGTAGCAAGTCCACAAATCCCGACGGACGCTGTTGAACAACAAGAACCCAAGCCACCCCAACCGGTCGCAGCTCCAATCGTCCAGGACCTTCCTCAAGAGCCGGAGCCACCAGCGACCGAAACCGGTTTCCACGCTGCGGAACAACCCGCCCGATGGAACACGCTCGTATTTCACCGTGGCACCAGCAATGGACGTTTCGGTGGCACTATTCGAACATCAGGCCAGTGGATGGATCTGGAAATTCTCGGAGACGCACCGACCAATCAGTCTCACATTAAAACGAACAACACCATCCACATTGAAACCGCGGTCACCAACCAGATGGTGGGCATCCGTTTCCGGACCAAGCCGGCCCTAGCCCCCATCGAATTTGCGCTCACGCTCGACGGCAACGCGATCCGTGCGGATCGACTGTATGTAGGGTCGTATGGCCTGAAACTCTATACCGATCCATTGCGAATCAACAGCGCCAAACAATTTGCGTTGGCCGAAGCGAGATCCAACGGACCACACCACCGCGACGATGCATTGCCGGGAGTATTCTATTGGCGTGAAAGTGCGCCGGACTGATCGTTGTCCAAAAGTTGGAGCCCTTTTGCGGTCCACTGCAGCTTGTCGATGATCGAGCAGTCACAGCCCCAACTCTCGGGCAACTTGGGGCATGTTTGCTGTGCAATAATGCGATGCCCTTCGGTGCCTGGATGAATGTGATCGAAAGCCTGAAGCTCAGGGCGTAAGAACCATCTAGGAATTTCGGATGCCCGAGTCGCCGTTGCTTCCAAATCCGGATATTTCTTTCTCCAACGTTTGGATCGAGACAATCGCTTCCACAGTCCTTCGCGTGACCGAACAGTCGCCTCTTTATGGCGCAGCGGACCATCGAACAAATTAATCGAAATATCTGCAAGTTCGCCGGGATACCATTCCGACCGATCCTTGTCTTTGGGCGTCACGTAAGATCCCAACCCCTCGTTGCGGGGAAGCTCACCCATGACAAAACGTACAACCTTACGTGTCTTGTCGTGCCGGTCCAGTCCCGAAAGACCACGCCATTTCTTGGACGAATTCGACCCCCACGGCGTCAAACTCAGCGCAACCACTTTCACGTTCTGTTGGTGTGCCAAGGCGAACATTTCAGACGTAAACTTTATGGTCATTTCCGGGGAGTAGATGCTGTTCAGGCCACCCTGAAAAAGCAACCAATACTCAAAACGATCATCCTGAAGCTTCACCAAACGATTTTTCAAGAATTGACGGCGGAACCGCAATTTCAGTTTTGGTGCACCGTATCCGGTTTTCGCCCTGTTTTTCACGTCTACATTTCGACAGGATTGAGCCAGAAATGCTCCGAAATTCCCCTTACCCCAATGCGCCAGTGAACCACCGATGATGATGACTTTTACAGGGCGACTGTCGTCTTTGTATCGCTACCGACCGACGGGCTCCTTTTGATTTTGGGCATAGGTCTCTCCAGCATTCATCATGAGAAAACAAAGGACCCATATTGCCAACAATCCGCGAATCATCCCTGAGTGTCTCCCTTAGGGCTTGAAGCAGTGTGTCCAGGCGACGACCGTTTCGGCCCGACGTCGACATTCAATATCCGCAGTCAATGCCCCATGAGTGCAGCTAGACACACAGGCCTCCACAAATCCGTCGTTTGCGGCGACAAACTCCTGCCGCCACGTTTTCTCAGCCCCTTGTGCGCCTTCTTTCAACGGCGATGAAAGAGCATGCCACCACACCAACGTATCTTCGGCTTGCTCCTGGAGCACGACAGCCGGACGCTCACAGGCAGAGCGACACCCGGGCGAATCGGTCGAACAGCCCGCCACAATAGCGACCATGAGTGCGATCCAGAGCCCGATCCAATCTTGTCTCATTACTGATTGCTCAATGCGTATTGAAGTCAGAGGTAAACGCATGATTGCGCGACAGTTGTCCGCTTGCAACCCGAAAATGTGTGTGCCACCATCGCGCCGTGTTTATCCAATGCTCGTCATGTCGTGCTCTATCTCGCAGCGGCTGCAATTGTGTGGCCGAACTCTTCCTCATGACTGTATCGCTCTAGTCGCCCATGTACGTGCAAATTGCTCCCGAGACTTGGGACTTATGGCGTCTTGAGTCCGTCGTACGAAGTCTTCGGGACGGCGGCCTTGGAGTCATTCCAACGGACACGGTCTATGCATTTGTCTGCTCCATCACGAGTAAGAAAGCGATTGAACGCCTCTACAGCATCAAGAAGATGGATGAACGGAAACCGCTGAGCATCATCTGCCATGATTTCAGTATGGTGAGCCAATACACCCACGGATTTCCAAATTCGTGGTTTCGAGTCGCTCGCCGATGTTTGCCCGGTCCGTACACGTTTATCCTTCGTGCAAACAATCAAATTCCTCGTCTCATGCTCCGAAAACGCCGAACTGTCGGTGTGCGGATCCCCAATGATCCGGTTTGTTTGGCGTTACTGTCCGAGTTGGATGCGCCGCTTTTGTGTAGCAGTGTACGTACTGACAATGACTCGTTTTGGAATGTTCCGGCTGCCATCAGCGAAGCCTATGGCAACCGCCTGGACTTTGTGGTCGACGCAGGAGAACGCTTGGCTGAACCCTCTTCCGTCATCGATCTCACAGACAATGATCCCGTTGTCATTCGGCAGGGCAAGGGCGATTTAGAACCCTTTGAATAGAGGTGGTTCTGAATTACCGTTCTTAGAACAGGGTGCGACCACAAAAAGCCTGTGCTACATTTTTCGGTGTGGCAAAGCTACAGATCTCATTCATAAAGGGGAAACGAAAGGGAACCTCCTTTACATTTTCCCAAGCGGTCGTGCGAGTCGGCAAACATCCGGACAATGACCTCGTTCTCGACTCACGCCACGACCGTAAAACCTCTGGGTATCACGCCGAAATTCGGCGCGATGGGGATCGATATATTCTCCATGATCTCGACTCTACCCATGGCACAATCGTTGAGGGCGCCCGTATAGAGACCGAATATGCGCTGACGGCGGGAGACAGGGTCATGTTTGGCCACTCTGGGCCCATGGTGAAGATTGCCGTCATTGGTACCGCCCATGATCCCAAGGATCCGACCTCCAACATAGACCTGGTGCCCGAGGTCAAAGCGTTGGGACCAATGCAAGACTCTGAGACCTCATCCGCCTCGGATCCAAACGACAATCAAACGCCATCGGAACAAGAGTCCATTTCGGAGGCCCCAAAGGGAGGGAGACCCAGTCAAAAAGAGGCGGTCAAAGAACAACTGCAAACTACTGTGGAGGGAGAGAACCTCCATGTTCCATCGGGTAAAAGCACCTTCTATCGGGCCATGATGGCAGAAACCGTTCGTAAATCACGACGCCCACTGATCATAATGATTGTAGCTCTGACAATCCTACTACTACTGGTGAGCATGACGTGGTTTCTGTATTCCAATGGTCCATCAAACGCTTCCATAAACCCGCCTCAGGCCGATCAAGAAGACTCTCTGTCGCTCGAAAAAAAAGCCAAAGTCATCGAACGAAAAATCCAGGCTACGCAGCGTGCCAATCTCATTACTCGTAACAAAATAGCCGAACAAACCAATGCGCTGATCACCTTGCGGCAACGACTCCGTAAGAAATCCGGGCCCGGCAGAAAGAGTTTGGAGAATCAAGCCTCTGGAGTCGAAGCATCGCGGGCCGAGTTGGTTATGAGACTCGGGGAGCAGCAACGCGAAATCGCCAATCTCAAGGAAGAGCCCTCGGCCGAGGAAGAGATTGCATCCCGATATGGCAAAGCGTTGTTCATGTTGGTCGCACAGACCCCCGCGGGAAAAAAAGGATATTGCACAGCCTTTGCCATTACCCGTACAGGATTATTGGCAACCAATGGTCATTGCGCACGCTTTGCAGAGCACCTGCACGCCCATAAGCTCCATTCGGTTGCCCACATGAACAGTGCCCCCGAGCTCACGTATGAAATTCAATCCTGGAAAATACATCCGGGTTACAATGGCACCACATTGTCCGCAGACGTTGCCCTCATGCAACTAGAACTCCAGGGTAAAGAGTTGCCGGTTGCCATCCTCTTGGCCAGTGCAGAGGAAGTCTTGGGGCTGCGGCCGGGACGGCCGATCTACACCCTGGGATATTCAGAAGAAATGATGAACCCCGAACGACCGGACGCTAGGCTTCGTGCGGGTGTCATTGCCAGACTGTCGACGTACGACAAGACCCCCGGCAACCCCAAGCTCACGAACATCATGTGGCATTCAGAATTAACCCGTAGAGACACGGCCGGGTCACCGATTTTCAATACAAGTGGAAAGGTCGTTGCCATTAATAATGAAGGTCTTGGAACCCGCCGAATCCTCACAGAAGGCCCAACGGGTAACAAACAAGTCGACATTGTATACGACACCATCGGACTGAATTTTGGCGTTCGTGTGGACACCCTACATGAGATGATTCCGCACAAGATGGACCCATGAAGGCATCAAAACACCGTATATAAGAAGGGAGCCAACGCACTGGACTCGGTGAAGACCGCCAACAATCCAAGCGCCAACAAAATGACCAACACCGGAGCCAACCACCACTTTTTACGTGCCTTGAGGTAATGCCACATTTCGCGCCAGGGACTCTGACGTCGAGCCCGACGTTTGCTCGGCAAATCATCATTCATGGAGCGCTCCACTGAGTTGCCGGTCGGTACGCAAGAGCCCCGGTCCAATGCCACTTCTCCCGGCGGATCTTATTCGTCACAGAATCCGCCGGCGCTGTTGGACAAAGGGGTGCATTTTGCGTTGAAACCCGTTTCACACAGCGCATTGGATTCATCGACTGGATCACACACCGTGTAACATTTCCCCGCAAAACAGGTCACACCCTTTACACAATCGTTGGTATTCTCACACATCTCCCCAGCGACCTTGTTGCCTTTGACGAGACAAACATCCCCTTTGTTTGTGGAATAACAAGCTTGAGCGACACCCTCACAATCCTGTTGAACAATGTCACACGTCGGCGCTTCAGGCGGTGGGTCTGGATTGTCCGCTGCCGGCACACATGCCCCCAAAGTCCCCCCGAGTATCTTGGTCTTCAATCCCGAACAAGCCTCGTTGCACAACGAGGTTTCACCTTCCGTTAAGCAGACTTGTGCACAAAGTTGCGTGCCTTCGTGAACCACACAGGCAAAACCGGGTGAGCAACAGTTTGGGCATGAACACGCTGTATTTTGCTGTCCAGCTTGCTGGACTTCCAAACAATCCGTTCCTGTATTTTGCCAATAACAAGCGGTCCCGAGAACACAGCTCCCAATAGGATCCAGAGGATCACAGTCCTGCATCGTCGGACCACAAACGTTTGGCTTTCCAGGGACACCCAGCATGGGACCACAGGCTGCGGTGCCTCCACAATCGGGGCTGTCGACACAAAAGCTGCGGCATTCGCTATCGACACACACTCCAGATGCACAAAATGGACCCTCTTCATGATCGCAACTACCGCCCAAGGATACTGTCCCCACCGCATGACATTCGACTCGGCGCATGTCGCCATAAACAACCACCGTACACATGTCGCCCGATGCGCACCCGCTGGATGGACATTGCGGATAGGGATTGCACGATGCCCCAATGGGTGGCTGAAACTGACACGGTTGCGGAGGCCCTACGTCTACGACTGAGTCCGATTCAACGCCATCCGTTTCAGAGGACGTTGGCCCACTATCGGTGGACGAATTGTCCGTTCCACCGCTGGAACAAGCCAGACTCAATACGGCCGCCATCACCAATACAATGATCCGTTTCATGGTCCCTCGTCTCATGCCTAATTCCACCGTTCGCCCGTCAACCCTATCGAACACCGGTCGACGCAGCAATTTCCTTGGTCTATACTTAGCTTATATATGCGTCGAGAATACTAGGGCCACATCCATGCAATTCAAGCAATATCTGAACCTAAAGCTCACACAGCAGTTGGTGATGACGCCACAGCTCCAGCAAGCGATCAAACTGCTGCAGCTGTCACGTATGGAATTGAATGAAGAAGTCCAGAACCAAATGGAAGAAAATCCAATTCTTGAGGAACAGGTCGAAGGCGATCAAGATCGCATCCGTTCCGACGGCACAGAAATGGAAACGCCCCCCAAGGAGCCCGAATCCACCATCGATGCCGTCGCACAACAAAAAGGCGAGGCGTCCACAGAACCTGAACGACCCGAAAGCACGCCGGACACGGCCAGTGACATATCCACGGACTCAGAGGCCAACAACGACATGGACTTCGATAAGTTCATGGAGCGGTACCATGAGTACTCCTATTCTCCCGGCGCAGCAGGATCTCGGCTAAACACGGAAGAGTTGCCGGCCATCGACCAAACGCTCAGCAAGCAAACGTCGTTGTTTGACCACTTGATGTGGCAAATCAACTTGGCCAGTTTCTCCCCCGAGGAATTCTCTGTGGCATCGGATATCGTGGGCAACATCAATATGGATGGCTTCTTCGTCAACCGCACCCTGGAGGAACTGTCTGCCGAGAACAGCATTTCACTTCAAGATGCAGAAGACGTTCTCGTTACCATCCAGGAGATGGATCCCGTTGGTGTTGCTGCTCGCGATCTTTGTGAATGTTTGCTCATCCAATGCACGACGTATCACGCTGGGGACGCCACGCTTCGACAAATCATTACCCATCATATGGACAATCTCAAAAAACGAAACTATCCGGCCATCACTCGCGACCTACAGATCACCCAAGGTGAGTTAATCCGGTGCGCTCGAATTATTTCGAACATGGAGCCGAAACCAGGGCGCGGTTTCCACACCGAAGACACGCACTACATCACACCCGACGTATATGTGCATAAGATGGGTGATGAGTACGTCGTCGTTCTCAACGAGGACGGACTACCCAAATTGAAAGTAAGTTCTTTCTATCGGAACGCCGTGATGTCCCAAGACGGGGCAGCCAAAGAATACATTCAAGATAAGTTTCGCTCCGCCGTGTGGCTGATTCGAAGCATTCACCAACGACAAGATACCATTCGAAAAGTGACGGAAAGCATCGTCCAGTTCCAACGGGAATTCCTCGAAAAAGGCGCCACGTTTTTGCGACCGCTCATCTTGAGGGATGTGGCGGATGATATCGGCATGCACGAATCCACGGTCAGCCGTGTGACCACCAATAAGTATGTGCATACACCGCAAGGGATCTTCGAACTGAAATACTTCTTCAATAGTCGAATCGGCGGCATGTACGGATCCGAAGATCTGGCTTCAGAGAGTGTAAAGGTTCGAATCAAACAAATCGTATCCGCCGAAGATCCAAAGAAACCACTGAGCGATCAATCCATCGTTAACATCCTAAAGTCCGAAAACATCGATATCGCTCGTCGTACCGTCGCAAAGTATCGAGAAATGATGAACATTCTCCCATCATCGAAACGAAAGAAATTATTTTAACTGCAAGGAGGGTTCGCTGTGCAGATTGACGTAACTTTTAGACACATGGAATCGACACCCGCACTAAAAGAGCACACGATTGAGAAGATTCAACACCTCTCAAAATACTTTGACCTAATACAAGACGCTCACGCGGTTCTACAGGCAGAAAAGAAGCATCACATCGCCGAAATCACCATCCACACCCCTGGGGAGATCTTCAAGGCCAGCGCGACCAGTGAGGATATGTATGTATCCATCGACAAGGTCATCGACAAATTGCATCGACACCTCGTCAAACGCAAAGAGATCGTGAAGCTGGAGTCGCATCGTAGTGCCCAAAGCTAAGGCGAAGCACCATATCCGGACAATCATTGTGAGTGGCCTCAGTGGCTCCGGAAAGACGACGACGATCCACGCACTCGAAGACATGAACTTCTATTGTGTCGATAACCTTCCTGTTGTCCTCATGGATCAGGTCTTGTCATTGTGTGAACGAGCCTCTGTGAACCAACTCGCGGTCGTCATCGATGTCCGTGAAGGCGCGTTTCTGCAAGAATATGCACAATCTCTCTCACGAATTCGCCAAAATGGATACGTGATCGAAACCTTGTTTCTAACGTGCCGCGATGAGGTCCTCATTCGGCGATTTAAGGAGACACGCCGAAGGCATCCCCTGCAAGAGGAAGGGAGCGTGAAAAACGGCATCCAACGAGAGCGTGAAGCGTTGGGAGGCATCCGGGAGTCCGCCACTCATATCATTGACACAAGCGACCATACGGTACACACCTTGCGCCAACTGGTGCAGCAGAGCTTTCAAGTGGCCCCCGTGGGCCCGTTTAAGGTTCGACTCGTTAGCTTTGGGTTTAAACACGGGATTCCATTGGAAGCGGACTTTGTGTTCGATGTGCGCTTCTTGCCCAACCCATATTTTGATGAGTCACTTCGGCCTCTGAGCGGTCTCAATCCGAAAGTCAGGGACTATTTGGAAGCCCAAGCAGACACGCAACCCCTGTTGGACCACCTAACCAACTTGTTGATCTTTTCCATTCCTCGAGCGGAACAAGAAGGAAAAGCGCAACTGACCATAGCGGTAGGATGTACAGGAGGACACCATCGGTCGGTCATGGTGGTCGAAGCCCTATCGCAGCGGCTCAAGAACGCGCCTGGTATTCAAGTGCAACACCGGGATGTAGAACGGAATGGAGGAAATCAGCGAGGCTAAGGCTTCGCTGCCAAGAAACGTGCAGAAAATTCGTCGACGATATCAACTGTGCAATGAAAAAGGCCTGCATGCCCGTGCTGCCACACAATTTGTACGTACAGCATCGCAATTCGACTCGGCAATTTCAGTCTATAGGGACGAGGCCAAAGCCGATGGAAAGTCCGTGATGAGCTTGCTGATCCTTGCAGTGCCGTGCGGTTCTGCTGTGGACGTGGAAGCCGAAGGGACCGATGCCGAAAACGCAGTTTCCTCACTGGGTAAACTCATTGAATCCGGGTTTGGAGAGTAGTCTGACCAGGAAAACTACCGCAAGCACGATTATTCAAGGCATTGGAGCCGCCCAAGGCATTGCAATTGGCCGTGCAATCATTCTGGATCGGCGTCGCGTTCACACGCCGAAGGCGCACATTGCTACCAACAACGTTCAGGCTGAAATTGCCAGGCTACAATCCGCCGTGTCCGCCTCCGTATTGCAGCTAAAGTCACTGAGAGAACGGGTTTCTTTGGTTCACGGTGGGGAACATATTCAAATTCTGGAAGCGCATGAGCTCATGCTGCAAGACGATATGCTTCTCACGTTCGCTGAAGAACAAATTGCGGAACAAGAGATCAATGCGGAGTGGGCGCTGATGAAAGCATTGGAGAACATCAAGAAGTTCTTCAACGAGTTGGACAACGAATATTTTCGCGAACGACGAAGTGACGTGGAATTCGTCGGCGAGCACATCTTGCGCAATCTAACGGGACAGCACTCCAAGACACTGGCCGACTTGATCGCCCAGAGCACAAAAGATTCGATTCTGGTCTCTCATACACTCTCGCCGTCTGAAACGATTCAACTGCACAATAGTCAGATTGTTGGATTTTGTATGGTGGCCGGCACCAAAACCGCGCACACCTCTATCGTAGCGCGCAGTTTGGAAATCCCAGCTGTCGTCGGGGCTGTCGGCCTGCATCAAAACGTCGGTGTAGGCGATCAACTCCTCCTCAACGGTGACACCGGTGAAATCATTGTCTCACCATCCACCAAGCAGATTGAGACACACAAACGACGTCATCGACGAATCGTCAGGGTCACCCGAAAGCTCAAGACACCGATGCTCGATGAACCCATCGTCACTGAAGACGGATTCGAGGTGCAGCTCAGCAGCAACATTGATTTAATAGAAGAATTCACAGAACAAAGGGCCCTGGCGGGGCAAGGGGTTGGACTGTTTCGTACGGAATACCTGTACCTCAACCGTTCCACCCTGCCCACAGAGGAAGAACAGTTCGACACGTATTCAGAGGTCCTCCGGCGGGCTTCTCCTTATCCAGTCACCATACGAACACTGGATCTTGGCGGCGACAAACTCGACATCCCAACCACAGTGCGCGACCAACTCAATCCATTCTTTGGTTTGCGAGCCATTCGTTATTGTCTGAAAGAGAAGAGCCTTTTCATCACCCAGTTACGTGCCTTGATGAGGGCCAGTGTGCACGGACAACTGCGTATTCTCATCCCATTCATCACCGATGTGACTGAAATCCGTCAGGTGAAAATACTCATTGAGGAAGTCAAGGAAACCCTGACGAAAGAGGGCATCCCATACAACACCAACGTGGAATTGGGCGCCATGGTGGAAATACCTTCGGCAGCGTGTATTTCGGATCTACTCGCACGTGAGGTCGAGTTTTTCAGTGTTGGGACGAATGATTTGATTCAATACACATTGGCGATTTCTCGTGAATCAACAGACCTTCAATACCTGTACCATCCCCTTCACCCGGCCATGTTACGAATGTTGCGATGGGTGAGTGATGCCGCCCATCATGAGGGCATTCGCCTCGCGATGTGCGGTGAAATGGCTGCCGAGCCGCTTTACTCGGTCGTCCTTCTCGGTTTTCGCTTTCATGAACTCAGCATGAGTCCTTCCACCATTCCCATCGTCCGTGAAATCGTGAACCGAACCAATCTCCTGGATGCACGTGAACTGGTCGACGGGCTCTTCCAATACGCGACGCACACCGAAGTGGAGCAAGCAGTACTTCAATACATGTGGCGGAATTTTCGCGATTTACGTGCTGTACTCGGTGGCGATATCGACCCGAAATAAGTTTCTGAACACACGCCAGTCATCGCCCGAAGTGGTCGAATGTGTCCTCTGGAAGGGATATTGGTTGCCCATTACGAACCCACGCCACCCCAACAGACCCATCGCAAACACGACCTATACAATGTGCGCTTATTGGTGGTTTTGCTGAACACGTAAACAACAACTCATAATCTTCTCCGCCCGTGAGCGCCAAGCGCTCTGCGAACAGGCGACGTTGAGAAGACAACTCTGAATGAATGGGAACACAAGCTACGTCCAGTTCGATGCACACACCACTGGCGGTTGCCAAACGAAGCGCATCCCTGCTCAGTCCGTCACTAATGTCGATTACGGCGTGGCACTGCCCCCACCGGGCGAGGACTGTTCCCTGGTCAATACGTGCCTGTGCCTCTCGGTACGCTTGAATGCTGTGTGGGCGTTCTTCTATATGCACGGGTTCATGACGTAGCGTGTGAAGGCCATAGGCGGCGGCCCCCAATGCTCCCGTCACGTACACATAGTCTCCCAATTGTGCTGTACTCCGTTCTAAGGCCTTTGGCGCAACACACTCGCCGATGACCGACATACTCAGATAGATAGGCCCTGGACTGCCAGTCACATCGCCCCCGGCAATCGAAAACTGAAACGTCGATGCAGCCACTGACAAACCTTGAATAAACTCCACCACCCACGACCATTCTAACGTGGCAGGAAAGCTCGCGGTCAGCAGAGCGTACTCCGGACGGGCACCCATGGCGGCCAAATCCGATACATTCACGGCAGTTAATTTTCGCGCCACTGAGACGGCTGGACAAAAAGCACGTGTGAAGTGTACTTCCTCCACCATTGCGTCTGCACTCAGCACCATGGCCGATGTCCATGTCTTGTCGATCACGGCACCATCATCGCCGATTCCAACAGGACGAACCGTATCGCTATCGAACCATTCGCGGATGAGTGCGAGGATGCTTTCTTCACCGCGATCAGACACACATTCCACCATGGCCATCACTCCAGTCGTTTTTTCATCGCCCGCCTGTACGTGTCACTTTGCGGATAAGTACCGATTTTCTCCAACTGGTCTAAGGCCTTGTCGGCCTCCTTGGGTAGTATCGGGACTTCTGCACGGAGTTGAATGAACATGTCGCCGGACTTTTTCGAGTCAACCAAGGATAGTCCCCGTCCTTTTAGCCTCATGGTCTTTCCACTTTGGACACCTTTGGGGATTTTTACTCGGACCGTGTTGCCATCCAATGTGGGGACGTCCACCTCACCTCCGTGTACAGCCTCACTCAGGCGGATTGGCACAATGCAGTGGATGTCGAGACCATCACGTGTTCGCCATTCGTCTTCGGGCAACCGAATTTCAACAAATACATCGCCGTCATCACCACCCTGTTGACCGGGCTCTCCATAGCCTCGAAGCACCAAACATCGACCGTCCTGTACACCAGCTGGCACGTCTATGGAATGACTCAACGTACCGTCTTGTTGGCCGGTACCGTCGCATTCGACACACGTTTGGATGGCCAATTTGCCCATTCCATCGCAGAAAACACAGATCTCATTGAAGGGAAGAGGACGACTCCCGCGCACTCTCCCTTTTCCAGCACACACATGGCAGGATTCGAGTTGAGCACCATCTTGCACACAAGAACCGTTGCACTCTGCACACGCCACCCGTACCGGCACCTCAATCGTTCTTTTAGCGCCCGTACACACTTCTTCGAGCGAAACCTCCAGGGGTATGCGACGGTCTTTACCGCGTTTGGGGCCTTTGTTTATTCGTGACTCAAGGATGTTCCCCAGTTCCGACACCAACCGGCCCACCTTTTCCGCCACACCGCCATTGGACCCCGCCCGAACCAACCCTGCAGCACCAAATCGGTCATAGTTCTTCCGCTTTTCCGCATCGGACAGAACACCGTACGCTTCCGCGATCAACCGAAACCGCTCCTCTGCCTTTGGATGACCATCGTGGTGATCGGGATGATATTTCCGAGCAAGCAGGTGGTACGCCCGCTTAATCTCTTCGGAAGTAGCTGATCGGTCCAGCCCCAACAATCGGTAATACGGTATCATCGCAGTTCGTGTATCTCAGCACCGTCCATTGAACGTTCCAAACTCCCAATGAGTGTACACGAACTGCATGACCCATTGGAGAGGAGGTCATACACTTCTCGTCTCAACACTCAGTTCTCGATCAATGCTTGGATTGAAATTTGGCGGCCCAGGAGTGCGATTAACTGACGTCGCGGTACATCACTTCGGCAATCTTGTAAGCGCTCTTCTCGAGATTAGCGATGGCCTCTTCAACCATGTCTTTGTCCTGACCTGACATCATGTCTTTCATGTGCGTGATGTCACGCCCAATCTGCGCGGTCTCTTCCTCGGTCAGGTAACTCTCAAATTCCTGAAGCGATCGCTCGGTCGTATAGATGAGGCCCTCAGCTTTATTGATCATTTCGGCAAGGCTACGCTTTTCAACGTCTGTTACGCGGTAACTTTCCGCTTCCCCGACGAGACGAGTGACTTCATCTTCGGATAGACCCGAGGCGGGACGCACACGAACCTTCTGCTCGTTGCCAGTGCCCAAATCGCGTGCTGAAACGGATAAAATACCATTGGCGTCCACATCGAACGTCACTTCGATTTTTGGGACACCTCTCCTGGCAGGCGGTATACCCACCAACTCGAAACGCGCCAGACTCTTGTTGTCTTGAGCCATTGGACGTTCACCTTGGAGCACATGAATGTTTACCAAGGGTTGATAGTCCTGCGCCGTCGTGAAGACTTCCGTGTAACTTGTTGGAATTGTTCTGTTCTTCTCGATGAGTTTCGTGAAGATGCCGCCTTTGGTCTCGATACCCAACGACAAGGGAATGACATCCAACAACAAGACATCTTCGACTTCACCCTTGATGATACCCGCTTGAATCGCAGCACCAATAGCAACCGCTTCGTCAGGATTGACGGTCTTTTGCGGTTTTCGCTGGAAGAACTCGTGGACGAGTTTCTGGACCAACGGCATCTTGGTGACACCACCCACAAGAATCACGTCATCGACCTCATCGACAGAAAGGCTTGCATCTTGAAGCGCCTGATCACAATGTTCGATCGTTCGCTGAACGAGCGGCATCACCAATTCTTCCAAGCGAGCCCGCGACAATACCATTTGAAGGTGCTTAGGACCCGAATCGTCCGAATATAGGAAGGGGAGATTTATCTCGGTCTCTTCCAGCGTTGAGAGTTCCAGCTTTGCTTTCTCTGCGGCTTCCTTCAAACGTTGAATCGCGATGGGATCGGACCGCAAGTCAACGTCGGTATTTTCAAGGAACTGGCCGAGGATCTCTTCAATGATCAACATGTCCATGTCTTCGCCACCGAGGAAGGTGTCACCGTGCGTAGCCAGCACGTGGTAGACACCTTCGCCCACCTCAAGTAGCGAAATATCAAAGGTGCCTCCCCCCATGTCGTATACGGCCACCTTTCCGCCGGATCCACCCGTCAAACCGTAGGCTAAAGCGGCGGCGGTAGGCTCGTTGATGATCCGAAGCACCTTCAGGCCAGCGATACGACCCGCATCACGTGTTGCCTGACGTTGGTGATCATCAAAATACGCTGGAACCGTGATGACGACCTCATCCACAGTCTCGCCCAGGTATTCTTCAGCAAACATTTTCATCTGCTGGAGAATGAACCCCGACAATTCAGCGGGTGAATACGCTCGACCAAGGATCTCCACATGGGCATCACCATTCGAAGACGTCACGACCGTATAGGGGTAATTCTCGACAGCTCGTAAGATTTCCGCGTCGTTGTGCTTGCGTCCCATCAAACGCTTAACGGCAGTTACCGTTTGGTCCGGGTTGGTTACCGCTTGCCGTTTTGCAATATGGCCGACCAACCGGTCACCCTGTTCTGTAATGGCAACAATAGATGGAGACGTACGACTTCCCTCCGTGGACGGTATCACAACGGGCTGTCCCGCCTCACAAACCACCACACAGGAATTGGTTGTTCCTAGGTCGATTCCGATGGCCTTCGCCATGATCACCCCTTTACCAGTCTACTCAGTTGACTCTATCGCCATGATCATAGACTGACCCTAATCCTATCTGTCACGAGGAAGGCCAGCAAGAACAAGGCTATTTTCCTCGAGTTATGTCCCCACGCTTATCATTTCCGCAGTGTCGCGTCCACCTGTTCGTTAGGAAGCTTACAATACGGCCTCCGGCACAAAAACAATGTCTCCAGGCTTCAAGGGAAAATTCTGCGTGGCTTTTTCCGTCATGATTCGCTCAACCGGCACTGGTATTCGTTTTTCAACGCCCTCATCGACCCGCTGCACAATGGCGTAGTTTGTCCGAGCCATCGCAGTAAAGCCTCCGGCCAATGCAATGGCCTGCACGATGGTCATTTTTTCTACATAGACAAAAGGGCCAGGTTTTTTCACTTGGCCCAGCACGTACACTTTCTTCGAATTGCGCTCTTTTACATAGACGACAACCGATGGCTTGTTGAGGTATCCATTGGCCAATCGCTTTCGGATCTCCGTCTCAATTTCGGCCGGCGTGTGTCCACCAACAGCAACTTGACCGATAAATGGAAAGTCGATCATTCCTGATGACGAAACGCGATAAATACCAGACAAGTCTACGTGCTGATGCACTCGCACTTCAAACACATCGCCAGTGCCCAGGGTAGCGGGATTCTCCAATCCCTCTACATCAAACTTCACGGTTTTGTAATCCGCTGGCGCCGTTGTGACACAGGATACTGTGAACACTAATAAGGGCATCAAGGCCCATCCTCGTTGGCTCCACACGTTCATGCTCTCAGTACCGTATGTCAATGCTCCCGTAGACCTGGTGCTTCACATACCGTCCGTAATCAAACTGGTCTTGACCCGACGACACATCAATGTAGCGCGTCCAAAAGTCGGAAAACACCGTTCTCAACTCGTAACCGGCTGTCAAACCAATCCAACGGGTAATGTCCACAGACACTTGAGCATGTACATCGAGTACCTGATCGATGCGCTCCTTGTTGCTGACCTGTACCGCCTGGCCCAACTCGACAGGGTCAAATCCCGAGTACTGCACAAGGTGGAACGAGGACAAGAGCTCAATACTCACCCGGCGAGCCAATCTCATGTTGGCTCGTACATATACGGAGTCATCTCCATAATAATTCCCGAAAAACGAATCGGTGAAATCACGTTTGTAACCGATGGCAGCCAGCACCGTTGGTGAAATCTTGTAGGACAATTCCGCTTGCCCAATCACATGTTCAAAATCGGGCCCGCTCTCATAATATGAATTTCCGTAGCCCACTTTAATCAGTGCAGCGATCTTCTTTGTAAAATAGCCATTCAACCCTGCTGTCACCCGCAAAGGTTTATTGTCTACGTACAATCCCGATTCATCGTCTGTACTCCAGTCCTTCAGACTCCCAGTGGCGGAAAGGAATGCGACCGTCTTGGGATAAAATCGCCAGGTAGTCAGAAACTCGAATTCGTGGGCCTGAGAGTCTCCCTTGTCAAAAACATCGAAGTTGTTGAAAACGTATCCATAACCGAGCTGAATGTTGAGTGCGCCTCCGCCGGGATGGATGGAGACACGTGCACCGCCCCGATTGTAATTTCGGTTGTAGGTCTCCGATGTCGAGTAATTGGCCGAATCCAACGTCCGGCGAAACGTGTCTTCAATGGACACGGTAACGGGACCCATCGGAAGGATATCGATCCGAAGATCACTCTTCACATCGAAGTTCTTTTGTTCCGACACATCATTACGTTCTGATAAATAGAGACGAACGCCCGATTCCACACCGAACTCAAAAGCGAGTTTATTGGGATTGGTGTTGGTCACTGAGAAGCCGGGTACGATACGCAAGACTGGCGCATCTACCGGACTTTCGTCACACCCCGGGTCGTCTTGTGGCGACCCACATGTTGCCTCATGAAAGACGTTGCTATCCCATCGCCCCTCCAGGTGAAGAGAAGGCCATATAATAAAGTCGCCGGCCTTAATTCCTCGAGTTTGTTCATTTCGAAGGCGGATGCCAGGTCCATACGAAAAGCCACTCATCCCCTTGTTCTGCCCCACATACGGGCTCGATGACGATTGCGCCACTGCATCCACCGGTAACCCCAATGCACTGACAACACATAATCCCACAACCAAGCGCAGTGTGATTTCCCATCGAATGGGTCTTGGGATACGACGTTCCATACTATTAAATCACGACCTAAAAGAAAGGACTCGCCGACGGCGGTCGTTCAAAATTGAGGTAAATCTCTGAAAGCCCCTCAAGCGGGTCTTCTGTGGGCAGATCCGTGTCTTTTTGTACGGTAATAAAAGGACGGCCATCTATTTGCCCAGAATCTGTCGGCCCGCTACAACTGCGAAGCCTTCCGTCCAATTCTCTGACCTTCGTGTAAGCAATTGAAATCTTGACGAATTCGTGTTCCACCTTTCGCCTCTTACGAATGTGACTTTTCATCAACGAAAAATTCTGTTCTGACAAACGCAAAAGACCCTTAACCGCGGTCAACGTGTCATTCAAACAGGAAAGTTTCTGGATGTTTTGTTCTTCCCTCGCTTCAGCGAGAAGAACATTGCCCTCATCGGCCACTTTCTCCATTTCGTCAACGTAACCCTGGGCCTTTAGGACCATCTGGTCGGGGGCAATTTTCTTCGGAGGAGGTTGTCGCTGTCCAAGGGCCGGTCCAACAAAAACCAGGCCAAAAGACACCAGTGCCACAATCCAGTATCGAATTGAGCGGACCCTGGTTATTAGGACCTGGTAGCTGCTAATCATGACGTGCCAAACTAAAGTGCAACCCTATAATCGTCAACTCTTCCATACGAGGTTTCTTGGGGGGGGGCATTGCAATTCCCCATGACCCTACCCTTTCGAAAGAACGATTGGATACGTAAAGGTTGCGCTGCCTCCTTCCGGTGAACTAAATTTCCAACTGCGCACCTTTCTCTGGATGCACTTTGCAACGGCGCTATCGCCTGTACTATTCGATGTCACACTTATATTGGTGATCCTACCGGCAGTTCCGATCGTAAAACGTATAACTACTTTTCCTTTTAAGTTCGGAACAACCTTTAAACGCTTTTCGTAACAATGCCTGAATGCACCCTGTTTACGTCGAAATACCCTCGTGACCGTCGAACCATCCAGTTTCCCAAGTCCACCGGATTTTCGTCCACTGGCGACACGGATTTTTAGTTTCACCCGTACCGTCGTTTCATCTTTGCCTTCGGTCTTGACTCTTCCGGTCCTCAACCGCCCGGCGCGTTCGCCCTTGTCCAATCGACGTAGCCCTTTGTTTTGACCGGCCAATTCAGGCTGGCCCTTAAACCCACCGATGTCGCCTGGTTTACCAACGGTCAGGCCGCTCTTACTGTCTGAAAACACATCCGGTCGGTGGGCGTGCCCGGACCGTAGGGCATCCACCATCGTACCACCGGGACCCGCTGCCGATGTAATGTGCTTCAAGATTGTATTGCGACGAATATTGACTCGCCGTTGTCGTTCGCTTTTGGCCCGATCCAAGCGCGATTTTCGTGGCTTCTGAGGCATTTTACGTTTGAGTTTGGGCCGTTTCTTGGCCTTGGGCGGTGGGGGCAACGGGGGCGCGTCAGACACGTCCTCTGCTTCATCCTCTACGTTCTTTTCCTCTGTTTCTTCCGGTTCTTTCTCTTCGTCCTTCTTTTCTTCCATTGCCCTGAACTGAACGTCGGTCATCAAGGGGGAAAGAAACCGTTTCTTCTTAATGATCTTAGCTTCCGGATCCACCAGGTTGGCTGAAAACAAGATCACGCCGTGCAACAGGAAGGCACCCAAGAGCGCCAACAGAAATCCAGAATTGGCCGCCAAAGCGACACCAATACCCCCACGGGCCGAAGCTGGCAACTGTGGTTTCGGCACAACCGGAGGGACTGGTACGAACTGAAACAGAACCGTAATGTCGCCCAAAAGGACTTTGCCACGGCTCTCTTCATCCAGTGGAAGAAACATCGTTGAACCCTTGCGAGGGGTCAACGGATTGTCATGAAAATCTTTTAGATGTTGGACTGTTCCGCGAATAGAGACACGACCCGTCATGCTGTCATCAAAGCAAAGCGAGTACTTTCCGCCCTGTACCTCAAACATGGGGAGGCTACGTGGCAAGCGACTAATCGGGATGTAGAAGGTGTTTTTCGGCGACTGACCGATACTGACCGACTCCCGTTTTCGCAGGAGACGCTCTTCGATTATTTTCCCGCCTCTAATGATACCGACGCGGAGAATCTTCGGAACCGATTTGGTCATCTTTCGACGCCTACCCTCGAATCATTGACTCCACGGCGGACGTCTCGTGGATCCGATGGCTGGACTTGCCTCAATACTTCGAACCTTGGTCTCACCGTGGGACCAGAACACAAATTCTCTGCACTATATCGGCTTCCTGCCGGCCAAAGTTGACTACATTGCGCAATGAACGTGAATAATCTAACCACTTGCCCCTGCATATATGATGGCAAATCGCATGTCGTTTAATTCGGCCATCCCTGTCGTGTACACTATTTCTGCAATCATTCGATACGGTATTCCCTGATCGCAAATGATTGTCGCAACCCCCTGGTTATGCTTAAATTTCTCTACAATTTCAGGAGGTTGATCGGCAATATCGTCCTTCAACTGCTTGACTGCCTTATCCAAGGCGTTCTTGAGCGGAACAATGAGAAGACTATCTTTCTTCCCGTGTTCTTTATTCATCTGATCAATGGACAAACGAATGTTGGGATTTGTGTAATCCTGCTCCGTGCATGTCCGTCCGTCCAGCTTACATACAACTGAAACCGCCCGTTTTTGATCCACAGAGATCTCTAGCTTTGTAATCAGCATGGGAACCGAGAGAAACGCTGGAAAGGATGCGTACGACCGGGACAATTTGAGCAAATCACCCTCTTTGACTGCCAAGGGATCGGACGTCACGCTGATCAGCAGAAAGACGAGCAAGATTGTCATGATGTCCATCATCGAGTTGATGTTCATCGTGCCATCGCCATCGGTATGTTGGCGTTTTTTCCTACGAACTGTTTGTTGAACCTCTTGCGGCTCTGTTGCGTTGTCCACCATTTCGGTTTCGGCTCCTATACTTTGCAGTGCTGTCGAATCGAAAACACGCCAACCTTGCTATTCCACCATCGCAAACACCACTTGCTCGAACAAGGGCTTGCAAAGACGAACTTGCTCCTTATCACCCATGCCAGGCAGTCGAACGGGGTCATCCAATAACGGAGCTGCACTCTTAAAATGCTCCATACCGGTAAAGCCCCCCGGAGGTTCGAGCGCATCCTTGTCGCCTTCGTTCTCCACCACTCCCAGCATACAAGTCACGGAATCGATGGTCCTTGAGACAATCCCCCAGTTCACCTCTGGCTCAGCGGATATGTTGATACGCTTCTCCGGTTTCTTAGGGTCCACTAAGTTCGGGTCTTTCCGAATCTTCAATACCGTGTTGTAGAGCTTTGCGAAGTCGTAACAGCGACAAACGCCATCGGACAGAACGCATCCCTGGTAACCCTCTTCTTTATCGCACCAGTCATCACTGGGCGCATTCCACAGACCAATGGGTCCACCGTCTTGTATGCCTTGGTGATGTTCTTCTTCCCAAGTCACGGTGTACCCTTTGTTCTGGCGGATGATCACCGTCAGATTCAAGGCTTTCTTCTTGTCTTCATTGGCCTTTGAAGTCTCTGTACTCCGACGCGGAGCAGATACACGTTGCACTTTAATCGTATGGAAGGTGAACATGTAGATCAGCATCGGAATCAAAATGACCATAATGGCCATAATCGGCACCAAGTTGAGATCGGCTGATTCTTCCGAACTGGCGTGGCGTCGCTCGGATGGCTTACGGGCTGCCATCTTTCCTCCCTTGTGTTCGTTAAAGTATCACACTCAAATGAGTATTATACTGCTACCGGTCGTCTCCGACGGCACCGCTTTTCCCACGTGAAATCAGGAGGTTCTCCAGTTTCACAGAGTACTGATCGATCTCGTCGATGATCTTCTTCGTCACATTCGTTAGGAAGATATGCATCGCCAAACACGGAACGGCCACGATCAAACCAAAGGCCGTCGTATACATAGCGGTCGAGATGTTCTTACCAAGAGCTTCCTGACGCTTGTCAGCAGCGGCTTGGTCGAGTGACTCGAACGCGCCGATCATACCGAAAATGGTTCCCAACAGACCAAGAAGCGTCGCAACGTTTGCAATAGCTGCAAGGCTATTCGTACGCTTCTGAATCTGAGGAATCACATCCAATGTTGCCTCTTCGATGGCGTTCTGTATCTCGACTTCGCTCTTATTAGCGCGCGTTAAGCCCGCTTTAATAACTCGAGCAAGCGCCGCGGACGGTGCCGCATTACAGAGCTTGATTGCGCGATCAATATTGTTCGCGATCACGAGCTTCTGAATTTGCGCCATAAACGCAGAGGCATTCAGATTGTATTTGAAAAACAAGAAAATGAATCGTTCGATCATGACTCCAAAGCCAATAATCGACACACCTAGAATGACATACATAACCGTGACACCGGTCACGCCCTGTTGGTCAACACTAAAAGCTTTAGCAATCGCCTGCATTGAAAACTGCCCTCCTTCAACGGTAAGCGGCACAAGTTTGCGTCACTGCACTAGAATGGATTTCCTCGCACTGACTTCCGGATTCTCTCCAAGAAAGATTCGTTCAGCGTAAGTCCCTTGTAACTGAAGTCTGAACGACTCAGCACATAGAAAACATTCGGCTTCTGAATCTTTCCAATAATGATCAATTCCTCCAAATCAGTGACCGAGGGGACCCGTGGCGGTGCCGCCCGCTTACGTGTTGGCGGTGTCACCGAAGACCCCTCAGTTGAAGGTTTATCAACCTTTTTATCCGCTGCCGGAGGTTCCAACAAACGCCCTTCTGCACTCGTTGAAACCACCAACGGAACGAGGAGTATAGCAGAGAGAAACCACGTCGAACACCTCATAAAGCATATTCCTCCATTTGATGCGAATTAACCCTCATCTAGCACCGGAATGTCGTCGGGTTCTGGCACCTCATCGGGATCCTCTGGTTCGGGCAACGGCTCTGTAATCGGCTCGGGATCCGGGGAGTCTCCAGGCTGTGGCTCTTCCTCGGGCTCCACGGGCTCGATCGGTGGCTCCACAGGCTCGATCGGCGGCTCCACAGGCTCAACGG
>Ga0114996_10001974_pt1 | contig 27010 bp, 19 predicted proteins | sample ArcticOcean_MG_C_4_FD_87039 | JGI IMG/M metagenome (GOLD analysis project Ga0114996, IMG submission 87039) | Marine microbial communities from western Arctic Ocean - ArcticOcean_MG_CB4_134 | ecosystem: Environmental > Aquatic > Marine > Oceanic | place: Arctic Ocean: Canada Basin | collected... | reverse complement strand
GATACCGCTGGCGTTGCCCGCGGTCACGTGGCCTTCCTTGCTGAAGGCTGGGCGCAACCCAGCCATCGACTCCAACGTCGCATCACGACGCGGGTGCTCATCCGTATCGATGATCTCCGTCTTCCGCCCCTTCTTCACCTCCACCGGCACGATTTGGTCCTTGAAGATCCCTTCATCGATGGCCCGCACCGCCTTCTCATGGCTCGCCACGGAGAACTCATCCAGCGACTCCCGCGAGAGATTCCACTGGTCCACCAAGTTCTCCGCTGTCACACCCATGTGATAGCGGTTGAAGGGATCGTTCAGGATCTGCAACAGCCCATCCGACATCTCCGCGTTGCCCATCCGGGCACCCCAGCGGGCCGAATCCATCAGATACGGGTACCGGCTCATGTTCTCGGCGCCGCCCGCCACGATGACATCCGCGTCGCCGGTCTCGATCCAACGCGCCGCCGTGTTGATCGCTTCCAGGCCGCTGCCGCAAAGCCGGTTCACGGTGTAGGCCGGAACCTCTTGCGGCAACCCGCCGTTCACTGCCGCCACCCGCGACAGGTAGGCGTCCTCCCCGAACTGGCCCGCGCATCCCATCACGACCTGATCGACTTGCTGCGGCTCCACTCCGGCGCGTGACACCGCTTCCCGGATCACGGTTGCGCCCAGCTCCGCCGCCCCGGTGCCCACGAATCCCCCGCCGTAGCGGCCAATCGCTGTACGCACTCCGCTGACGATGACGACATCTTCCATTGCTGTCCCTTTTCCCTTCGCCCGCTGACGCGGATCGGTTTTCGGTCACAACGCACGGACGGATCCAATGCGGATTCGCAGTGTACCCGGTCGGCGCGGATCGATCTGATGATCTCGGCGGCGCCCCCGCAGAGCCACCGCCACTGGATCATCGTTTGTCCCTCCGGTCATTGTTGGCGCGATCGAGCCGTGGCACACTGCTCTTCACGCTACGGACGCCGCTGATTTCTCAGGCGTAGAAACCTCCGATCAAGCCGAATCTCACACCATGACTGATCCCTCCATCTCCATCCGCGTACCGGCCACGAGCGCCAATCTCGGCCCCGGCTTCGACGCCGTGGGTCTCGCCGTCAGCATCTTCGCCACCGTGCGCATCACCGTCGTCAACGATGCACGCAGCAGCCGTCCTGATCCCATGCGCCGCATGATCACGTCCGCTATTCGAGCCACCTACCAACGTGCGGAAAATCAAGCCCCGCCGGGAATCGAAGTCGAGGTCGAGAGCGAGATCCCGTTGGGCCGTGGCCTCGGCGCCAGTGCCGCCGCCCGCGGCGCGGGCATCCTTGGCGCCAACGAGCTGATGGGCCGCCCTCTCAACGACGATGCGATGCTCAAGATCGGGACGGAGTTGGAAGGCCACGCGGATAACATTGCCCCGGCCCTCTACGGCGGCCTCCAAGTCAGCGCCGTCGATGGCGCACGCGTGGCGCGCGTCGCGGTCCCGTTTCCCGCCGGGCTCAAGTGCGTGGGTTTCGTCCCGGATTTCAGCATGCCGACCCACGAAACCCGCAACCTGCTCCCCAAACGACTCTCACGCCAGGACGCCGTCTTCAACAGCAGCCGCGCCGCGCTCCTGGTCGCTGCCCTCGCCACCGGACAATGGAACGTCCTCAACATCGCGACCGAGGAACGCCTCCATCAACAGCCACGCAGCGAACTCTTCCCCACGATGTTCGACTTCTTCCGGGCCGCGCTCGAAGCCGGGGCTTTCGGCGTCTACCTCTCCGGTGGCGGCTCCACGATCATGTCGCTCTGCGACGCAGCCCACGCCGACGCCGCCCGCGATGCCCTGGTGCGAACTGCCGCCCGCCTCCAGATCGCAGGCAGCCCATTCATCGTCGATCCGTGCCCAACCGGCGCGGAAGTCGTGGAGAGGCACTGATGTCCGCCTCCACCCAGAAGCCACCGATCGTGCAGAAGTACGGCGGCACCAGCGTCGGGTCACCCGATCGGCTCCTAAGCGTTGCCCGGCGCATTGCCAGGCGGGTCGACGACGGCGACGAGTGCGTCGTGGTCGTTTCCGCCATGGGGAAGACCACTGACGACCTCGTGGCACTTGCCCGCGAGATCACGCCGTCCCCCTCGGGCCGCGAATACGACATGCTGCTCGGCACCGGAGAAATCGTCAGCAGCGCCTTGCTCGCCCTCGCCCTCCGCGAACTCGGGCACCCGGCCATCGCGCTCACCGGCGCCCAGGCCGGCGTCAACACGGACGACACCTTCAACCGCGCCCGCATCACCAGCGTGGACACGGCCCGCATCAGGCAGGAACTCCAGCGCGACCACGTCGTCATCATCGCCGGCTTCCAGGGCATCAGCTCCGACTCGGACTTCACGACTCTGGGGCGCGGGGGTTCCGACACGTCCGCCGTCGCGCTGGCCGCCGCCGTCGGCGCCGAGCGCGCCGAGATCTATACCGATGTGGACGGCGTCTTCACCACCGACCCCCGCATCGAACCGAACGCCCGCAAGCTCCATGACATCGCCTACGAAGAGATGCTGGAACTCGCCGCACAAGGCGCCGGGATCATGCATCCTCGCGCGGTGGAATTGGGACTCCTCCACGAGGTTCCCATCCTCGTCGCCTCCTCCTTCAAGGACGATGTTCCCGGTACGCTGATCCGAAAGCAGGTTGAGATGGAACCGACGAATCGTGTTCGTGGCATCGCCCTCGATGGCGATGTCGCCGCTATCACCGTCCGGGCCGTGCCCGACCGGCCGGGCATCGCCGCGCAAATCTTCGGGCCGCTCGCCGACGAAGGCGTCTCCGTCGATACCATCGTGCAGAACGCCAGCGTCGAACGGCTCACCGATCTCACCTTCACGGTCGCGCACGACGATTGGCAGAGGGCCAAGGAGATCACGGATGGCGTCGCGACCGGTCTGGATGCCGGCGGGGTCATCGTCAATCACGATCTCGCCAAGGTCAGCATCGTCGGCACGGGCATGCAGTCCGGCGTCGGCTACGCCGCCACGATGTTCCGCGCGCTCGCGGCGGCGGAGATCAACGTGCAGGAGATCACAACTAGCGAGATCCGCATCACCGCCCTCGTCACGGCAGAGAGCGGCCAAAGCGCGGTCCGTGTGCTCCACAGGGCGTTCGAATTGGACGAACCCGCCGGCCTCCCCAGCTAATTCGGATCGCCAGACCAGTTATCGACCGCCCCCTTGGTCTGCGGGCGTAGACTCCGATCGATGTTCACTCATCTGCACACGCACACGGAATTCAGCCTCCTCGACGGTCTCGCCAAGATCGACGCGCTGATGGAGCGCGCCGGTAATCTCGGCCAGGAGGCCCTCGCCATCACCGACCACGGCAACCTCTACGGCGCCGTGGACTTCTTCAAGGCGGGCCGCAAAGCGGGCATCCACCCCATCCTTGGCATGGAGGCCTACATCTCCGGTGTGCCCCGCGCGGAGCGGTCGCCGGAAGCCCGCACCAACTATCACCACCTCACGCTCCTGGCAGAAAACAACACCGGCTGGCGGAACCTCATCGCCCTCTCCACCCGCGCCCACTTGGAAGGCTTCTACTACCGCCCCCGCGCCGACCATGACCTGCTCGCCGAACACAGCGAAGGGCTGATCGCCCTCTCCGGCTGTCCCTCCGGCGAACTGCACAAGGCCTTGATCGAGGACCGCTGGGACGACGCCCGCCGCATCGCCACCTGGCACCGCGAGGTCTTCGGTGATGGCTACTACCTCGAAATCCAGAACCACCACGATGCCAAGTTCGTGCCGGTCATCGCCAAAACGGCGACGCTCGCCAAGGAGATGGGCATTCCGCTCGTCGCCACGCACGACTCCCATTACACCAGCCCGGACGATGCCCAGGCGCACGAACTGCTCCTCTGCATTGGCACCAACAGCACCATCCACGACGAGAACCGCTTCAAGCTGGACGCCGATGACTTCTACCTGGCCAGCGAAGAAGACATGGCTCAACGCTTCCCCGAGTTCCCTGAGTCTCTCTCGATCAGCCAGACCATCGCCGAGCGCTGCAACGCGGAGATCGAGTTCGGCCGCCTCCTGCTCCCCAGCCCTGAGCTGCCGGACGGCGTCAGCGCCCTGGAGCACCTCACCAATCTCTCGCTTCAAGGCCTCGAACAGCGCTACGGCAATCCGCCTCAATCTCATGTGGAGCGGCTCAAATATGAACTCAGCGTGATCGAGGAGACCGGATTCGCCGAGTACTTCCTCCTCGCCCGCGATTTCGCCCAGTTCGCCCGCCGCGAAAACATCGCCATGGGTGTCCGCGGCAGCGCCGCCGCCTCGATCGTCCTCCACACGCTCGATATCACGGACATCGACCCTATGGCCTATAACCTCGTCTTCGAGCGCTTCCTCAACCTTGAACGCCGCGAGATGCCCGACATCGACTTCGACTTCGCCGATGACCGCCGCGACGAAGTGATCCGCTACGTGGCCGAAAAGTACGGCTACGACCGTGTCGCGCAGGTCATCACGTTTGGGACGCTCGGCGCGAAGGCCGTGATCCGCGACACCGGCCGCGCCCTCGGCATCCCCTTCGGCGATGCGGACCGCATCGCGCGCATGATTCCCAACCAACTCAACATCACGCTCGGGGGCGCCCTCGATCTCAGCACAGAACTCAAAACCGCCTACACATCTGAGCCCCAGGTCAAATCCCTGATCGACTCCGCTCGCCGCCTGGAGGGTGTCGCCCGCCACGCGGGGACCCACGCCGCCGCTGTTGTCATTGGCCGCGAACCGCTGGCCGAGCACGTGCCGCTCCAGCGCCCCACCAAGGACCAAGAGAGCGAAACTCCCATCCCCATGACTCAATGGGCGATGAATCAGATCGCCGAAGTCGGCCTGCTCAAGATGGACTTCCTGGGACTCACCAACCTCACCATCCTCGAAGCCGCCGCCGATCTGATTGAGGATCTCAGCGGAGAGCGGATCGATTACCGCCATCTCCCGGACGGAAACGCCAAGGCCTTCGAGATCCTCGCCAAAGGCGAGACCTTCGGCATCTTCCAGATGGAGTCGGCCGGCATGAGCCGCTACGTCCAAGACCTCCGGCCCAACTCCATTTCGGAGATCGCGGCCATGGTCGCCCTCTATCGTCCTGGCCCCATGGAACACATCCCTCGATTCATCGCTTCCAAGCATGGCCGGGAACCGATCACCTATCCCCACGACGACCTGGCCGAAATCCTGGACGAGACCTACGGCGTCATCGTCTACCAGGACCAGGTGCTCAAGATCGCGCAGCGCTTCGCTGGCTACACCCTGGGCCAGGCCGACATCATGCGGAAGGCGATGGGCAAGAAGATCGCCGCGGTCATGCAGGGTGAGAGTCAACGCTTCCTGGATGGTGCGCTGGAGAAGGGCTACACGCAGCAAGAGGCCGAAACCGTCTTCCAGCTGATTGAGCCTTTCGCTGGTTACGCCTTCAACAAAGCGCACGCCGTCTGTTACGGCGCCATTGCCTATCAAACGGCCTATCTGAAGGCCAACCACCCAGTCGCGTATATGACGGCCGTACTCCGTGCCGCCTCCGACAACACTGACCGCATCACCCTCGCTGCCGCCGAGTGCAGCCGTCTCGGTATTCCCCTGCTACCCCCGCACGTCAACCGCTCGCGGCAGCAGTTCAGCGTCGAAAAGATGGCCGACGGACGGCTCGGCATCCGCTTCGGTCTCGCCAACGTCAAGAACGTCGGCCAAGGCGCCATCGATGGGCTCATCGCGGAGCGCGAAGCCCACGGGGACTTCCCCACCGTCGAAGATCTCTGCCGCCGCGCCGATCTCAAGACGATCAACAAGCGTGTGCTCGAGAGTCTCATCAAGGGTGGGGCATTCGATGAACTCGGCTCCCGCGGCGTCATCCTTGCCGGCATCGACCGCATCGTCCGCCTGGGCCAGCGCGAACAGGAACTCAAGTCCAGCGGTCAAACCACCATGTTTGACCTCTTCGGGGACCAGGTGGACACGCCGCGCCCTGAACTCCACCTGGACGACGCCGAAGGTGCGGATGCCACCCGCGCCGAACTCCTGCAATGGGAGAAGGAGCTTCTTGGCTGCTACATCAGCGACCATCCTTTCCAGCACGCCAAACAAGCGCTGGAACCCTACGTCACCGTCCAAGCCGCCGAACTTTCGGCGGAGCATGAGGGCCTGGATGTCGTACTCGCGGGCACCGTCTCCTTCGTCCGCCCGCTGACGACACGCAAAGGTGATGCCTTCGCCGCCGTGATGATCGAGGACCTGTCCGGCAGCGTCGAGATCACCGTCTGGCCCGACACCTACGCCCGGACCCGAGAGATCTTCGAGGACGGCAAGATCGTCGTCGTCCATGCCCGGGTCCGCACTCGTGGCGAGCGGCTCACCGTCGCCGTTGAGAACATCACCACCTACGACGAAACCAACGGCCTTGCCGACGACCCGGCCCACTGGGAGATCCGGCAAGGCCGCGCCCGTCCTCGACGGTCCTCATCCAACAGCCCCGGCCAGTCCGGCAATGGAAATGACCATGAAAACGGAACCCCGAACGGTGTTCCCCGCCCCGCCGATCCACCCTCCCGCGCCGGCACCCCACCCGCTGCGGCTGGTCCCGGCGTTGGTCCCTCCCAGGCCCCGCGCCAGACGCCGCCTGCCCCACCAGCTCCTCACCCTTCGGCGTCAGCCCCACAGTCCACCGATCCGAGCCTCATCCTTCAAATTCGCCTTCACGAAACCGCGGATGAATCCGCCGACCGCGACCGTCTCCACGAAGTCATGCGCCTGGTCCGCGAAGCGCCCGGCGGCCATCCCGCCTTCCTCACTCTCAATGGCATCGGTGATCAGGTCACGCTGGAACTCTCACCCTGTGCCGCCTCGTACGCGCTGACCGCCGCCCTGCACGAAGTCCTCGGCGAGCACGGTGCCGCCGAAGTCGAATCCACGAGTCTGCCGGTCGCTGTCGGTTAGACTCCCCGCATGAACACCCCGGCCACACTGATCTTCGATCTGGGCAACGTCATCGTCGCGCACGACAACAACCTGCTCTGGGATCGCCTCGCGATGCTCTGCCCCGATACGGACCAGGCACGCAGCCAACTTCCCGGCCTGGTCGGTGCTTCCAAAATCGGGACCGGACACGAGAAAGTTGGCGACCTTCATTCCCGTCTGATTGGCGAGCTCGGCATGCGCGCCAACCCGGATCAATTTCTGGATGCCTGGGTCTGTCACTTCAGCGCCATTCCCGGCATGTCGGAGATCCTCCACAACTTGGCGTTGCAGCGGCCTCTGGTCTTGCTCTCCAATACCAACGCTGCGCATTGGGATCACATCCGCGGTCGATTCCCCGTCTTGAAGCTCTTCCGCTCCAGACTGCTCTCCCATGAACTCGGACTCGTCAAACCCAACAACGCCATCTACGAGCTCGCGGCCCGCCAGGCCGGACAAGAGATTGAACGCTGCTTCTTCACGGACGACCTCCAACCCAACGTTGACGCGGCGGTCAAGTGCGGCATGGACGCGATCCTCTTCCAAGGCGTCGAGTCGCTGCGCCGCGCCCTGGCCGATCGTGGAATCGACGCCTAGGCAGGCAAGACTCTCGGCAGGGAAGACTCGGGCCCGATGGCCGGCGGTGGCCGGGCAAGGCCAGGTCACTACGCTGAGCCTCTCACACGTCATCACCCCCGCCGGTACACTCTTCAGTACAGACGACTCCGTACAGACGACTCCGCACAAAGGACGGTCGTCCGGGCTTGAAGGGGGAGAAGGCATGGCGGAAAGCGTGGCACGCGGTGCACCGTCGTCCGAGGCGCAACCGGGGCCCGGGTTGGACGCGAAGACTGACAGGGCACCAGCCATCCTGGCGACGGCGGAAACTCAACTGCATACGGTTCGCCAAGAGATCGCCAAGGTGATCGTGGGTCAGGACGCCTTCATCACGCGTCTCCTCATCACGCTCCTCTGCGACGGACACTGCCTGATTGAAGGTGTCCCGGGCCTGGCCAAATCGCTGACCGTCGATACCGTCGCTAGCGCCATCGACGCTCACTTCGTCCGCATCCAGTTCACCCCAGACCTCCTGCCTGCCGATCTCACCGGCACCGAGATCTACAACGTCAAATCCGGTGACTTCGAAGTACGAACCGGACCGATCTTCGCCAACATCGTGCTCGCCGATGAGATCAACCGCGCCCCGGCGAAGGTCCAGTCCGCCCTGCTGGAGGCGATGCAAGAGCGCCAAGTCAGCATCGGCGGCAAAACCCACCCCCTGCCGCAGCCGTTCATGGTGCTTGCCACTCAAAACCCACTCGAGCAAGAGGGCACCTACCCCCTGCCCGAAGCCCAGCTCGACCGCTTCATGCTCAAGGTCTTGATTGACTATCCCGAAGAGCGCGAAGAGCGCGAGATCCTTGAACGCCACCTCGCCCCCGGCACCACGACGATCTCCCCCGTAATCACGACGGACCAACTCCTCGAGGCACGCCGCGCAGTGGCCCAGGTTCGCCTCGAAGACCCCATTCGCGACTATGCCGTCCGCCTCACACGGGCCACTCGCCGCGCGGGCGCCATCGAAGGCGACCTTGGCCGCCTGGTTGCCTACGGCGCCTCGCCACGCGCTGCCATCTACCTCGCACAGGCCGCCCGCGCGCATGCTTTCCTCGACTCTCGGGATCACACCACTCCCGACGACGTCAAAGCGATCGCCGCCGATGTCCTCCGCCATCGCGTCCTCATCACCTATGAAGCCGAAGCCGACAACGTCACGAGCGACGCGGTCATCCTCCGCATCCTTGACGGCGTCCCCGTCAGCTAGCGCCTCGTCGTGTCCCCTGCCCTCAACCGCAGTCCCCACAGACCCCGCCTCAGGCGCCTCATCGACTGGCTCTCGCCGGTCCAGCCCCAGCCGGACGATATCGATCCAGAAGACGCGATTCACCGCCAGGTCAAAGCGATCGAAGTCCGCGCGCGCACCCACCTCCGTGAGCAATTCGTGGGCGAGTTCCGCAGCGCCTTCCGTGGCCGTGGGTTGGAATTCTCCGACATCCGCGCCTATCTGCCCGGCGACGATGTCCGCTTCATCGACTGGAATGTGACGGCGCGTCGCGGTGATCCCTACATCAAGCAGTTCGTCGAAGAGCGGGAACAGACTGTCTTTCTTCTGCTCGATGTCAGCGCTTCGGTCTCCTTCGGGACTGTGGGCCGCAGCGTGCAGAACTACGCGACGGAAGTCGCGGGGCTGCTTGGCTTCGCCGCCGCCCTCAACAACGATCGCGTTGGCGCGGCCGCCTTCGACACTGAGCTCATCTACACGCTGCCACCGCGCAAAGGCCGCCGCCACGTCCTCCGCCTCCTCCACGACCTCCTGGCGCTGCAGCGGTCCGACCGGACGGAGCATCCCAAGACGACCGCTGGCACGGACCTGCCCCAAGCGATCGAGTATGCCTCTCGCCTTCTCCGCCGTGGCAGCGTCGTCTTCATCATCTCCGACTTCCTGGATGACAAGCTGGACGACAGGCGGGATGAGGCCGTCGATGCCACCGCCACCGACAACTCTGGGGCCAGCGCCTGGGAGGTTCCTCTGCGGCGCCTCGCCATGCAACACGATGTCGTGGCCCTCGTCGTGCATGACCCGCACGAAGCCGCGATCCCGGCCGGAGGGCTCATCCGCCTGCAAGACAGCGAGAGCGGACAGACGCGCACCGTGGAGGCTGATCTCGCGGGACAGCGGCTGGCGAAGGCCTCCCAAGAGCGCCTCGCCACCCTCCCCCAGCGTCTCCGCGCCGCCAACGTCGATTTCGCCCTCCTGCCCACGGACGAACCGTATCTGCGCAAGCTTCTGTCTCTCTTCCGCGCCCGCACGAGGCGCCAATGATCGCCCCTGCACGAACCTCGCACCTCGCGATCCTCGTTCTCCTGCTCTTCGCTTTGGCAGCAATCACGAGCCAAGTTGCCGCGCAGTCGCCCCGCGCGACCATCAGCATCGATCGTGAGGGCGACACCATCGGTGACCGCATCACCATCCGTGTCACCGTCACCTATCCCGCCACTTCCGAACTCGTCCTTCCCAGCACAGCCCTCGACCTTGGCCTGCTCGAACCCGCCGTGCCGCAAGTTACAGCTCGGAGCTTCAGCGGCGAGGAGCGCCAACTCACGTTCCAGCTGCAGACTCGGGCATTCCTGGTCGGCCTCATCCAAGTCCAAGTCCCCCATCTCCAACTTGTCGACCAATCTGGCACAGCCTTTGAACTCGAGTTGCCGTCCTCCACCATCGAGGTGATCTCCGTGCTTCCCCCGGACCTCGCCGAGGTCACGCCGAAGCCGCTCAAGGCCGCCGAACAGATCGGCGGCGCTCCCACGGCCATCGAATTCATCGTCGGCCCCATCGTGGCGGTGGCAATCCTGCTACTTCTCGCTTCTGTCTTCGTTCGGCGTCGCCGCCGACCCACGATCCTCGCCACGCAACCTCCTCCCGACCCAGCCATCGCCGCCTTGGCCGAACTCACCGCCGTGGGCGAGTCCGACCTCCTCCCGGCCCGCCTCGACGAATTCGCCCAGCGCATCGACACAGCCATCCGTCGCTTCCTCGAAGCCCGCTATCATCTGCCGGCACTCAATCTCACGGCGTCTGAACTCACACACCAACTCGCCGCCGCTGGTGTTCCCGCCGGGACGGTCCGCCAGATCTCCACCCTCTGCGCGCAGACCGACGCCGTCGCCTATGCCGGCGCGACTCCCGCGGTGGACCGTGCCAGCCGCTACTTGAACCTCGCCCGTTCCATCGTCCAGCCCCTCACCCCCGCCTCCACGCCGTTCGCTACCCCTACCGCGTCGCCCACAGGATCGCGTTGGACCCGCCCCTCCGAAATCGACGATGCGCTCGATACCACCGCCAAAGACCGAGAGGGGGCCGATAATGCGTTTCGCCGCCCCTGAGTTCCTCGCGCTGCTCGCACTCGTACCGCTCGCCGTCTGGATGCTGCGCGCCCAGGGGTTCCAAGCTCCCGCCGCGATCCGCCTGCCCACGACCGCGGCCCTCTCCCAGATCCCCTCCGGCGCGACATGGCGCACGCGGTCCCTGCCCTATCTTCCCGCCCTGCGCCTTGTTGGCATGGTCCTCATCGTCGTTGCCCTGGCACGACCGCAAGACGCCGCGGCCGACTCCTCCATCCCCGCCGAAGGCATCGACATTGTCCTCACAATCGATGTCTCCCGCAGCATGATTCAGCAGAACATCGGACTGGAGACCCGCCTCGATGCTGCCCGCACGGTCGCCCGCGACTTCGTGAATCGGCGCGGCAACGACCGGGTCGGCGTCGTGGCCTTCCAGGCGGAGAGCATCGTCCTCAGCCCGCTCACCCTCGACCTCGAAGCGGTGGATCAGCTCCTCGCCCTCACACTCCGCAACGGGCTGTTGCGCGAAGGCACCGCCCTCGGTCTCGCCCTCGCGGAATCCATCGACCTCCTGCGCGAATCCGAGGCGCCGAGCCGCGCCATCGTCGCCCTGACCGACGGGCAGGACAGCATCCGCATCGTCCGTCCCGTGGAAGCGGCCGCGATCGCCCGCGCTCTCGGCATCCGCATCTACACGATCGGCATCGCCCGACCCAACGAATCTTCAGCGACCGTCGACGAACTGGCCCTCCGCTTCGTCGCCGAAGAGACCGCAGGCGTCTTCTTCCGCGCCTCAAACCTCAGCGACCTCGATCAGGCCTATGCTCAGATCGATGCCCTGGAGAAGTCGCGCGTCGGCGCCGAAACCTTCACCCGGTTTAACGACCTCGCATCCTGGCTCCTCGTCCCCGGCATCGTGCTCATCCTTCTGGAACTGATCGCACAGGCCACATGGTGGCGGAGGGTGCCCTAGTGCAACTCGGCGCGCCAATCCTCCTCTTCTTCATGGCGAGCGCGCTCTGCGCCATCGCGATTGGCATCTGGACCCTGCGCTGGCGCCGTCACCGGACCAGCCTCCTCATCCGCCAGGGTGGCGGCCAGATCCTCATCGGTCAGGATGTTCCCCGTCAGCTCGCCCGGCTCCTGCTGGTCTCCGCCGCCCTGGCGCTGCTCGGCTTCGCCGCCGCCCGGCCTCAAATCGGTCATCACGAAACGGACGTGCAGCAACGCGGCATCGCCGTCGTGCTTGCGCTCGATGTCTCGCTCAGCATGGGTGCCCAGGATCAGCCACCCAATCGCCTCGCCGCCGCGAAGACGGAGATCGGCGGATTGCTCGACCGCCTCCAGGGCAACCGGGTCGGTCTCGTCCTCTTCGGTGGCGATGCCTTCGTGCGCTTCCCGCTCACCCGCGATCTCAACGCGGCACGAGAGATCGTCGACGCGCTCGAACCCGGTGAAGGCTTCGTCTCCGCCGGGACCGATGTCAGCGCCGCCATCGTCACGGCCCAATCCCTCTTGGCCTCTAGCGACGCCGCCACCCGTGCCATCCTCGTGGTCAGCGATGGCGAGAGCTTCCGCGGCGACGCCCTCCTAGCTGCCCGCGACGCCGCTTCCCAGGGCATCCGCGTCTTCGCCGCCGGGGCCGGCACGCCCGATGGTGCAACCATCCCGGTCCTCGATCGCGCAACCAGCCGTCTCACGGCCCAACTCGACAGCGCCACCGGCCAGCCGATCATCTCCCGCGCCGACTTCAGCTCACTCCGCCGCCTCGCCGATGCGGGGCGCGGCCGCTTCGTGCTGCTCACTCAGCCCAGCGCGCTCAGTAACTTTACGATCGACTTCAGCTCCCTTGAATCGACGACGTTCCGAGTCGAAATGCAACGCCTGCCCATCGAGCGTTTCCAGATCTTCGCCGGGCTCGCGCTGCTCCTGCTCGTTCTCGATCTCGCCCTGCCGCTGCTACGGCGCAGCGTCCACTTGCGCACCACCCGCCCCCGCGCCGCCGCCCTCGTGGCCCTCCTCCTCATCACCGGGGTGCTCACGGCGGCCTGTGCCAGCGCCGCCTACTCCCGCAACGAAGACGGCAACCTGCTCTATGACGTGGGCGACTACCCAGAGGCCCTGCGCGCCTACCGTGACGCCCAGACCGACAACCCCACGGATCGGCGCCTCAACGTCAACGCCGGGCGTGCTCTACACGCCCTCGGGGAGTTCGAGCCCGCCGTCGCCGAGACCAGCCGCGCCACCAACACGGACGACTCCCTCCTTGCTGCGCGGGCGTTCTACAACATCGGCAACCATCGCTTCGCCCAAGACGATCTCGTCGGCGCGCGCGGCGCCTACATCGAGGCATTGATCCTTGACCCCGGGGATTTCGACGCCAAGTTCAACCTGGAACTTATCAATGCACTCCTCTTCGTCCCGCCTCCACCGGGGCCAACTCCGGGCCAGGGTGGCGAACCAAACGACGATCAATCCGACTCCACACCGTCCGAGGGCGATCCGGAGGGTGCACCGCAAGATCCCAGCAACACCGAGGAAGACATGGGGACACCACTCGACTCAGACACCAACGACGCCCAAGGTCTCCCCTCGGCCAACGGCGCCTCCGGCGCCGACCAAGGCGCGGGCTCCGCGAATCCCAGCGATGATCTCATCCAGCCCGGCCCGGACACCTCCAGCGTCGACCGGCGTGCCGCGGAAGCGGCCCTGGCCGAAGCGCTCCAAGCCCTCAACCGCGAGAATCCCAGCCGCGATCAAGCCCTCGCCATTCTGGACGCGCTCCGCAACCGCCAACCCCGTGAGGCGCTGACCGTAGGTCCCCAAGCCCCGATCTCTATCCCGGGTGAGGAACGGTAGCGCAGATGCCGGACCAATCAGGCCCGCGGAATGAGAGTCACCCCAGCGGCAAATGGATTATCGTGGCGCATGAGCCCGACCAACTCAGCGCCGAAATCCTGGTCAACTTCTTACGACAATCCGCCATCCCCGCCCGCACCGACGCTGGCGACACCATGTCGTTCCTTGGGCTGTCCATCCTCCCCACGCGCGTCCTGGTTCCGATCGAATGGGAGCGAGATGCCCAGACTGCCATCGATCGGCGCGGCTGGGATGAGGAGCTCCCGCCTGGCGTTCGCCTCTAGTCTCAACGTCGCCAACGCATGCGCCGCAGCCAGGAACCCTCGTTCAGGGGTTCAAGCTCCACGGGATCCGGCTGCCGCACCCGCAGACGCAACACCTTGCGCAGCAGCTTCCCTCGCATCGTACGCCAGGCCTGATCCGCCTCCAGCGCCTCCGACTCGCTCTGCTCCTTGCGGCCGAAACGGACCCGGCCATAGAGGTGCGCCAGCTGCGTCGCCGCTTCTGGCTCATAGATCGCTTGCCCCAGCCCGCCGGCGTACTCCACCGGCGTCTCCGACTCGCCGGGCCGGATCCCCGCCCACCCCCCCAGTCGTTGCGTCGCCTTCCAAGACCGCTCGGCTGGCGTCAATCCCCGCAATCCCCAGCGCCATGCCAGCGTCCCACCACCGCCCACCATCCCCACCGCGGCGATGCCGATCAACGGTCCCAAGATCAGCCAGAGGTTCGACCCCGTCTCGCGGTCCGTTCCGAGATCCACATTCGATAGGTCCCTTAAGTCGAGGGCTGCCAACAACACTTCCAGGGAGTTAAAGTCCACGAGCGCCGTGTCAACATCGAACACGTCCGACGTGAAGGGCCGGAAGCGCTGCGCCGCCGACCGCTGCCCGGCAATCCCCTCAAACTCAAGATTGGTGTTCACGGGTGTCGGATCGAAGTCGACCCATCCATACTCCGGGAAAAACACCTCGACCCAAGAGAAGGCATTGCGTCCCCGTACGATATATGTCCGCGTCCGCGTATCGAAGTTCTCTTCGCCCAGGACGTAGCCCGTGCTGACGCGTGCGGGAATTCCCACCGATCGCAGCAACACGGCCATGGAACTTGCGTAGTAATCGAAGTACCCGCCCACCGGGTATCCATCCTCATCGACGTTATCCAGCAGGAACCAGGTCACCGCGTCCGCCCCGATCGGCACGGGCTCGATATCCGTCCGGAACGGGTAGCGCAGCCGCACATTTCCCTCGTCGTCAAAGACTGGGTTTCCCGCCGCATCGAGCAGCGGACTTGCCGCCAGGAACGTCTCCACGGCAACCGCCACGTCGTATGCCGTCTCTGCCTGGAAGCGCCCCACCACGGCCCCCGCCAGATCCTGGATTCGGGACAGATCGTCTCCTTGAAGATCGTTGGGTAGCTGCAGGAAGCGGTCTCGCACCCAGAGGGGATAGTCCTGCCCCGCGCCCTCCAATGCCCCCGCCGACGCACTTGAGACGGTCCCCGTCACTTGATAGGTGAACCCGGCCCGAACCTTCTCCGGCGACCGCACCGACACCACATCCGCCTCCGGCGGCCGACTCTCCACCATCACCGCCGCCAGTTCCGCGGTGTCCGGATCGTTCTCCAATCCCACGACGTGGTAGCGCTCAGGAATCAGACTCAACACCTCTGCTTCGGTCAGCTCGCCTTCCGCCGATCGTTCGAGGAACGTATCGATCGTCTCTTGCAAATCAGGGACGCCGGCAACCTCCTGGCCCGCCAGTTCCAGGCGGGCCACCGTGGGCGCCGTTTGTTGCACATCAACATCGCGATCGACTGATGTCGGCACCCCAAACGAGAACAACGCTCGCGGCGAGCTCTCCACGGAGAACCGAGCCGTCACCTCACGCCGATCCAGGTAGGGGACGCCCCCCCCGCTCGGCACGTCAATGCGCTCACCGCCCGACACCGGCGCCGTCACGGTCTGCGACTGCTGCCAGCCGCGCGTGGTATAACGATCGTAGGTCGCGCCCCGCAGGAGGCCGGGCTCCGGCGAGTCCACCCGCAGCACGATCTGGTCCCCTGGATTGATGTCACCTTGGAGGACGAAGACATCACCGAAGGCGTGAATGGGCGCGCCGCGAGCGGAGTCGATCCCGCTAAACAGGCGCGCGAATTCGTCGCTGAGATCGCCGAAGGGCGAGGTCACCTCGCTCCAGATACTGTTCAGATCACCCGACTGATCGGGACGTGGCAGCAGCCGCGTCACCAACAGCAGACTTGCCACCGCGAACACCGTCGCCACCAGGAACGTCAGACTGATGAAGTCTGGGAACTGCGCCCCATCCGCTCGCCAGCGCTCCATCCGTCCCAGCAGACTGCTCCGCATCACTAGGAGCACGGCCCCCGCCGCGTAGAACGCGAAGTTCGCGTCCCACTGTTTTCCATCCAGATAGCTCACATTGATCGCGAGCATCACGCCCATTGTCACCAACAGCAGCCAGGGACTTCGGCCGCGCATCATCGCGAACGACCCGGAGAAGACCAACAGCCACGCCGCCACCACCAAGAACAGCACGAACGGCAGATTGTCCGTCGTGATTCCGGCGTTGAACGCTTGCGTGAACCAGTCTTCAAGTCGGAACCAGAGATCCTCAAATCGGTCGAAGAAGAACGGCTGTCCTTGGACCGACTGCGTGGTCAACACCTGCCAGAACACGACCAGCGCCCCCACGGGCAAACCGAGCAAAGCGCCCAGACTCCAAGGCAATGGCGATGCAGCCAATAGTGCCGCCGCCAGCAACGCCAAGAACCCAACCAACCGCAGATCCGGCGTATCGGCCACCCAGCCCGCTTCCGTGATGCTGTTCATCACCGGGAACGTCACGAGCAGCACGGTCAACGTCGTGATCGACCATTCCATTCCGCGCCACCAGGTTGATCCCTGTGTCGACCCCAGCGGCCCAGACACGGCGGGCCTCGATCGAATCAGCGCCGCGGGATCAATACTGGCCGGATCGAAGGAGGGCAGCGCTTCGCGTGTCGTCATGGCCGCGCCCAGCCTCTCGCGGAACTGCGCACCGCCTCGGCCGCTTCCAAACCCACGGGGGTCTCATCCCCATCAGCGTCCAGCGCATCGTTGAGACCGGCGGCGCCGCTCGCCCGAGGCAACCCCACCATCGCGCCGCCCTCACCAATCCCGCGGCCACCCCCACCCGACACCAGGACCGCCGCGAGCGAGTCCCCCTGCCGGACCCGATTCACTTGCACGCCCGCCCCGCGAATCTGCCCCTCGATCACGTCAGCCCCAGTCCCTCCGCCAAACGACTCCAAGTCCAATTGCACGACCGCCGCCTTCACTCCCCGCTGGCTCAACGACCGTAAGGCTGAGACCCAACGCTCGTCCGTCGCCGCCGTGATCACGACCAATGTCGTGTGCCGGCCCCAACGACGCGCCTGTTGAAAGAGCAGCGTGGACAGCGGCACGTCGCCCTCCGCTTTCGCCAGCGCCAAGAGCTCCAGCATCCGTCCCAACTGCTGCGTGCCCCGTTCCGGCTCCACCGCATGAAATCCCTGACCGAACATCATGAGCCCCACTGAGCGGCTCTGCGCCAAGAAGTGCCGCGCCACCGAAGCCGCCGCGGTCACGCCATACTCCAGCGTCGACTCATCGCCCTCGCCGGCGTGGTCGGCCGCATGCAGGTCCAGCACCACCCACATGTGGGAAGCGGGATCCAATTCGAACGTCTTGACCAGCAATTTTCCCGTCCGCAGAGTGCTGGGCCAATGGATGCGGTTCACACTGTCGCCGTGTTCGTAGTCGCGCAGACCGGAGGCGTTCGGCGTCACATAGTGCGTCCGTCGGCGGAACCGTCCCTCGCCTGGCAGGTTCGCCGGCGGCACGGCGTATCCCGGCAACTCCAACGGCCGGGGGTAGACCAAGACTTGGCTTGCCCGGCCAAAGATCCGCTCCACATGGAACAGATCGAAGGGGTCCCCGGTCCGCACGATCATCGGCCCTAAGGTGAACAACCCCCGCCGACGGCAGACTGTCTCCACCCGCCAATCCCGCCGACCTCCACCACCCAGCGTCACCACATGCTTCGATTCATGATCCGGCAGATCGGAGAACTCCTCGATCTCCAGCCACAGTTTGGGGACGGGAAAGTCGTTCGTAATCTCAAGACGTTCGACGATGCTCTGGCCCATCTGCACGCGATCCGCGTCCCGCGCCATCCGGATCCGCAGGCCGCGGCCGCTCAGCCACGTCCAGCCCGCCGCCAGCAGGAGCCCAAACAGCAGCAAGTACCCCAGCCGTAGCGGCAGCCAGAAACTGGTAGAGAACCCAATCGCGAACACGACGAACAGCAAGATCATGACGAGCGTCAGAACGCGGCGCTCGCCAAACGTAGCCCGGTAGATCCGCCGCGGCCCCATAGCGTCTCAGCTCACCCCAACCCGGGAACCGGGCACAGGTATCTGTTCCAGGACGTCCTCCACCACTTGCCGAGCGTCCACGCTCCGTACCTGCGCCGAGGGACTGATGATGATCCGATGCCCGAGCGTGGAGTACGCCAGCGCCTTCACGTCGTCCGGCGTCACGTAGTCGCGCCCAGCCAGCAGCGCGTGCGCCTGCGAGGCGCGGAACAGCGCCAGAGACCCGCGAGGCGAGGCCCCCAGGTAGACGGCATCATGTCCCCGTGTCGAGGAAGCGATCTGCACGATGTATTGCTTGATCAGGGCATCCACCCAAATCCCCCGCACCACGGCTTGCAAATCCCGCACCGTTTCGTTCGTCACCACCGCCTGCAAATCATGGATCGGGTGCCCGCCCTGTTGCCCTTCTAACACCGCCACCTCATCCGTGAGATTCGGATAGCCCAGATGAATCCGCATCAAGAACCGGTCCAACTGCGCCTCGGGCAAGGGGAACGTGCCCTCGTACTCAATAGGATTCTGCGTAGCCATCACCATGAAGGGCTTCGGCAAGAGCCGCGACACCCCATCCACGGTGACCTGCCGCTCCTCCATCGCTTCCAGCAGCGCCGACTGCGTCTTCGGCGTGGCGCGGTTGATCTCGTCCGCCAGTACGATCTCGGCCTCGATCGGGCCCGGCCGAAACTCGAAGTCCCCACTCTTCTGATTGTAGATGGAGACACCCGTCACATCCGACGGCAGCAGATCTGGCGTGAACTGAATCCGGCTGAAGCGGCACCCGGTGGAGATGGCCAGCGCCCGCGCCAGCATCGTCTTTCCGGTCCCGGGCACATCCTCCACCAAGAGATGACCGTCACCGATTAGCGCAATCACGGCCTGGCGCACTTCCAGACGCTTGCCCAGAATCACCTTCTCCACGTTCCCAATCAGCGTCTGGATCGTGCCGGCTGGGTCGTCCACCTGAGTCGTCAAAGCAACATCCTCATTCCCGCACGCGCTGCACACGCGTGCATAATCCGGCTCTGTGGCCGGACACGCAGCCACCCTGCGAACCTCCGAATGTCCCCCAGAGGACCGCCCGAGCATAACATCCGCGCTCTCCACCAGCGGCCTCGGAGTCCAAGCGGAGTCCCTCCTCAACGGCCTGGGCGCAGGATCTGGTCAGCCTCAAGATCAGGACGATGCTAGAGTCGTCCTCGTAGACGGTACGGGGCGGCATCAGGTTTCGATCACACCGTGCACCAATCGACCCACACGCACCTCTGGCGATCACCAACTTCGCGCGCCCGGACTCTGCTGATTCTCAGCGTGGTGGGCATTTTCCTCTTGGCGGCCTGCACTCCCACCACGGCCCCCCCTCCGGAGTCGGAGCCCCGGCGCAACCAACTCACCGTCGACGAGATTCTCGCCCTGGAGGAAGAGGAGGCCGCACCCGCGGCACTTCCTGCCGGCGCCCAGTCCGCCGCTACCGCGGAATCGGAAATGCCCCCGACCCCAGAGAACTCGCCCTCCAGCGACGCGGTGCCCAGGTCCGACACGCCCGCTTCCAACACGCCGGCTTCCAACACGGAGACGAACGACTCTCCCTCCATCGCCGACGCCCTCATCTACGTTGAACCGCAACAGGTCCGCCAGGGATCCAGCTTCCTCGTCGCCGTCGATTCCGCCGCCGCGGGCGCCGCTTCCGTCGCCTTCGGAGGGCAGTTCTTTTCCTTCGTGCGCGAAGGCGACCGCCTCTTCACCATCCTCCCGATCGAGGCCAACACCGCGCCGGGTCCCCTCTCCTTCGTCATCGCCATCACCGATCGGCAAGGCCGTCCCGCGATCCAACATGAGGCCACCATTGAGGTGCTCCCCGTAGACTGGATCATTGAAGTTGTGGAGATCGATGCGAACAACGCTCGCCTGCTGGACCCCGAGGTCATCGCCGAAGATCTCGCCGTGCGCACGGAGGTGCAGCAGTCCAAGACGCCCGAACGTCTCTGGCGCGGCTTCTTTCGGACGCCTACCGCGGGGGTCATCACTTCCAGCTTCGGATTCCAGCGCTCCTATAACAACGCTGCGCCCAGCGACTATCACACGGGCATGGACCAGGCTGGCGCTCTCGGCGTAGTCGTCGTCGCCCCCAACGATGGCATCGTCGCCTGGGTCGGCGAAACGGAGCGGCGCGGGCGCGGCGTGATCATCGATCACGGAGGCGGCATCTTCACCACCTATTGGCATCTCTCCTCCTTCAGCGTTGAACCCGGCGCCCCCATTGCCCGCGGCGCGCCCCTTGGCCGAGTCGGCAATACCGGGCTCAGCACCGGCCCGCATCTGCATTGGGAAATCGTCATCCACGGCGTTCCGGTCGATCCCCTGGCTTGGATTCGCGAGATCGAAGTACCCAATCCCGAAGCCATCTTCAACCCGGCCACCGCGATTAACGCCACGGTGCTTCCGATCGGCGTAGATCCCAACGACTCGGGTACGACCGAAAGTGAGCAGTCGCCCACAACGTCCACCACGACGACGGGCTAAGATCGATCGGGCGGAAGGATCGATAGGCCGGTTGATGCCGAAACATGCGCGTGAGTTGCCTGCCGGGCGCCCCCATCGCACAGCCCGCTTTCCGCGGCGCTGGCTGCTCCTCGTAGCGATCCCGCTCGCGGCCTTCGCGTTTGCCGCCTGTAGCAGCGGGAACGCGGGCGACGCCGAATCGCCCATCGAGGCCGCCGTCGATCCGGACACGGGCCAAGCCGTCGAGGAGACGCCCGAGGCAGATCCGGCCGGTCAGATCGGTCCACCCAGCGAAGACGCCACTCTGGCGGCGGATCCGCTCATCTTCATCAGCCCCCATACCATCCGGCAAGGGGAGGCCTTCGTCGTTGCCGTCGATGCGCCCGGCGCCGGATTCGCCTCCGTCGCCTTCAACGGCCAGATCCTCTCATTGCTCCGCGAGGGATCCCGCTTCTTCACGATCCTTGGTGTCGACGCGCTCACCCCTCCGGGGCCCTTGCCCCTCATCATCTCCGTGGCCGATTCCGCAGGCACGCCCGTCGTCCAGCGCGAAACCCTGATCACGGTCACGGATGCCCAATGGCTGATCGAAGTCGTCGAGCTGGACGAGTCGAACTCTGACCTCCTCGACCCGTTGATCCTCGCCGAAGACGCCGCCATCCGACTCCCCATCCAACAAGTGGAGACGCCGGAGCGGCACTGGAACGACATCTTCGACAGCCCCTCCACGGGCGTCATCACCTCCAGTTACGGCTTCCTCCGCTCCTACAACCAACGCGAGCCAGAGGAGTATCACACCGGTCTGGATTTCGGCGCGGAGAACGGCGCGCCCGTCACCGCGCCCAACGCCGGCGTCATCGCCTGGGTCGGCCAAACCCGCCGCCGCGGCAACGGCGTCCTCATCGATCACGGGGGCGGCGTGTTCAGTGGCTATTACCACATGTCAGAAGTCTTCGTGGAGGTGGGACTAGTCGTCAACATCGGCGACTTCCTGGGACGCGTGGGCGCCACGGGTCTCGCCACGGGACCGCACTTGCACTGGGAGATCATCGTGCACGGCATCACCGTGGACCCTGTGCAGTGGATCCGCCTCCGGAACTTCCCCGACCCGCTACGCGAGTTCGACGTCAGCGAGGCGATCCAGGGGCCGAACCAGCTCAACCGCTAACGCCGCAATGCCTCCCGCAACGCCTCTTGCACAAGCGCGGTCGCTACGATCGACGCGGTTTCCGCCCGCAACGGGCGCGGTCCCAAGGACACCGGTTGCCAGCCATTCGTCACCGCAGCCTCCGCCTCAGTCTCCGTGAACCCACCCTCGGGGCCCACCAGCAACTCCACGGATGCGGGCACGCCCTGCCCCCGGAAGACATCGGGGATCCACCGCGTCCGCTCCCGTTCGGAAGCGAAGAGCCGCATTCCCCCCGGCGCCACCGGCGCTCCCACGAGATCCAGCAGCTCCACGGGATCCGCCACCACGGGACGCCGCTCCCGCCGGCATTGCTCGGAGGCCTCCGTCACCAACCGCTTCCAGCGCGAGGAACGCTCGCGGCCATGGGATTGCGCCAAGGACCGCGTCGCCCGCACAGGCCTGATGCCGTACACACCGAGCTCCGTGGTCTTCTCCACCAGCAAATCGAACCGCGGCGCCCGCACGATGGCGGGACACAGCCAGAGCGGCGGCGACTCATCTTCCTGGATCTCCCGCGCCTCTAACACTTCAGCCTCCACCACGTCAGAAGTCACGCGTTGCAACTCCACCCGAAAGACACACCCGCTTCCCTCATGGACCACCTCCAGGCCGTCGCCACGACGGAGCCGCAGCACGCGGCCCAGTCGATGCACGCTGGCACCGCGGATCGCGATCGATCCGCCAAGTTGCCGCTCCTCCAGAACGGATGCGTCATCCAGGTCCGCATCGTCAAGGAACAGGCGCGGAGCGCGTGGTGACAATTGCTCGCCACTCACCATCAGCTTCGATCTCCAATACTTGTAGCGTCGTCTCCCGAATGGCCGCCTCCACGCGTGCCACCTGTGAATCGATGATCCCGCTGAGCACACAGACCCCGCCCGGACGCGTCGCCGCACTCAACTCCTCCATATGTGACACCAAAATCCCTGCCGTGATGTTCGCCACCACGAAATCATATATCTCGCCGACCGGCGGCTCCGTGCCTTGTTGCACGTGTACCACCTCGATCATGCCATTCAGCGCCACATTCTGTTCCGTCGCCAGCACCGCCAGGGCGTCCACATCCACCGCATCAACCCTGGATGCTCCCAAGCGCGCCGCGGCGCAGGTCAAGATGCCGGATCCGCAGCCGAAGTCCAGCACGACGCCGCCAGGCTGCAGCCGACGCTCTACCTGCGCGAGCGCCAATCGTGTCGTCTCGTGTTGCCCGGTTCCGAACGCCAACCCGGGCGCAAGATCGGCCACCACCTCGCCCGGCTTGGCGACGTAGTCGATCGACGTTGGTCGAATCACAAGCCGACCGGTGCGCACAATCCGCACGAACTCCTGCCAGGCCGTCTCCCAGTCCTCCCGCCGCAAGACCTGCGAAGACAGGCGCGGCGCCCCACCCGCCCAATCCGCGGCCGTTCCTTCGGCCACGAGCGCCGCGCCGAGGCGCGGCTCCAACCCCGGCCAATCACGCGCGGGGACGTACCCACTCACCCGCGCCTCCGCCTCTGGCGGAAACGATGCCGCGCCAAACTCTTCCCCCTGCTCGAACGGCATCGCGACGCTGGTCCCAGAGGCGATAAAGCGCGCCAACACCGCGGCCGCGCGATCGGCCTCCCGCAAGCGCACAGTCAGCAGCACTTCCACCCACTCGTCCGCGATCGCTTCGCTACCGGCTGAGGAATCTTGAGTCACAGCTACGTCGCGGTAAACGCGCCCTTGATCCGCGAGAACAGGCCATCCTCGTCATCTCCGGTCGCATCTCCCAGCGTCTCCGCCAACTGCTCCAAGAGCCGACGCTGGTCATCCGATAGCTTCTTTGGGACCCGCACATCCACGTTCACGATCATGTCCCCCCGGCCGCTGCCGCGTAAATGGGGCACGCCCGCCTTGCGCACCCGGAACGTGGTCCCGTGTTGCGTCCCGGCGGGCACATTGACGGTCGTCTCCGATCCGTCGATCGTCGGTACCTCCAAATCCGCCCCCAGTGTGGCTTGCGCTAGATTCAGCGGCAGCCGGAGCAGTAAATCGTCCCCGTCGCGGTCAAAGACTTCGTGGTCCTGAACCTGTAACTCCACATAGAGATTGCCCGAAGGACCGCCGTACAAGCCCGCATCGCCCTCACTCGTCAGCCGCATGTGGGAGCTGTTGTCGACACCCGAGGGGATCTTCACCTTCAGCCGCCGGTTGCGCTGCTCGCGGCCCAATCCCCCACAGTTGTGGCAGGGGTCCGAGATGATCTCGCCCTCGCCAGCACATCGGTCGCAGACTGAGACATTGACGAACTGGCCAAAGACACTGCGCTGCGCCCGGCGCACTTCGCCCGATCCTTCACACTGTGGGCAGACCGTCCGCTTCGTGCCCGGTTCGGCGCCGCTGCCGCTGCAAATCGAGCAGTTCTCCATCCGGGTCACCTTGATTTCACGTTCGGCGCCGAATACCGCCTCCGTGAAATCCAGATCCAAGGCCACGCGCAAGTCCCCTCCGCGGGTCGGCCCACGCCGCCGTTGCCGCCCGCCAAAGAAAGCGTCGAAGATGTCACCGAATCCACCAAAGTCGAACCCGTCGAATCCTTGCGAGGGCCCGAAGTCGGCTTTCATCCCCAGCTGGTCGTATTTCGCCCGCTTTTGCGGGTCTGAGAGGATCTCGTAGGCGCCGCCAATCTCCTTGAAGCGATCGGCGGCGTCCTCCTCCTTGTTTCGATCGGGATGGAATTCCATCGCCAGCTTTCGGAACGCCTGCTTGATCTCCTCCGGCGAGGAGCTCTGCGTGACGCCCAGAACCTCGTAATAGTCCCGCTTCTTCGCTGCTGGCATATCCACCTCGGCCCTGGCTTGGTCTACCTGGGCGCTGCTGGGGCAAATGATGAAGGGTCCGCCTGCACGGACCCCTCGTCACTCCCACCCGGGTCACCGACCCGGAACTTCTTTTCAGACACTGCGTTCGATCTTAGCGCAGCTTCCCCTCCACTCTCTGTCATCCCCCCGTCCCTGTCCGCCTAGACCTCCCGGAACTCCCCCTCCACCGTCTCGGCCTCATCCGAGGATCCGTCCGCGCCGTCACCCTCCACGCCGTCAGCATCCGCCCCGTCGGCGTCGGGAGCGCCATCGGCTCCGGCGGCTGGAGCTTCTGCGGCCGCCGCCTCCTGGCTGTAGACCGCTTCGCCGATCTTCATCATCGCCTCGTTCAGATCCGAGACCTTGGTGTCGATCGCTGCGGCGTCCACCGGATCCTTCCCCAACTCCTCGCGCAGGGCATCGATCTTGGCCTGCAACTCCACCTTCATCTCGTCGTCGATCTTGTCCTCTTGCTCGCGTAGGAGCTTTTCCGCCCCGTAGGCGGCGTTGTCGGCCCGGTTCGTCACCTCGATCGTGTCGCGACGCTGACGATCGTCGTCGGCGTGGACCTCCGCATCCGCGCGCATCTTCTCGACCTCATCGTCGCTGAGGCCGGACGCGGCTTGAATCGTGATCTTTTGTTCCTTGCCGGTACCCTTATCCGCGGCGTTGACGTTCAAAATGCCGTTCGCATCAATATCGAACGTCACTTCGACTTGCGGCATCCCTCGTGGGGCGGGCAAAATCCCATCCAAGATGAAACGCCCCAGCGAGTTGTTGTCCGCCGCCATCTCACGCTCGCCCTGCAGCACGTGGATCTCCACGGACGGCTGATTGTCGGCCGCGGTGGAGAACGTCTGCGACTTGCTCGTGGGGATGGTGGTGTTTCGCTCGATCAGTGGCGTCCGCACCCCACCCAAGGTCTCGATGCCCAGGGTCAGCGGCGTGACATCCAAGAGCAGGACGTCCTTCACTTCACCCTTCAGCACCCCCGCCTGAATCGCCGCCCCAATCGCAACCACCTCATCCGGGTTCACCGAGCGGTTGGGCTCCTTGCCAAAGAACTCTTGTACCTTCTGCTGCACGATTGGCATCCGCGTCTGCCCACCCACCAACACGATCTCGTCTATCTGATCGCGGCTCACCCCCGCGTCTTCGAGCGCCATCCGGCACGGGTCTAGGGTTCCGGTGACGAGGTCATCCGTCAGCTGTTCCAACTTCGCCCGCGACATCGTCAGGTTGAAGTGCTTCGGTCCAGCCGCGTCCGCCGTGATGTACGGCAGATTGATCTCCGTGGACTGTGTCGACGACAGCTCGATCTTGGCGTTCTCCGCTGCTTCTTTCAGCCGCTGCAGCGCATTCCGATCCTCGGTCAGATCGATGCCCTGCTCCTTCTTGAACTCCGCCACCAAAAACTCGATCACGCGCTGATCGAAATCGTCCCCACCTAACGACGTGTTCCCGTTGGTCGACTTGACCTGGAAGGTGCCATCGCCGATTTCCAGAATCGAGATATCGAAGGTTCCGCCACCCAAGTCGTAGACCGCGATGAAGTGCTCGTCCTTGCGTTCCAAGCCGTAGGCCAGCGCCGCGGCCGTAGGCTCATTGACGATGCGCAGCACGTTCAAGCCCGCGATCCGGCCCGCGTCCTTGGTCGCGTTGCGCTGGCTGTCGTCGAAGTAGGCGGGGACCGTGATCACCGCATCGGTCACGGGCTCCCCCAGGTAGGCCTCAGCGTCCGCCTTCAGCTTCTGCAGGACCATCGCGGAAATCTCGGCGGGGCTGTAGTCCTTCTCACCCATCTTCACCCAGGCGTCATTGTTCTCCGAATCCACGACCTTGTATGACAACGTGCCTGACTTGTCCTGCACCTCCTCATCACTGAAGCGACGCCCCATCAGCCGTTTCACACTAAAAACGGTGTTCTCGGGGTTCATGATCGCCTGGCGCTTAGCCACGGTCCCCACGACCCGCTCGCCATCTTTCGTCTCCGCCACGATGGAGGGCGTCGTCCGGTTTCCCTCCGCGTTGGGGATCACGACGGGCTCCCCACCCTCCATTACCGCAACGACGGAGTTCGTCGTTCCGAGATCGATTCCAATCACCTTGCCCATGTGAGCTCTCCTATCGCCCACGCCGCGGTGGGGCATTTCTCTCGCCCGCCAGTGGCGGGGCATTGCTCTCGCCCGCCAGTGGCGGGGCATTGCTCTCGCCCGCCAGTGGCGGGGCATTGCTCTCGCCCGCCTGTGGCGGGGTATTGCTCTCGCCCGCCTGTGGCGGGGTATTGCTCTCGCCCGCCTGTGGCGGGGTATTGCTCTCGCCCGCCTGTGGCGGGGTATTGCTC
>Ga0114996_10001973_pt1 | contig 27015 bp, 21 predicted proteins | sample ArcticOcean_MG_C_4_FD_87039 | JGI IMG/M metagenome (GOLD analysis project Ga0114996, IMG submission 87039) | Marine microbial communities from western Arctic Ocean - ArcticOcean_MG_CB4_134 | ecosystem: Environmental > Aquatic > Marine > Oceanic | place: Arctic Ocean: Canada Basin | collected... | reverse complement strand
ATCGCGCTCACCGAAATCTCCGGTGACGAAGTGACGGCAGAGCAGGTCGAGCGCTTGGCGCGACGGTACTTCTGGGTCGGCGACTACTGTCACGATAAGGACGTGCTCGAGGTCGCCTGCGGAACCGGGTGTGGTGTGGGGTATATCGCGAGCCTGGCTCGCTCCGTGACGGCAGGTGACTATTCCGAGGCCCTTCTCGAGATCGCGCGGCGGCATTACGGAGCACGTTTCGCATTCACCCAATTCGACGCCCAGGCCTTGCCGTTCCCCGACGGCTCCTTTGACGTCGTCATCATGTTTGAGGCCCTCTACTACATTCCGGAGGTGGACAGGTTCTTCAGGGAATGCAGGCGGGTGCTGCGACCGGGAGGAACGCTCTTGATTGCCACCGCCAACAAGGACCTATTCGATTTCAACCCGAGTCCGCACAGCCATCGCTACCTTGGGGTGGCGGAACTCAGCAGCGAGTTGGCGGCGTACGGATTCGAGGTCGCTTGCTTTGGCGACACCGCTGTAACCGCCGTGTCGGCACGGCAGCGGGTCCTTCGACCTGTGAAAGCACTTGCGACTCGGTTCGGGCTGATTCCGAAGTCCATGGGTGCGAAGAAGTTCTTGAAGCGCCTGGTCTTCGGGGGGCTTGTCCCTATGCCCGCCGAAATTTCTTCGGACACATCACCGCGTGTGCCGCCGACGCCGCTGGACGCCGGTGTGCCGGGCCGGGCCCACAAGGTGATCTTCTGCGCCGCGAAGCTGCCTCGTTGATCCTCTCCAGCCTCTGCCGCCACCGTTCAGGGAATTCCCTTCGATGACAACAACTGCTCGGTCCGTCCCGTTCTTCCCTTACTCACAACTCTTTACGTCCCGAGAACCGGAACTGATGGAGGTCATCGCGGACGTGTGCCGCCGCGGTGCATACATTCTTCAGAAGGATTGTCGCGATTTCGAGTCGAATCTCGCCGAGTTCATGGGAGTGAAGTACGCATTTGGCGTCGCGAATGGTACCGACGCCATCATTATTGGCCTCAAGGCTGCGGGTATCGGCGTCGGCGACGAGGTGATCCTGCCCTCGCACACGTACATAGCGACCGCAGCCGCGGTTCACATGGTAGGGGCCACTCCGGTTCTCGCGGAGTGTGGGCCAGATCACATGCTCGATGCCTCCGATATAGAGATTCGCGTCACGCCGAAGACTCGGGGGATCATGCCGGTGCAGCTGAACGGGCGGACCTGCGACATGGACGCCGTTCGCGAGGTGGCCGAAAGACACGGCCTGGATATCTTCGAGGACGCTGCCCAAGCGTTGGGCTCACGTTACAAGGGGCAGAGTGCCGGGACCTTCGGCGCCTTCGGGACGATCAGCTTCTACCCCGCGAAGCTACTAGGCTGTTTTGGAGACGGGGGAGCCATCGTAACCAACGACGACGAAATGGCGGCCAGGATCGCTCTGCTCCGCGACCACGGCCGAAACGATGAGGGTAGGGTCGTCGCTTGGGGGTACAACTCCCGCCTAGACAACCTTCAAGCTGCGGTGCTGAATTTCAAACTCGAGTCTTTCCCACAGGATATCGAGCGTCGCCGGCATGTCGCGTCGATGTACGACGAGGGGTTCGCAAGCTGCAATTCGCTGACCTTGCCACCGTCCCCGGACGACGATGAGAGGCATTTCGATGTCTATCAGAACTATGAGATGGAAGCCGACCGACGAGACGACCTCAAGGCCCATCTGGAGTCACGAGGGGTCCGGACTCTCATCCAGTGGGGCGGCACACCGGTGCACCAGTTCAAAGAGCTTGGGTTCACCGTCGATCTACCAAAGACTGACGCGTTCTTCGAGCGCTGCCTTATGTTGCCCATGAACGCGGCGCTCACCGACGATGAGGTTTCATACGTGATCGAATCCGTGTGCGAGTTCTACGATGGGTAGCTCGACGGAGTGGAGCGACCTAGGGGATCTCGCCGATCCCTCCAAGTATCATGAACCGCTCGATATCGCGGGGCGCGACCCTGAGGTCCTCCGAGCACAGCTCCGGGGGATGGTCTCCATCCGTCTGGTCGAGCAGCACTTGGCTGCGATGCGACGGGATGGACACATCGGGGGCCCAGTCCACTTGGGTGTCGGACAGGAGGGGATCGCGGTAGGGGTTTCCCGTTTCCTTCGAAGTTCTGACAGGGTCTTTGGGGCGCACCGCTCGCACCCGCACGTCTTGGCTCTCGGATCGAGCATTCACAGGCTCTTTGCGGAGATCCTCGGCAAGGATACCGGCCTTTCCCGGGGCATGGGGGGGTCCATGCACCTCTGGGACGAGCCCCATGGCTTCTACGGGTCAGTGCCCATCGTCGCAGGGACGGTGCCGCTGGCGGTGGGTGCAGGGTTGGCGGCTAAACTTCAGGGCACCGACGACATAGGCGTGAGCTACTTTGGTGACGGTGCCGTCGAAGAGGGGGTCGTTCAGGAGTCTCTGAACTTGGCTAGCATCCTGAAGGTCCCAGTTCTGTTCGTCGCCGAAAACAATCTTTTCGCGAGCCATATGCACATCGGCCTTCGCCAGCCCTTCAATGCCACGGCGCGGTTCGCCGTGGCGCACGGCATTCCCTGCGAGGTCGTGGATGGAAACGACGTGACCGCGGTGGGCGACGCCGCAGAACGCCTCGTCGACCGAGCCCGCCGGGGAGAGGGACCTGGTTTTCTCGAGGCGGTCACCTTCCGCTGGCTCGGTCACGTCGACTGGCGCGACGACGTCGACGTGGGGGTGGAACGTTCGGCGGATGACCTCGCCCTATGGCGAGAGAGAGACCCAATCGCCCGGCTGCGCGGGGCGATGGAGGCCGCCGGGCAGTGGTCTGTGGACCAGCAGGAGAGCCTGACTTCGGAAATGGACCGGGAGATCGTCGTGGCATGGGACCAGGCCATGGCCGATCCCTGGCCGGAGGATTCGGCGCTTCTCGATCGTGTGTATGCAAAAAGGGGAGGGGTGAACTCCTGATGGCCGAGACGACGCAGTACAGCTATGGGACGGCGATCCGGGCGGCCTTCGAGTACTTGTTGGAGCGGTACCCAGAGGTGTTTGTGATGGGGCAGGGGCTGTGGAGCCCCTGGTATGTCGGTAACTCGATGACCGACCTGGACAAACAGTTTGGTGCCCATCGCATCATCGATACGCCCGTTTCCGAATCGGCATGCACGGGAGCCGCGGTGGGGGCTGCGCTGGCCGGCATGAAGCCCATCGTCGTTCACCCCCGTATCGATTTCATGGTCTACGCTTTGGATGCCGTTGTGAATCAGGCCGCGAAATGGTCTCACATGGTGGGCGGGCAAGCCCACCCAGGAGTAACGGTGCGGGCCATCATCAACAGGGGTGGCGAACAAGGCGCGCAACATTCTCAGGCGCTGCATGCCTGGTTCGCGCATATCCCTGGGCTCCGGGTGGTGATGCCGGCCACCGTGGCCGACGCGCGGGACCTCCTTATCGCTTCGGCGCTTTGCGCCGATCCGGTGGTCTTCATCGACGACCGCTGGTTGTACGATCTCACGGCGGAACTTCCGCCGGTCAAGGAGTTGGAGCTGGCGGCCGAGGGGCCACGAGTGCTCGCCAAGGGGGGGGACGTCACCCTGGTGGCGTCTGGTTATTCTACCCAGTTGTCCCTGGAGGCTCGGGAGGAGTTGGCGAATAAGGGCGTGGGGTGTGACGTGGTCGACCTTCGGGTTTTGAACCCTCTCGACGCCGAACCGATCTTAGCCTCGGTGCAAAAGACGGGGAGACTTCTCGTCGTTGACGGTGGATGGCGCACCTGTGGTATGTCGGCGGAAGTCCTGGCCCTGGTCGCTGAGGGCCTGCCGGTGGGCTCCCTGCACGCTCCGCCCAGACGCGTCACCCTACCGGACGCACCGGCTCCCACCTCCAGAGTTCTGGAGAAAGCGTATTATCCTTCGCGACAGACCGTCGTTTCGGCCGCGCTGCAACTCGTGGGGTAGCGGACCCCTCCCGTGAAGCGACTGTTCGACATCCTGGCATCGGCCCTGGGCCTCATCGCCGTGAGCCCCGTGCTCTTGCCCGTGATGTTCCTCGTGTGGTGGCAAGATAGGCACTCGCCGTTCTACGTGGCGACGCGGATGGGCAAGGACGAAGTGCCATTCCGCATGGTCAAGCTTCGGTCCATGGTCGTGAGTGCAGACAAAACCGGTGTCGACTCGACGAGTGCCGACGATCAGCGCATCACGCCCGTGGGGCACTTCATCCGGCGGTACAAGCTGGACGAGCTGACGCAATTGTGGAACGTCTTGAGAGGTGATATGAGCCTGGTCGGCCCACGTCCCAACGTGAAGCGTGAGACGGACCTCTATACCCCGGCGGAGCGTCAACTACTGTCCGTGAAACCGGGTGTAACGGACTTCGCGTCCATCGTATTTTCAGACGAGGGCGACGTCCTAAAGGATCAGGCTGACCCCGACATCGCGTACAATCAGCTGATCCGTCCGGGCAAGAGCCTGCTCGGCATCTTTTATGTCGACCATCGGTCCTTGTGGGTTGATATCCGACTGTGCGGGCTCACGGCCATCACTATCGTGTCGCGACCCAGGGCGCTCGACGGGGTACAGCGGGTGCTTCGACGGCTCGGGGCCACTCCGGAGATACTGGAGATCGCCAGCCGGAAGTCACCGTTGGTTCCCATGCCGCCGCCGGGCAGCGACTCTCTCGTCACTTCCCGGGGCTGAAAGCCGGCCCTGGCAGGGCCGGCTAGGCAACAACACGACTGGGGGTAGTAAACGCTGCTACCCGCCCGCGACTTGCTTGAGCAGCCTTGAGGATCGGGAATGCGAAACGGTATGGTCCCTCGCGGCCGCGGCTTGATGGTTGCGATATTCCTATGAGGGACGGGGCGCGGGTCCAGTGAGTCGTTAGAGAAAGTGAACCCTCTGAAAACGAGAGGGAATTTCTGGTGAAACGTATTGATTTCTTCAGGGGGTTGGGGCTGTCCCCGGCAGCTCTGATACCGGGGCGGGAAACGCTCACGGCGGTGGGTGGGGCATCCAGCGTAAGATCGTTTGGGGCTATGGGTGATCGCACCATCCAAACCGCCGAGATCCAGGCCGCGATTGATGCGGCGCAGGCTTATAGCACGGTGGTAATCGAGGCGGGCGAATACGTCATCGAGAGGGTCACGATCACGAAACCTCTGAGGGTGGTGTGTTGGGGCGCTCGGATCATACTGTCGGGCAATAACGCAGGCTTCGTCGTCGAGGGCACTGTGCCATGGTTCCGCGTCGAGGGCGGCCACATCACCGGCGATAACACCAACAGAGACGACGCCCCATCTACGGCCCAGGTAGGGTGGTTATTCGGTAACTCAGCCGGCGCCAATGTGTCTGACGTAGAGGTATCGTCCGTGAAGGTCCAGCAGGCGAACGTCGGGTTCAAGTTTGCCGCGGGCGTATCTCCGGATAGTCCCGTTGAACGTGTTAAGGTCTTGAACTGCGACGTCACTGGCTCGGTTGGTACCGTGGGCGGAGTCGGATATGGCGTGCAATTCACACAAACGCCGGGGAGCTCTATCGTCGGTGGATTCATTGAAGGCTGCGGTAGGCACGGCCTCTACTTCTCCGAAGGCGAGAACTACAACGCCACTGGTGTCCACATCGAGAATTGCGGTAGGAACGACGGTACGATTCGCGGCGCGTTAACCGTCTCGCGCAGCGCGAACGTTTCTATCGTCGGTTGCAACTTTCATGACAACAAAGACGCCGCCATCGTTGTCGACGTCGACACTCAAGGCGGCACGCCGAACATACTTGATGGTGTGACGATCAGCGGTTGCACACTCAGTGATAACAAGTACGGTGACTTGGTGGTCGGCACTGTAGCCCCCGCAAGGGATGGTGTGCCGAAGACAGTTACCTTTGCCGCCAACACGATTGTTTCGCTGGCCGCCATGACCTCGTCTTCTATCTTGATTCACGGGGGCAGCAGGATCACCGACAACAACATTGACGGGTCCAAGGTGACCGGCACGCTGCGGGTCATCACGCTCGACGCGGCGGACGCTGCCAGTCACACCGATGACGTGACGATCTCGCGGAACTCGATCGATGTGTCGAACGCGTCGAGGGGCTTCGGTATCCAGGTAGCCTCGTCGCTCTGTACGGGTTCGACGCGGATGCGGTTCTTGGACAACGAAATCCGGGCCGCTACGGCCGAATTCGAGTTCTTGGCCGGCGAAGCGAACATCACGAACAACGATCTTCGGTACAATCGTTCAGACGGCGTGTGTCGGCGCACGAATAGCGATACCGGCGGCTCGAGCAGAAGAGGGATCACGGTGCCGGTCGGTGGCGTCGACGTATTGGTGTTGGACGCAGCAGATTCAACATTCATCGAGGATTTCAGTGGTTCGTATGAAGGCCAACAACTCACCATCCATTTCATGACCGACAACGTACGAATCAACAACAACACGATTTCTACGGCGAGAGGACGGGATATCAAAGGCGCCGCGGATGATGTGATCGTGTTGGTGCGCTCTGATGGCGCTTGGCGGCAACAGTCTCCGGTCAGCGAAAACTAGTACGTCACGTAATCCGTGACGCCCGCGAGGGACCTCACGGGGCCGGTGACGACGGAGACAAAAAAACTACGCTAGAAGCGGCGATCACTGCTCGGACGGGTCGTATGTGCCCGGATAGCCATCTGTTTCCTTCGTCAACCAGCCCCCTTACATTTCGAATATTCTAAAGGCTTGGTGCCCATCCGAGTTGGTCCTAGGAGGCCCCGCTGAAGACAGCTATCGCTCTACTCTACCGCCTCCGCGAGCATCGGCGAACGGCGACGACCGTCATCTATGCGGTGATCACCGCCACGTCCTACTCGGTCGCCTTTCTTCTCCGGTTTACGTTATCCCGCGTCGACACCGGGCGTTTCTGGTGGTCGTTGCTTCTCCTTATCGGTATCCGCGTTGGTTTCGCACTGGCCACTCGGTTGGGGATTGGAAGCTGGCGCTACGTGGGTATCCGCGATTTCTTTCGCCTCACGCTAGCGGTAACGGCAGGTTCCTTACTTTTCTTCGCCATTTCCTACGGGCTCCCGTTTATGCCGCGTGTGCCCCGTTCCATCATTGTGCTGGAGTGGTTGCTCACCGGTAACATGACCGCGGCAGTGTGGATCACGTACAGCCTCGTCTTCGAAAGGCGGTCCCATCGTGCCCGCGGGTCTGCGGAGATCACGCGCGTTCTCGTGGTGGGTGCCGGCATGGCCGGCCAGATGCTTGTCCGTGAGATGGTCCGCTCTCCGACAGGCCATACTCCGATCGGGTTCGTAGACGACAACTCGACGAAGTGGGGCACCCTCATCCATGGCATCGAGGTGCTCGGCTCCGTTGATGGTCTCGCTCGTATCGCCGAGGAGCGCGAAGTCGAACAGATCTTCATCGCCATCCCGAGCGCGCGGCCCGCCCAGCTTCGCCGCATCATCGAGCTTTGCGAGAACCTTGATATCGGCTTCAAGCTGCTCCCGAGCATCCACGAGGTTATCGGAGGTGAGGCACATGTCAGTCACTTGAGAGAAGTCCGCCTCGAAGACCTTCTCGGGCGTAATCCGATCCAGCTCGAACTCCCAGAACTGTCGAGGGACCTCGAAGGACAGACGGTCATGATCACGGGCGGGGCAGGATCGATCGGCTCCGAACTGGCTCGCCAAGTCGCGCTGCACGGACCAGCGAAGCTCGTCGTTCTGGACCAGGCCGAAACGCCGCTCTACTACATAGACCTTGAGCTTAAGAAGAATCATCCAAATCTGAAAGTTGAAGCCTGCCTCGTCGACGTTACCGATTGGGCGCGCCTCGAAGAGGTCATGGCGCTCCACAAACCATCCCGTGTATTCCATGTCGCCGCGTACAAACATGTCCCGATGATGGAGGAGCACCCCCGGGCCGCGGTTCACAACAACGTCTTCGGCACCTGGCTGGTTGCGAAAGCCGCCGGCGAGCACGGTGCGCAGCGGTTCACCCTTGTAAGCACCGACAAGGCCGTCCGTCCCGAGAATGTGATGGGTGCGACGAAACGCATCGCGGAGCTAGTGACGTTCTACTTCCAGGACAAGTATCCAAACACGGCGTTCGGTACCGTGCGCTTTGGCAATGTCTTGGGCAGTAATGGAAGCGTGATCCCGCTGTTCAAGCGCCAAATGGAGGCGGGTGAGCCTCTCACCGTCACGCATGAGGACGTCACTCGCTTCTTCATGACAATACCGGAGGCAGTGCAGCTAGTTCTCCAGGCCTCGCTTCTGCCGAAGATCAAGGGCGGGATCGCGATGCTCGAAATGGGTGCGCCCGTTCCGATCGTGGAGTTGGCCAAAAACCTTCTCCGCCTCAGCGGTAAGAGTGCCCGGGTGGGCCGTGACATTGTCATTACGGGTCTCCGTCCAGGCGAGAAACTCCATGAGGAACTGACCGGCCCTGACGAGAAGGCGATTTCGACAGGTATCGAGAAGGTGAATCTCCTCAACACGAATGTTGCTCACTTGCCGGAGCGGATTGCTATTGCGATCGAAGAGGAGCGCATTGAAGACGTCCTGACGTATCTGAAGGCCGAGATCCTGGTTGTCGACCAAGGAGGCCCAGGAGAATGATGATTGGCTCCGACTAGGCTGACTTCGATCCTTCGGTCGTGCGGTTAGGCCGACGTCAACGTGTCAGGACCACAATCACCGTAGTGAGCGAACCAAGGATCGTCACCAGGTTCGTGGCCAGGCCCACTAAGTCCAAGCGGTCCGCGGGGTCCTTGGCCGGTACGGTGATCACGCTTCCCGGTCCCGGCGTCGGATAACTCGACCAGAACAAGAACTTGGACCGGGTTTGCGCCAGCCCGTTCGCGAACCTTACGGCCGCCATGCCTTTGTCCGCGTCGTTTCGGTATCCACCGGCGTTGGCCAGGTAGTAGTCGTAGCTCTGACCCTCCTGATAAAGCACGCTCACGGGCGAGTTCACGGCGCCCACGACCGACACCGTAGGGGAGTATTCCGGGATGTGCAGGGAGTCCCCCGGTTGTAGTAATATGTTTGACGGGTCCGTCGGGTCGATAAGAATGGTAGAAAGATCCACGGCGATGCGACCGAGATCGCCCTGAGGCCGAAAGAACTGGGTGCCCTCGTGGTACCCCGTGTCCAACAAACCTCCCGCGCGGTCTACGAGGTCGGTTACGCGGTCCCCTTTGGTCAAGAGCGTGTATTCTCCGGGAACCTGCACCTCACCCGTGATTCTGACGGACCGAGGCATCTCGAATTCGGGTTGCCTCATAATCTGAACCTGATCGAACGGCTGTAGCGTAAACTCCGGGCTGGACCCGGCTGGCGCGAACGACAAACCGGGAGGGCCCACGTAGAGCCCATCGGCTGCCCCAAAGCTTAGATAGCTGGAATCCAGCGGGACCAATAAAGCATCGGCGAGTTCGCCAAGTCCGCGCTGGTCCGGAAGGCGGGACACCCGCGCCTCGCGCAAATTGGCCCCCACGGTCGGCCCCCGGGCCATCAGTATCAAGTCGCGGATGGTCATGCCTTCTCGCCAAGGCAAGGTATCGGGTGCCGCGACCATGCCTACGATCGACACGTAGTAGTTGTCGCGGAGGTCCAATACGTCATCCACGACGATGGAATCACCGTCCTGCAAGCCGATCGGCGGTACAATGACGCCTCCGAGGTATTGTGTATCTGCTGGATTCCCCGACGGGGTCAACCCCAAGTCGATGGCGATGCGGTTGCTCGATCCCGGCCCTCGCTCACTGGGGCGGACAACCCGGTGGATCGTCACACGGTCCCGGCTCGCCGCGGGCGCAAAACCGCCTGAGGCGTTCAGGACATCGATCAAGTCGCTGTTCGAGTCCAACTCATAGTGGGCCGGTCGGACGACGGATCCGTATAGCTTGACGCGCCGCCCCGCCAAAGGGACGAAGACTACGTCTCCCGATTCGAGGCTAACGTCTCGCGACACCTCCCCTTCCAGCAGGTAAGGATAGAGGTCGAGCGTGACAACGTCCCCGCTCCGCTTCCGGACCCTGATTTCGCGTAGGCTCCCCCGCGCCGATGGTCCACCCGCCGCATAGAGCGCGTTGGTCACGGTGGCAACAGACGCGAGTTGATAGGCGCCGGCCTGGGTCACCTCACCCGTCACATAGACCTGAATCGTGCGAAGCTGGGTGATCGTCACGTCGACGGAGACGGTACCGCGGGTGATCCCCGAATACGAGTTGGAGAGCCGATCTCGAAGCAGAATCCTGAGGTTTGCCATCGTCAGGTTGGCCACGGAGATCCGACCCACGTTGGGCACGACCACGAAGCCTTCCCTCGTCACAACGGATTCTTGAGTAAGCTCGACCTCACCGGAAAGGATGATGAGGATCTGGTCATCGGGTCCCAGGACGTAGCTATCGGGCACCGGCCCGGAGAGAAGTGGTTGGAACTGGGAGCTGGCCCGAGTAAACACGTCGAGGCCAAAAATCGGCAAGCTGTCGACCAGGATTTGCTCTCGTCCAGTCTCGAATTGCATGCCGGAGGTGACCGACACGAATTCGAACCCATCTGCGGTTTCGACCGCGATTCCCAGCATTTCCAAAGCGTTCAGCGCGTCGGCATCGAACGCGGTGGTCGCGTTGATCGAGTCGCCCGAAAGAAACTGGTCCAGCACATTGGAGGGCATGCCCGCCCCATTGAGTTGAGCCCGGATCTCCTGCTCGCTCATCCCGGATTGGAGCAGTTGCTGGCGCACGAGCTCCGGGTTCTCCTGGACCAATCTTTGAACTTCCTGGGGCGACGGGATCTGGGCCGTGGCCGCGGTCGCGGTCACAAGTCCCGCCGCTAGGCAGAGGAGGACCGCCCTCCGGAGCTGCTCCGCGCTGACAAGGAGAGGGCCACCGCGGCGACACGACGCTGTTGAAACGTTTCGAAAGAATCGCAAGTGGATTACCCTAAATTAGCGCCAATGCCCAAGGATAACGGCCTTTCCGGATCAAAACCTACCGACTGGCGATGCCCCCAACAACACCATCCATGAATCGCCTTGCCGATCTCCACGCGTGCGGCCGACACGAGGGAACGGCCAAAAGCGGGCAAGGCGCAGCCCATCGTACGAATCGTCGCGGGGAGTCGTGTGGCCTTGACGCGCGTTGGGCGGCGTAGGATGCTTTCACGCTCCGGATTCCCTTAGTGCGCCCCACCGGAAAGACCAGATTGAAAACCCTAGTCACCGGCGGTGCCGGATTCATCGGTTCCCACCTCTGCGAGCGACTGCTCGCAGAGAACCACGAAGTCGTCTCCATCGACTTCTACGACGACTTCTACGATCCGGCCACCAAAAGAGCGAACTTGAGTTCCTGCCGCGACCATTCGGGATTCCAGGAGGTCGAGGGAGGCATTCGGGACGGCTCGGTCCTCGACGCCCTTCCCGAGGTGGAGATGATCGTACATCTCGCCGCGAGGGCCGGGGTTCGGCCGTCGATTATGAATCCCGTTCTCTGCAACGACGTCAACGTCGGAGGCACGGTGTCATTGCTGGACTTCGCTCGGAAGCGGGCGGTTAAGCGATTCGTCTTCGCCTCGTCGTCGTCCGTCTACGGAAACAACGAAGCCGTGCCGTTCTCCGAGACCGACGCGGTCGACCACCCCATATCGCCTTATGCCGCCACAAAAAAGCGGGGGAGCTGCTCTGTCACACGTACCACCACTTGTTCGACATCGGCATGCTCTGTCTCCGCTTCTTTACCGTCTACGGTCCCCGGCAGAGGCCCGACCTGGCCATCCACAAGTTCGCCCGTTTGATGCGGGCGGGTGATGCCGTGCCGATGTTCGGCGACGGATCGACGCAGCGGGATTACACATATGTGGACGACACGCTACAGGGCGTCCTGGGTGCGATGCGTTACGTCGATCAACATCCCGAGGCGTTCGAAATCGTCAACCTCGGAGAAAGCCGTACCGTATCGTTGACCGAAATGATCGATACGGTCGCTCACACGCTCGGTGTCACGCCGAAGATCGAACGTCTGCCCATGCAACCGGGCGACGTGATCCGGACCTATGCGGACATCACCAAGGCTCGTCGCCTTTTGGGCTACGATCCTCAGACGGGCTTCGAGGAGGGTGTGGAGCGTTTTGTGGAGTGGTTCACCCCGTCTGGCACCCGGTAGCGCCTCGTGATCCTCCTGGCGAGATTCTTGCCGTTACCGAGATTCTTACCGTTACTTTGAGATTATCACTTTGAGGTTATCGCCTCGCGGCGATGCGATCGCAGGGTATCAGATCTCAATCTCGATCTCAATCTCAATCTCTTAGGTACCTCATGCATATAGCAGTGATCGGCACCGGATACGTCGGCCTCGTCGCCGGTGCTTGTCTGGCGGAAACGGGCAACAACGTGGTCTGCGCGGACATCGACCAGAGTAAGATCGCCCGCTTGAACGGGGGCGAGATCCCGATCTACGAGCCGGGTCTCGAAGGACTGGTTGAGCGCAATTTGCGCTCGGGGCGGCTGCGTTTCACCACGGACATTCGTGAGGCGGTGATCGTCTCTACGGTGATATTCATCGCGGTTGGTACGCCGCCCGACGAAGACGGCTCCGCCGACCTCCAGCATGTGCTGGAGGCTGCGCGCACGATCGGCCGCTCCATGGACGGTGAGCGGATCGTGATCACGAAGAGTACGGTGCCCGTGGGAACCGCGGCAAAGGTGCGGGACGCGATTGAGGGCGAGACGGATCACCCGGTGCACGTATGTTCGAACCCCGAGTTCTTGAAGGAAGGGGCGGCGGTGGACGACTTCATGAAGCCCGACCGCGTGGTGCTCGGGGTGGACAGCGAATACGCCGCGGAGGTGATGCGCGACCTTTATGCGCCTTTTGTGATGAACGGGAACCAGATCCTGATCATGGACATCGCCTCTGCCGAGATCACCAAATACGCGGCGAATGCGATGCTCGCGACACGGATCAGCTTCATGAACACGGTCGCCGGTCTCTGTGAAAAAACCGGGGCTGATGTGGATATGGTGCGTCGTGGGATCGGAAGCGACGCACGAATCGGACGCTCGTTCCTCTATCCGGGCGTGGGGTACGGGGGCTCGTGCTTTCCGAAGGATGTGAAGGCGCTGATTCGGACCATGGACGACCTCGATGCGGACCCGTCGATTCTTCAAGCCGTCGACGATCTGAACGACCGTCAGAAAGGATTACTTCTTCGCCAAATCGTCGCTCGCCTGGGCGGAGACCTGAGCGGGATGACGGTTACGGTCTGGGGGCTCGCCTTCAAGCCGAACACGGACGATATGCGCGAGGCGCCGAGCATTGTTACGATTGAGGGTCTGCTCGAGCGCGGTGCCCGTGTCGTGGCCCACGATCCGGAGGCGATGGAGGAAGCGAAGCGCCGGTTCGGGGATCGCATTGAACTGTGCGACGATTATTACGCAGCGCTCGAAGGCGCTGCTTCCCTCGTCATTCACACCGAGTGGAATCCATACCGGCGTCCGGACTTCGAGCGAATGAGCGCAGAAATGAAACAACCCCTCGTCTTCGACGGTCGCAACCTCTACCAGCCACGGCGCATGGCCGATCTCGGCTTCGAATACCATTCGGTGGGACGTGGTTCGGTTTCGGTACCGGAAGTGCGGGCTTAGCGTGGGGAAAGTCGTGAATTCCAAGGGGGTTGGCTGAGATGGAGCGAGTCCTGATCACCGGTGCCGCCGGCTTCCTCGGCTCCCATCTGGCCGCTCGTTTCCTGACCGAGGGGTACGAAGTCGTCGGCGTAGACAACCTCATTACGGGTTCGCCTCAGAACGTCGTCCTCCTCCAGCAACGCGAGGGCTTTTCGTTTCTGCTGCACGACATCTCCACGCCGCTCTACATTGCCGGTGACTTAGACGGGATCCTCCACTTCGCGTCTCCAGCGAGTCCCGTGGACTACCTGGAGCTGCCTATTCAAACGCTCAAGGTCGGCAGCTTGGGCACCCACAACATGCTGGGCCTCGCTCTCGCAAAGTCGGCGCGTTTTCTGCTCGCATCGACGTCGGAAGTGTACGGGGACCCGGAGGTCCATCCGCAAACCGAGGATTATTGGGGCAACGTAAATCCCGTTGGCCTCCGTGGCGTTTACGATGAGGCCAAGCGCTTTGCCGAAGCCATGACCATGGCGTATCACCGATATCACGATGTAGACACGAGAATCATCAGGATCTTCAATACGTACGGACCGTCCATGCGTCCTGCCGACGGACGGGTGGTGTCGAATTTCATCGTGCAGGCGCTACGAAACGAGCCTTTGACCATCTACGGTGACGGCTCCCAGACGCGTTCGTTCTGTTATGTGGAAGACGAGGTGGATGGCATATTTCGACTATTCCACTCCGATCGGGTCGACCCCACGAACATCGGCAATCCAGTCGAGTTCACGATTCTGGAGTTGGCCGAGATGGTGATCGAGGAGACGGGGTCGAGCTCGGGGATCGAGTCGTTGCCGCTTCCCTCGGACGATCCCAAGGTGCGCCGCCCGGACATTACCCTGGCGAGGGAGATCCTGGGTTGGGAGCCTTTGACGATGCTCCGCGAGGGTCTGAAAAAGACGATTCCTTACTTCCGTGAACTGGTCGAGTCGGAGAACGCTCAGGCCCGCCCCATGACCTTAGAGAAAGAATGAAGCGCTGGCCGCAGGGTGCCCGTACGCACCCGCCGGCTTGGAGGACGGCCTCCTTGAAGAACGGGAGGGCGAAGCCATCTCCGTGACCCGTACGCCCTCCCTAGTCGCTCCGACGGGCGCCTACCTGGTAACCGGCGGTGCCGGCTTCATAGGCTCGAACCTAGTGGAAGCCCTGGTCGACGCAGGGGCGAGCGTCCGCGTTCTCGATGATTTCTCGACGGGAAGGCGGCAGAACTTGGACGAATTCCTCGACCGAATCGAACTTTTCGAGGGCTCGATCACCGAACCCGCGACGTGCGCCGCGGCGTGCGAGGGAATCGACTTCGTACTCCATCAAGCGGCCTTGGCGTCTGTACCCCGAAGTGTGACGAATCCTGCGGCGACCCATGCGGCGTGTGCCACGGGAACGCTGAACATGCTGATCGCCGCCCGTGATGCGGGGGTGAGACGGTTCGTGTACGCGGGGTCGAGTTCGGCCTATGGAGATACACCCACGCTGCCTAAAGTCGAGAGTATGCCCTCGCTTCCGCGCTCGCCTTATGCGGTCGCCAAACTAGCGGGTGAACAATACTGCAAGGCGTTCAGCCTGGTGTACGGTTTAGAGACGGTGGTCCTTCGCTACTTCAACATTTTCGGCCCGCGACAGGGCCCTGCGTCCCAATATTCCGCGGTGATTCCACTCTTTATCACAAAAGCTCTTGCCGGAGAGGGCCCGACCATCGATGGAGGTGGCGAGCAGACGCGTGACTTCACCTACGTCGAGAACGCCGTCCAAGCGAACCTACTCGGATGCGGCGCAGACGCGGAGGCGGTCTCCGGGGAAGTGTTCAACGTAGGGTGTGGGGATCGCATTTCGGTCAGCCAGCTGTGGGAAGCTATCCGGGAGGCGACCGGAACAAGAGTGGAATCCGTGGCCGGCCCGAGCCGGGATGGCGATGTGCGCGACTCGCTCGCGTCCCTGGAAAAGATCCAGGGCAGAATGGGGTATTCGGCGACCGTATCCTTGGCCGAGGGCCTCCGCAGGACGGTCGAATCGCTGCGCGAGGCCCAAGCCGGTTGAGGGCCTACCGTCGCTCGACCGCGCGCCGGTAGGAGCGGGGCGCTACCCTCCGATCGTAAAGAGGAAGCCGCCCTTGAAGATCAAGGCTTCTTGGCCGCCCGCGAAGTTCAGGGCCGCCTCCGCGTAAGGCCGCACCGAACTTGTCGGGTTGAACAGCAGGCCGCCCTTCAAATTGAGGCCTGCCTCCCAATCCGAAATGGTGAGCACCGAGGCTCTGGCCATTGAAATCCCGCCTCCGACGTACGGTTCAAAGTTCTCCGCCTCCAACTGGTACTGCACATCGAAGTTTAGAACGACGAGGGAGATATCGGTCCCGATCGAAGGATAGAATTCGACCCCCGGGTTCAGTACGATCGGAGCCGAGGCAAGCGGAATCCGCGCCGTGCCACCAAGCAAGAATTCGTCGTTTTGGAGATTGAGGCCGAGATGGGGGCCCAAATCCTACTGGGTCTGGGCCTGCGCGGACGGAACGGCAACGAGCCCCACGAGGAACAGGGTGCAGAAGGCAACACGAAGCGTCTTCATGAGTAATCCTTTGGTTGCGAGGAGCTACGACGAGCCTGTGTAGACGAAGTGTCCCTACCGGTCGGGGACGTCGCGTGTGTTACCTCCTTGCTAATTACGTTTTTGGAGCGTGTCAACAATCATGAAAGTGCACCTCGGCACGGTGCCGTATTCACCGGAACGAACCCCGGCCCGGTGTTTGCATGTATATTGCTTTTATGACTTGTCAAACCATCGATGAACGTTCGTGGTCCGCGAAACTCCTCCTCGGCTGGGTGGTCTTTGCGGCAACGCTACTCAGCGGCTGCACCCGGGCTAGCGCAGACGAGTCGTCCATTCTTCGAGGCGATGAAGCGGCCGCGCGGGGTGATCTCGATGCGGCTCTGGCCGAGTATCGGCTCGCGGTGAGACGGGTATCCGACGACGCCTCTGCGCTTGCTCGTGTCGCGCACACATACGCCGCGATGGGACGCATCGACGAGGCGGGTGAGTTCTATCATCAAGCCGTTGATCACGATCCAGGCTTCGCGGACCAAGCAGTTTCCGACATGGTGCGATTGGCTCGAGCTGCTCGGGACCGGAGCGACCTCTTCGGTCTGGCGTCTGCAATGGAAACCGCGATGTCGTTCAGACCCGGTGTCACCATGCAAGACATGGCGTTGCCGTTGGCGCGCCACTATTTCAGGGCCGGCGAGTACGCGACGGCGCTTCCTTACTATCAGGCTTCGATTGCCGGTCGGCAGGGGGATTCGATACCGGCGGTGGTGTTCGAGGCTGCTTCCGCCTACGACGAGGTCGGAGACTGTCGACGAGCGCTCCTTTATTACGAGGAGTATCGAACACTGATTCGTAGATACCAGAGGGGTGAGGTTGACTGGAAGATCGGGAGTTGCTCACGACGCCTGGCGCAAGAGCTCCGATCGGTTGGTGGGGACGAAGAGGCTCTCGCGCACATCGAACGCACCATCGCGCTGGGTGAACCCCGGAGCCTTCAAGCGGTTGCTTACTTCGAGATGGGGGAGATCCTGTCCGACCTCGGTCGATGCGACGAGGCCATGGATGCCTTCCTGCAAGTCCGCCGCGTCGATCAGACGGGTACGAGTCCGTTGGTCGATCGGGCCCAATGGCGATTCGACGAGCTTCGGTTCGTGGGACCCGCGGGCGGCGGCTTCGGTGAGGGCTGCTGAATCGTGAGTCCTCGAACCAGAAAGAAGAGTGGCGACTACGAGCGGCCGAAACAGGGTCCTGGATCCCAATCAAAGACACCGTCTGTGCGGCAGACCATGGCGTTTGGGAACGCGGCCTGGGAGCAGGACGACTTCGCGGCGGCGTACCAGCACTTTCGTGGGATCTTGGAGGACCATCCCAATTTCGCCGACATCTGTAACCGGGCGGGCCTTTGTTTGGCCATGATGGGGGATCCCGAGGGTGCGCTCGAACTTTTCGATCAAGCCATCGAGATCAACGATGCGTACGCGGAGGCACACCTGAACCGGGCCATCGTTCTCAACGACCTGGCCCGCTACGACGAGGCTTCTGAGTGCTTCCACCGTGCCAGCGCTCTCGATCTGCGGGATTCCCGGGCGTTTCCTTCGCACATGGGGAATCAACTCGCCAACGCGCACGCGAGGACGGGGGACCTGTACCTCGCTGCGGATCGGCCGGAAAAAGCCGCAGCGGAATACGCCGCGGCCGTAGAGATTCGGCCCTCCTTTCTTGACCTGAGGTTCAAGCTCGCCGAAGCGTACATGGACTTGGAGAGGGAGAGCGAGGCCCAGACACATCTTGAGGAAATTCTGAAGGTGAACCCGGATTTCTCCGGCGCTCGGGTGCGCCTTGGAGCCCTCCTCAGTCGGCTTGGAGACACGGATGGAGCGAGGCGTGAATGGGAACGCTGCGCGGAACAGAATCCTGGCGATCGCCGAATTCACGCATATCTAGCCTCTTTGAGTTCGTAAAAAATGGGGCGTTCCTCCGCCATTGCCCTCGGTCTCTGATCTGACGAGCATTAGGGCTGTTCTTCACGAACCTGATCAGGCCGGCGGTGTAACCCACAGCATGACGAACGACCTTCCACGCCCCCTAGTATTTTTTCTCGCCTGCTCTCTCTCGCTTTCTGCCTGTGGAGGAGGCGCGCTTCGCTTCCCTGGGCTCACAGGCGAGGAGGTCTATGGTCTGGGGCAGCAGGCGCTTCAGGAGGAGCGATGGGACGACGCCGTAGAGGCCTTCGAGTCCGTGCTCTTTTCACAGGGATTCAACCGCGCCGCCGAAGCCCGGCTTCTCCTTGCTGAAGCGCAGTTTGGGGGGGGGCGATACATCGAATCCCGGAGCGAATTTCAGCGTGTGATCGACCGTTGGCCGGCCGATACAGTTGCGGTCCGAGCGGCGCTCGGAGTCTGCCGCTCGCTGGCGAGCTTGTCACCCATCACACAAAGAGATCAGGCGTACACGAAGCAGGCCAGGCTCTCATGCCGGCAAGTAGCGGGTGACTTGGCGGGGACACTGATGGGACTGGAGGCCGCCGGGCTGGCCAACGAGATGAGCCTCAAACTGGCCGAGCAGGATTACGGCACGGGCCTTCACTACCTCAAGCGGGGGCTCGTGGATTCAGCTCTACTCTACTTCGAACAAGTGGCGACCACTTTTCCGGAAACGGAATGGGCTCCGTGGGCACTCTATCAGATGGTCGACGCCTTTGGCCGAATCGGATACGTGCGGGACGTCGAAACGACTCGGGAATTACTCGTCGAGACGTACCCCGAATCGGAGCCGGCTCAACTGCTCGAAGATGGCGCACCCTAGTGCCGGGTCCGATCAGGACCGTGTGGTCCGGCGCGGCGTGTTCGGGGGCACCTTTGACCCTCCGCACGTCGGCCACGTCGCCCTGACTCGACAGCTTCAGGAGTCCGGTGCGGTGGACGAGATCCTATGGATTCCCGCGAGGATTCCGCCCCACAAGCCCGTGGACCGGCTCTCGTCCTCCGAGCTTCGGATGGAAATGGCGCGTGCGGCCACGGAAGGGAGGACTTGTCAGCGGGTCAGCGACATCGAGCTCTTGAGGGAGGGACCGTCCTATACGGTAGATACGTTGAGGGCGCTGCGTTCCGAGTGTCCGGAGGCCACTCACGTCCTCGTTGTGGGCTCCGATCAGTTCGTGGATTTGGCGGACTGGCATGAGGCGGAGGAAGTGGTTCGTCTTGCGGAGGTGTGCGTTTTGCCCCGTGGGGGAGTCGATCTGGCCACCGTGGTGCCTCGACTCGACGTTGTGTGGAGTGTTGGGCAGGTGCCCGCACTCAATGTTTCCTCCTCCGAGGTCCGAAAGCTGGTCCGCGACGGCCATCCGTACCGGCATTTGGTGCCGCCCGGCGTGGCGGACATTATTGAACGAGAGAGGTTGTACATCGAATAAAGCGGTCGGCTCACCGAAGGTTGGGGCCCCGGACCACCACAAGAACGAGATAGACACTGATGGTTTCACGTAAACGGCACGTGCTCAAGGCCGTGACCTGGCGAGTTTTGGCGACTTCTGCAACGGTGGTCATCGCCTGGTGGGTGACCGGGGATTGGCGGGTGGGGATCGAGGTGGGCAGCGTCGAGGTGTTTGCGAAGATGCTGCTCTACTACCTGCACGAACGATTTTGGTACAAGTTTGTTGGCTTGGGTATAAACGCGGACCACGCGCAGTGAAAACGGTGTCTTGTAGGGGCGCTCTCGGGCGAAAAAAAATCCATTGAACATGCTGAAGGCAGCAGTAAAGAAGGTCCTCGGCTCGAGGCACATCCGCGAGGCCAAGAAGCTCCAGCCGTTGGTCGACGAGATCAACGAGTTGTTCGAGGAATATCAGTCACTGTCCGAGGACGAACTCAAGGGCAAGACCGACGAATTCCGCGCGTACCTCGCCCACGCCACGGCCGAGATCAAGGACGAGATCGAAGAGCTGCGGGAAGAGAAGCGCCATTCGGAAGATCCCACCAAGAGGCAGGAGCTGCAGGAGGCCCTCTCCGATCTCGACGAACGGATGGTCGCCAAGACTGCTGAAGTTCTCGAGGAAATCCTTCCGCAGGCTTTCGCCACCGTCAAGGAGACTTGCCGTCGCCTACAGGGCACCGAGGTTACGGTGACGGGTCAGACGATGGTTTGGGACATGGTGCCTTACGATGTCCAGCTCATCGGTGCCATCGCCCTACACCGGGGCAAGGTGGCCGAGATGGCGACCGGGGAGGGAAAGACCCTTGTCGCCACCATGCCGCTCTACCTCAACGCGCTCGTGGGCGAGGGGGTGCACCTTGTAACGGTCAACACGTATCTGGCGCAGCGGGATGCCCAGTGGATGGGATACATCTACAAATACCTTGGCCTCACCGTGGATTGTATCGACAAGTACGAGCCCCACTCGCCCGAGCGAACCGCCGGCTACGGCGCGGACATCACGTACGGCACCAACAACGAATTCGGATTCGACTACCTCCGCGATAACATGGTCCACGCGCTCGAGCAGCGTGTGCAGCGAAGGCACTGGTACGCCATCATCGACGAGGTGGACTCGATCCTCATCGACGAAGCGCGCACGCCGCTCATCATCTCGGGTCCGGTGGGACGCGATACGTCGACTCCGTTCAAGCAGTACAACGCGCTAGTAGGCAACCTATACAAGCGCCAGACGCGCGCGGTGAGTGAACACATTGCGGACGCAGAAAAACTCCTAGAAGCCGGGAACGAGTTCGAAGCGGGTGAGAAGCTTCTCGCTGCTAAACGCGGGGGCCCTCGTAACAAGCGTCTTCTGAAACTCTTTTCCGACGATCCGGGCTTGCAGAGGCTCGTCCTCAAGGTCGAGGCCGACTACATGCGTGAGAAGCGCCTCTTCGAAATCGACGAGTTGCTCTTCTTCGCGATGGATGAAAAGGGGCACAACGTCCATCTCTCCGACGCGGGGCTCGACGAGCTTTCTCCGGGAGATTCGGAGGCCTTCGTCGTGCCGGACCTCTCCGAAGCGATGGGTAGGATCGAAGAGGACGAATCTCTGTCCGTCGACGCCAAACGAGAAATGATCGCGCGCCTTGAGGCTGAGTACGCCGCCAAGAGCGAGAAAATTCACGTGATCCATCAACTCTTGAAGGCGTACACGCTCTTCCAGAAGGACGAGAAGTACATCATCGGCGAGGGCGGCGAGATCGTGATCGTCGACGAGTTCACCGGTCGCCAAATGTCCGGACGCCGCTGGAGCGACGGGCTCCACCAAGCGGTGGAGGCGAAAGAAGGCGTGGAGATCAAGGGTGAGACACAGACACTCGCGACGATCACGATCCAGAACTACTTCCGGATGTACGAAAAGCTCGCGGGTATGACCGGGACCGCGGAAACGGAAGAGCACGAGTTCCATCAGATATACAAACTCGACGTCTTCGTGATTCCGACGAACCGCCCGATCATCCGTGACGACCGCGACGATCTGATCTTCCGGACCAAAGCGGAGAAATATCAAGCGCTCATCGACGAGATCGAGCGGTTGCACCGGATGGAGCTCCCGGTCTTGGTGGGTACGACGAACGTCGAAATATCCGAGACGTTCTCACGGATGCTCAAGCGCCGTGGGGTGCCGCACAACGTTTTGAACGCCAAGCAGCACAAAGCGGAGTCGGAGATCGTAGCGGAGGCCGGGCGTGCCGGAGCCGTCACCATAGCCACGAACATGGCTGGTCGCGGTACCGACATCAAACTTGGAGAGGGTGTCGTCGCGCCCCGAACGGTGGGGTGGGCCAAGGAGCGAGGCCTCGACCTGGAGACGTTGGCTCCCGTGGATCCCACGCAAGAGATGGATTTCGAGGGCCAGGCAGACGACTACCTGATCGAGCGGGGCGGGCTTCAAATCCTCGGATCCGAGCGACACGAGTCCCGAAGGATCGACCGTCAGCTTCGCGGTCGTTCGGGGCGGCAGGGCGACCCCGGGGCTTCACAGTTCTTCATCTCGGTGGAGGACGATCTGATGCGTCTGTTCGTCGGCGATCGCCTGGCGAACGCGATGGACAAGTTGGGTGCCTCCGAAGGTGAGGTCATCACTCATCCGTTGGTGACCCGATCCATCGAGACGGCGCAGAAGAGAGTCGAGGGGAACAACTTCGAGTCGAGGAAGCGCTTGCTCGACTACGACGACGTCATGAACCAGCAGCGCGAGGTCATCTACGATCGCCGCCTCTTCGCTCTCGAGGGGGGAGAGGACCTCAAGGGCGAGATGTGGGAGATGATCGAGCACACGGTGCAGTCCACGGTCGATGAATACCTCGGCTTCGATCATGATGAGGAATGGGATCTGGCTGGCCTCAAGAGGCGGATTTCGCTCGACTATCTGGCCCCGATCTCAGGTCTGCCGAGTGAAAACGATGGGGAACAGGGGCTCGAGGCCCACGAGATCCAGCAGATGGTCGTAGAGGGAGTACGTGAGCACTTCCACCGAAAGATCGAGGGTTTCGGGGAGCACGCTGAGGGTGTCACGAGCTACATCATGCTGAGCGTCATCGACGGCAAATGGAAGGATCACCTTTACGATCTGGATCACCTCAAGGCCTCGATCGGCTTCCGGGGATGGGGACAGAAAGACCCGCTCGTGGAATACAAAAAGGAGGCCTACGAGATGTTTGTGGGCCTCATGGACGACCTTCGCGGGACGGTCGGAAACCTGCTCTTCAAGGCCCAGCTCGGGCAGCCGCGCGAGCCCATTCGCCAGCCCCAGAAGATTCAGTATTCAGGCCCTTCGGACGACGGAGGCATGAGCACCGGAGCGCTTGCCCAAGCAGCTGCGGCGTCTGGCCGTGCACCGGCCGCTGTGGGTGCCGGTCGTGTGGACGACCTGGGTATGGGCAGGGGCACCCGAACGGATGGAGGCGGATCCGTGCGAACCGTACCGCTGGGGTCCGTGGGTGGCGTGGCTTCGCCACAGGATCCGAGGGAGTTAGTCACGAATCGTGGTGAGGAACGCGTCCGGACACCGGTTACGGCCACGAGGGAGACGGGGCGTAATGAGGCTTGTCCTTGTGGTTCGGGGAAGAAGTACAAGAAGTGCCACGGGCGGGGGTAGGCGGCTTCCTTTCTTTGTGGGTGGGACCCGCGATCCCGCTCCCTCGAGCGTTGTTGTCCGGCGCCGGCTTCCCCGCCCGGGTGGATAAAGGGGGCGTTGGCGCGAGGGGTGGTTGTACGTGGTTGCTCGGCTTTGCCGGGGACTGCGCCTCGGGACTGCCCAATTTCCGTTTTATTTTGGCGCTCTGAGCCGGACCCGCTCGCGCAATTGAGCAATGAATAACAAGCTATCCAGTCCCGTAGTACACCTGCTGTGGGAGCGACTTTCTGGCGTCGGTGGGCGTCGGCGCAGTTTTTGGTTCAGTTTTGGATGCTCTTGTCCGTTCTGGCCCGAATGGTCCTTGGAACGCCGCCGTCCATCCTGAGAATACCGTTGCTGGCGTTGAAATAGGCCTGCCGGCGGGCCAGGAGTTTGTGGACGGAATCGCCATCTCGCCAGCCGGTGATCAGGTGGCCTACGTTGCGAAAGAAAATGACGGCCCCACCCAGCTCTACTTGAGGTCTCTCGACACGTTCGAAGCCCGGGCTGTCACGGGATCAGCGGGAGCCACGTTTCCGTTCTTTTCACCGGACGGGGAATGGGTGGGGTTTGCTTCTGGCGGCCAGCTCCATAGGGTGGCGGTAGCGGGAGGAGCACCTGTTCCCATCACAGAGGCTCCGCTCTTCAGGGGGGGTAGCTGGGGCCCGGATGATACCATCGTGTTCGCATTGTTTGGCGTCGGGTTACTGCGCGTACCTGCCCTCGGGGGCACGCCCGAAACTCTGGTCGTTGCCGACGACTCGACGATCGGATATGCGCCCACCTCCCCCCAGTTCATGCCGGATGGCGAGAATGTCCTCTTTACGAGCTGGAAGAACAATCGAGCACAAATCGCAGTGGTCTCCATTGCAACTGGAGTGTGGAAGATCGTGTTTCCCGACGGCCCGGGCGCTCACTTCATCGAAAGCGGCCACCTACTCTTCAGTCCTGGTGAGTCGGAGTCACGACCGTCAGAGCTGCGAGCGGTTCCATTCGATCTGGAGCGGCTCGAAGTCACAGGCGGTCCTGTAGGGATTCTCGAAGACGTCACGTACAGCACAAATGGCAATGGCGTATTCGCGGTCTCCTCTTCTGGCACGCTGGCCTATGTGCGGAGCAGCCGTAGCAATAATCTGGTTTGGGTTGACCGCGAAGGAGAGGAGCGTGTTCTCGCCGCAGAGCAAGGGTGGTACGAAGATCCAGCCATTTCTCCCGATGGTTTCCGAGTCGCACTGAAAGACTTCACTGACATCTGGGTCCTCGACATCGAACGCGATACTCGTGCTCGCCTGTCCCCAGGTGGAGACAACCGCTCCCCAGTCTGGACTCTAGACGGAACCCAGATCGTTTTCGCGTCGAATCGAGAGGGGAACTGGGACGTGTACTCGATCTCGGCCGGCGGAAGCGGTGCCGTAGAGAGGCTCGTCGCATGGGATGGCATGCAGACACCCATGTCATGGTCTCCAGATGGGAACGTTCTCGCTTTTTGGGAACGCGACGCGGAGCAGGACATATGGATGTTGCCGCTTGAGGGTGAGCCTAAGCCTTTTCTGAGTACGCCATATAGAGAGACAGGTGGGCGCTTCTCCCCCGATGGTCGATTTCTGGCCTATGTCTCAGACGAGTCGGGGCGGGACGAAGTTTACGTCGTGCCGTACCCGGTTCCAGACAGCAGGCACACGATCTCCACCGACGGTGGCGCGGAGCCGGTGTGGGCCCACAGCGGAGAGGAGCTCTTCTATAGGCGGGGTGAAGAGTTGATTGCCGTGGAACTCAAGACGGATCAGGGGTTCACTGCGGGAGCCTCCCGCAGCCTATTCCGGGGTGCCTACCTGTCGGCGTCGAACACGGTAAGCCCAAACCGGGCACAATATGATGTCGCTCCCGACGATCAGTCGTTCCTCATGGTGCGGCGCGACGCGAGCTCGATACCGACGCGGATCAACGTCATTACCAACTTCTTCGAGGAGTTGAAGGAGCGGGTGGGAAACTAATGACGGCCGTCGATTCTGTCGGCTATCTTGTCGATTGAACCCGGCAGATCACGGCCCCTACGAATTGCGAAGGCGGCAAATCGCGCGATCCATGTAGGTCTTACCTGCATCCTGCCGTGATTCCGACCCCACTCGGGCGCCTGATAAGAGTGAGGTCGGTTGGGAAGCCCAACCATGGCTGATGTCCGGAGCCTAATACGTGCCCCTATGGGTGGGGCTCCCTCACGACTTACGATCCGAATCAAGCGGTCGCGGCCCTTGGATCCCTCACCCGCTGGAGAAGAAAGAGGCCAAGAACGAATAGGCAGGTGAGCATCAGGAAGCCCGGGCGCTGGTTCCCGCCGCCCAGCAACGTGATGTATCCGAAGAGCATCGGACCCAGGACCGAGGATGATTTCCCGCACAGCGCGTAGAAACCGAACATCTCCGCTTCCTTTCCATCCGGGATCAGGGACGCCATGAAGGCTCGGCTCGCGGACTGAACCGAGCCGAGGCCGAGACCGGCGACGACCGCAAGCCCGTAAAAGACGTTCGAATCCTGGACGAAGAAAGCCGAGATACTCACCATGATCCAGACGCTGAGCACCCCGTTCAACACTCTTTTCGGACCCCAGCGATCGGTCGGCTTGGCCAGAGCGAAAGCACCGATCAGCGCCGAGAATTGGACGATCAAGAAGAGCACGATCGTATCCGTTTGGTCGAAGCCGAACGTCTGCGTTGCGATGAGCCCTGCATAGACGATGATCGTGAGCACGCCGTCGATGTAGAAGAAGAATGCGAACAGGAAGTTTCGCAGCTCCTTCAATTGCCACACCTCTCCGAGGATCGTCTTGAAGTGGGTGAGACCCCAGCGAGCAGCTTCGGGAACGGTCATGTCTCCCTTCACATCGGCGGGTAGGAAGAGGAACGCCGGTACCGAGAAGAGCAGGAAGAAGCCGGCGACCAGGAACCATACGACCGCCCACTGGTCTCCTGCGAAAGGAATGACCATCACGAGTCCGATCGCAGAGCCGAGGTAACCGACGCCGAAACCGAGCCCCGATACCCACCCCTGCTTCTCAGGAGGAGCGATGTCGGGGAGGTAGGCGTTGTAGAAAATCAGCGAGCTCTCGAAGCCCAAGTTCGCCACCACGAAGAGGATGAATCCTTGCACCACCATCCCCGCCTCCACAGAGGACATCATGGCGACCCCTACGAGGCAGAGTCCTACATAAAGGAGCATGAGCTTCTTGCGCGCCCCTCCACGGTCGGCGATGGCACCCAGAAGCGGAGCCGAGGTCGCCACTATTAGCGCGGAAAGGGAGATGGCACGCCCATACCACCAGTCGCCCTGACCGGCATCATTACCCACCACGATCCCGACGAAGAAGAGGGGGAAGACGGCGGTCGTCATTACAGCGGGATAGACCGAGTTCGCGAAGTCGAAGAGCGCCCAGGCGCCGACCTGCTTTTTGTCCATGGGGCCTCCGGCAGGGGTGGGTTGGTCCGGACGGTAGCGTGCGGGGGGTGACTACGTCCAGCGCCTGCACCGACCGAGCGGCTCAATCACCCCTCGAACCACCCCGTCGAACGATCGCGACCTCTGGCGTGACCCCCTGAAAGGAGACCAGAGCGGATGTTAGGATCTGAGCTGGTCGGAGATTCAGCGAGGAGGTCAGCAATGAGCAGGAGACGACACACGCCGGAGCAGATCATCACGGCACT
>Ga0114996_10001970_pt1 | contig 27055 bp, 24 predicted proteins | sample ArcticOcean_MG_C_4_FD_87039 | JGI IMG/M metagenome (GOLD analysis project Ga0114996, IMG submission 87039) | Marine microbial communities from western Arctic Ocean - ArcticOcean_MG_CB4_134 | ecosystem: Environmental > Aquatic > Marine > Oceanic | place: Arctic Ocean: Canada Basin | collected... | reverse complement strand
TCTTTCAGATAACGCCCGGGCTCTCTGGGCTTTTAATCACCTGATCAACCAAGCTTTTTTCCGGGTTGCGGACCGGCGATATCGTTTTGTGGTTGATTGTGATAATCATAGAGCCAACCGCGCCAGAGAACTGCAGTTGTTAGCCGAAAGCGCAGCGCAACGGGCAATTCAGGACCGCGCACCTTTTCTTTTTCAGCCTATGCCGGCCTATGATCGCCGCATTATCCACCTCAAACTGGCAGAAGAAGGCCAGGTTAGAACCGAGAGCGAAGGACGGGGACCCTATCGCCGTATAGTGGTCTTCCCTGAATTCTGACGGGTATCCTTGAAGTCGTCTGTACAGGATCCAATCGTTGCCTTAGCGACGCCCTCTGGCCGGGGCGCGATAGCCGTAATTCGAGTTTCTGGGGGCCGCCCAGAAACCCTGTTGTCGGCCGCAATTCCCCCAAAAAAACTGCCTTTTCCTCCGCGCAGCCCAGTGTTGACAGAATTTTGTGATTTTCAAGGAGCAGCCCTGGATCATGTGTTGGTGACCTGGTACCCGGCGCCTGGTTCATATACTGGCGAGGACGTAATCGAGATTTCTTGTCATGGAAGCCCTGCCTTGACGACAGCCATTCTTGACCAAATGGTATCGGCCGGCGCCCGGCTAGCCGAGCCAGGAGAATTCACGAGGCGAGCCTTTTTGAATGGAAAGTTAGACTTGACCCAAGCTGAGGCCGTTCGAGATCTGATCGAGAGCCATACAATTTTCCAGGCAAGGGTAGCCAGTCAGCAATTAGAGGGTCAACTTTCGCGGCGGTTACAGCCTCTCAAGGAGCAGATGGTGGATGCGTTGAGTCACATGGAAACATCCCTGGAGTTTGTTGAGGATGAGGTGGTGCCCGCAGCTAGAGAGGAACTGCTTGCTCAGCTGAAAAATGTGGAGCACCAACTGAAAGATTTAGAGGAAACCTTTCAAATTGGCCGTCTAGTCAGAGATGGGGTTGAGGCTGTTATTGTCGGGGCCACTAACTCAGGTAAGTCTAGTATTTTCAATTCTTTACTTGGGTCAAGCAGGGCCCTTGTAACCGGTATAGCGGGAACCACCCGTGACGTCATCAGTGAGCATATTGATCTAAGAGGCGTGCCAATGAGACTCCTGGATACGGCGGGGATTCGAAGCTCTGCGGACGAAGTCGAAGAGCTGGGGATAGAGAAGGCGTTGAGCCACCTGAAGGAGGCAGATATCGTTCTTTTTGTTCTGGATCAGAATATCGAATTTGGCGCCTTTGAAAAGAAAATATGGGCAGACGTTGAAGGGCGGCCTCATATCATCGTTCTCAACAAGAACGACTTACCTTTGCGAATGCGAGTACCCGATTTTATTGTGCATGGTCTCTCCAATATTGTCTCCGTTTCCGCACTTACCGGCGCCGGGATGGAGAACTTAAGGGAAGCCATCTGGGAGGAAATTTCCGGTTCTAAGGATGAAGTTGAACGGGACCGTCTTTTTCTTACTAATTTACGCCATCGGGATCTGATTCGTCGTGCGCGGCAGCTTTTAAAAAAGGGAATAGGGGCCTACGCAGATGGAATGAGTGAGGAATACCCTATCTATGACTTCCGTCGCGCTTTAACTGCTTTGGGTGCCATCACTGGAGAGGTGTCAGTGGATGACATACTGGATCGAATTTTTTCGACATTCTGCATTGGGAAGTGACACCTAGGCCCTAAAAGTAAGAATTTCAAAAAGATGCTCCAGCTCCTCATCGTTGTGGAAATGGAGAACTAAACGCCCGCCTCGATTTTTGGCTTGTACAATATCTACTTTGGTGTGCAAGGCTTCCTCGAGGCGCCTTTGAGCGGCGGCCAGGTTGGGGTCGGTAGGCGCCGGCGCAACCTCTTTGCTGGATTGGCCACCCATGAGTTGTTTAACCATCATTTCAACCTGCCGTACCGAGGGCTGCTTCTTAGCAATAATCCGACTAAGGCGCTGTTGCTCTTTGTCGGGCAGAGGAAGTAATGCCCGCGAGTGCCCCATGGAAAGGCGGCCGTCGAGAACCATTGCCTGAACACTTGCCGAGAGGCTGAGGAGTCGAACAGTATTAGCGACTGCGCTACGGCTACGGCCTACGCGCTTTGCAACATCCGATTGCGACAAGCCGAAATCTTCTATTAGCAGGTGATAGGCGTGGGCCTCCTCGATGACATTCAGTTCGTCGCGCTGAATATTCTCGACCAGTGCTAGTTCCAGCATTTTCTCGTCGCTTAGCTTGTGAACAAGCGCAGGTACACTTTTGAGGTTTGCTTGCTGCGCCGCTCGCCAGCGCCGCTCGCCAGCGACTAATTCGTAACCCCCCCCACTAGCAGAGGGCCGAACAATGACAGGCTGAAGAATTCCGTTCTCAGCGATTGACTGAGCCAGGCTGGCTATGCTCTCAGCTTCGAAATTAATGCGAGGCTGCAGGCTATTTGCTTTGATGTTATCAATATCGATTTCAGTTAGCTGGGACTCTCCCCTCTGGGCATCAGGAAGGAGGGCACCCAGCCCTTTTCCAAGAACTTGGCGTTGCATTTTTACCTTAGAGTTGTCGCATATTGTCTTGAGCGTCCGAGGACTTCACGGGCCAGGGCCAAATAGCTCGAGGCGCCGCGGGAACGAGCATTATAGAGCATGATTGGCTGTCCGAAACTCGGACATTCAGCCAAGCTAACGTTACGCGGGATTATAGTCTCGAAAAGATGCCGACCTAAATGAGACTTTACATCCTTCCGGATTTGGGAAGCCAGGTTGAGCCTTTTGTCATACATGGTCAGTAAAACGCCCTCGATTTCGAGGCCGGGGTTGAGATGCTTTCGGATCCTCTTAATGGTCTGAAAAAGCTCTGACAAGCCCTCCAGGGCGAAGTACTCGCACTGTATAGGTATAAGAAGCGAGTCGGCTGCCACCAGGGCATTTACCGTAAGGATGCCCAGGGAAGGAGGGCAATCAACCAGAAAATAATGGTAATCCTCGGAAACCTGTTCCAATACTTCTCTAAGGCGCCTTTCCTTGTCAGGCAACTTGAGAAGCTCGATTGTTGCGCCAACCAATTCTCGGTTAGCTGGCAAAACATCCAAAGTTCCGAATTCTGTGGAGCGAATTGCATCGCGGGCTGAACAGTGCCCCTGTAAGGCGTCATAGATCGATACTTTAAGGCGATCCCGTTCAATGCCGACTCCGGAGGAGGAATTCCCTTGGGGGTCAAGGTCAACCAGAAGGACACGAACGTCGGCCGAGGCCAAAGCCGCTCCCAAATTGATGGCCGTGGTCGTTTTCCCCACTCCCCCTTTTTGGTTGGTAATTGCTACGACACGAGCCATTACAGGCAGAATAGCATAGCCTGCATGTTTCATGAACCATGGGCTTCCGGCCGACATTATTTGCGTTCAGTGGCGTTAGTTGCCACCCTACCCCTTGCAACCGTACAAACCTGCATGTTTCACGTGAAACATGCTAGGTGGGCCGAAGGAAACTAGCGATTCGCTGCCTGGATGCGGGCACCTGGACCTGTCTAACGCACTGGTAAGTAGAGCCGGCCAGGGGTTGCTCGGCAGAATGCAGATGGAACAGGGCGAGGCCTTGTCGGGCTAACCGTTGAAGCAGTTCGGCCGGGGGATGCAAGGCCCGAAGCGTTACAAAATCAACAGTTTCCCAGCTAGTAAAGTCCTGCCAGCGCCCGGAAAACAAGGCCACATCTTCAAGTTTAGCCTGACGGACAGCCTCGCCCAGAAAGGTTGTTTTTTTGTGTTGACGTTCAATGCACACTAGGCTTAATCGGCCGGTATAGATCTTCGCGGGAATAGACGGAAATCCAGCCCCGCTGCCAATATCAGCCATCCGGCCCCGGCTCGGTAGCATGGTGTGGGCCAGCCAAAGGCTCTCGAAAACATGTAAGTCCAGCAACCTGTCGATGTTAGGTTCTGACATCAGGTTAATTTGGCTTCTCCATTTGAGCAAAAGCCCAAGAAAAATCTCTAGCTGGCGTTCTTGGAGAGGGCTCAGCGTAACCGAGTATGTTTCGGAGAGACGCCTTAAACGTTGTCGGGTAAGGATTTTCTCCGGAGTCATTTTTGCTGCCGCTGCTTTATTTGGAGATGTATGTTGAGAATAGAAATGGCTGCGGGTGTAATGCCTTGGACCCGGGATGCCTGACCCAGGGTGGTCGGCCGAATCTTTGACAGCCGATCAACCATTTCATTGGATAGCCCGGGAATCGTGGCGTAGTCCAACCCGAGCGGCAAGGGCTCTTGGTCCAGGCTGGAAAGGCGTTCGATGTCCCGCTGTTGCTGCTGTAGGTATCCTGCGTATTTGACCCTGGCCTGCACTCTTGAAGCCTCATCCGACGACAATTTGATGTCGTTTTCCAAGAGGAGGGGTAATAGGTCTTCAGTTTTACACTCGGGGCGCCGTAGAATTTGGGCAAGATTCACGCCTGGCTGCAAATTAAAACGGCTGGCTAGCTCAGAGAAGGAGGAGGAGCCACTCTTTAGGCGATTGTTTTCCAAAAATCTGACGGCAGAATGGACCCGGGCCCACTTTTTTTCGTAGAGCTGTAGCTGCGCCTTGTCAATTAGGTTGAGATTGGCCGCTTTGGGGGCCAGGCGCTCGTCCGCATTGTCAATTCTAAGCAAAAGACGGTATTCCGCCCTCGATGTGAACATGCGGTAGGGTTCATCTACTCCTTGGGTGACAAGGTCGTCAACCAAAACCCCCAAATAACTGTTGTTGCGTCTTGGCACCCACATTTCTAGGCCCAAGGCCTTCAGGGCAGCGTTCGATCCGGCAATTAAGCCTTGGGCGGCGGCTTCTTCGTATCCTGTGGTTCCGTTAATTTGTCCAGCGTGAAAGAGTCCTTCCACGGCCTGGGTTTCCAGGGTAGGGTTAAGTTGCTCCGGATCTATAAAGTCATACTCTACCGCGTATCCAGGCCTAAGAATCTCGGCCTGCTCGAGGCCTTTGATCCGGCGAAGCATGCCTTCCTGTACATCGATTGGCATGCTGGTAGACAAGCCGTTTACATAAACAGAGTCTCCTTCAAGTGTTTCTAGCTCGAGCAGAATCTCGTGGGATTCTCGATCTTCAAACTTGACAATTTTATCTTCGATTGATGGGCAATAGCGTGGCCCAAGGCCTTTGATTGCGCCGCTATAAAGAGGGCTCCGGCTCATATTTTCCCGGAGAAGTTGGTGTACGGAGGGATTAGTTGTTGTTACCCAGGAAGGGATTTGGGGGAGTTGGGTCTCCCGGCTTGAGAACGAGAAAAAGGTAGGCGTGGTGTCGCCCGCCCGCTTTTCGAGTTGATCGAATTGGACCGAGCCCCGTTTCAGCCTCGGCGGTGTACCTGTTTTGAGACGCCCCATCCGATAGCCGATGCTGCGGACAGAATCGGCAAGCCGTTGCGAAGCTTTTTCACCAGAGCGCCCTGCACGGAATTTCTTTTCCCCCACGTGGCACAAGCCATTTAGGAATGTTCCGGTGGTAAGAACTACAGTTGCACTCGTAATCCGTTCTCCGGCGCTGGTTTCAATGCCCAAAATTCTATCGTGGGCTACTATAAGGGCGGATATTTCTGCCTCCAGGATGGACAACTTCGGAAAAGCGCCGAGTAAATGCTGCATTGTTTGGCGATATATGCGCTTGTCGCATTGGGCTCGTGGTGCCTGAACGGCTGGACCTCGGCGTTTGTTCAAAAGTTTAAACTGTACACCAGCGAGGTCAGCCACCCGGCCCATCAGGCCTCCCATGGCATCTACTTCACGGACTAAATGCCCTTTGGCAATGCCCCCGATGGACGGATTGCAGGACATTTGGGCGATCATATCGACATTGATTGTGAATAGAGCAGTGTGGGCGCCCATGCGGGCAGCCGCAGCCGCAGCCTCGCATCCCGCATGCCCACCCCCTATCACTATTACATCGTATTTGCTTTTGGCCATCCGTTGATTATATCGAACCCTCTCCCCCGCTGTCTTTATAGGGTCTCTGGCCAAAACTAAAGACAGCCAAAATAGCCTTGTTACTTCGGCTCCTTCCGGCATGAAGAAGATCGGGCCTAGTATTTATCTCGGGCTTTAGATTGCAGATAATTCGGCGGGCTCAGGGGGAAAGAAAATCTTTTTTTGGCCAAGAGATTTTTTTGTACCAGACTAGAAGGAAAGATTTTCCTATAATCAATAACATGATACTAAGGCGAAAGAAGCGCCTGACAGAATCAGTTGCCTGTGCCGGCTGAGCGTCTAAATTGGCGCCGGGTGTGCTGAAGCGGGTTTTGTCAGGTCTGCCCGGGAGTGTAGACCCAAATGTCCTTGTTGGATTCGATACGTCCGACGACGCCGGGGTGTACCTGTTGAACGATGAGATTGCGTTAGTCCAAACCGTAGATTTTTTTACTCCTGTAGTTGATGATCCATACACCTACGGCCAGATAGCCGCAGCTAACTCGCTAAGCGATGTCTATGCGATGGGCGGGAGACCTCTTACAGCGCTCTCCATCGTTGGATTCCCCGAGGGGGTTCTCGAGGAAAAGATTTTGGAAGATGTTCTAAGGGGAGGGGTTCAGACTATGGCCGATGCCGGAGTTTCGGTTATTGGAGGACACTCCGTCAAGGACCCGGAACTGAAGTTCGGATATGCAGTTACAGGCACCGTCCAGCCTAGTAAGATTTTCCACAACCACGGAGTTATACCAGGGGACATTTTGATCCTGACTAAGCCAATCGGCACCGGGATTATCACAACAGGGATTAAATTTGGCAAATGCCCTCAGGAAGTTGCGGCCGGTGCCATTGATTGGATGAAGACTTTGAATGGCCCCGCCGCGGAGCTCCTTTTAGAAGAGGGAGTCCATGCCGTCACGGATATCACTGGTTACGGTCTTTTGGGCCACGCATTTGAGATGGCTCTTTCAAGCGGGGCGTGCCTTGAGATAGATTCGGAAGCGGTGCCTCTAATGGACGGAGTAGAGGCATTAGCGGCACAAGGGGCCCTGCCCGGCGGAATACGTTCAAACGAGGAATTTATAGGCAAGGCCATCAGCTGGAGCACGATTCCTGGCCTACTCCAAAAGATTCTCCTGGACCCACAAACATCAGGAGGATTGCTGATTGGTATTTCTTCTGATTCTGCTACAATTTTACTCGACAGAATGAGAGAAGCGGGCTTGTACGCCGCTGCTATTGGTCGCGTTAGAAAGCGCCGAAGTCATTATTTATCTATTGTTTAGTTCCTGTTAACTCTGAGCCAATAAGTGCGCCTTCCTGTTTCCACAGCCCGTTTTTCCACAGCCCTGTTAGATTGGTACAAAAAACACAAACGGGATCTACCCTGGCGAAAAACAGACAACCCTTACCATGTCTGGTTGTCGGAGATTATGCTTCAGCAAACTCAGGTCAAGGTAGTAGTCTCCTATTTTCTGAAATTTTTGTCGGTATTCCCAACAATTGAAGACTTAGCCCGAGCCGATTCAGAGAAGGTTTTAGCCCTCTGGTCAGGGCTTGGATATTATGCTCGGGCTCGAAATCTCCACATGGCTGCCAAACAGATTTGCAGGGATTATCAGGGGGTCTTTCCGGCAGATAGAGAGCAGGCGCTCGGCCTTAAGGGAGTTGGTCGTTACACTGTAGGAGCGGTTCACTCTATAGCCTACGGAAAACTGGAGCCGATCGTCGACGGAAATATTCGCAGGGTCATGGCACGCTTTATGGGGATAGAAGAACCTCTCAGTACTAGCCCTGAGAGGCTATGGATTCTTCTGGCGCGTGTTGTTCGGCATCCAACCGTCCGTTGCTCGGTATCTCATTTCAACCAGTCTCTAATGGAGCTAGGAGCGCTGGTTTGCATCCCCAGTAAGCCGAAGTGTGAGGTGTGCCCTATAGCCTTTGGTTGCAGAGCCCGGAAAAGGGGGTCTCAAGACAAGATTCCGGTGCGAGGCCGGCCTCCGCGCGTAGAGAAAGCTCGATTTATAGCGGGAGTGATCCAGTCGAAGGGGCGTCTGTTACTGAACCGGAACCCTCAAGAAGGCTTGGTTGAAGGCTTGTGGGACCTACCTCTAGTACAGTCAGATTTTGAGGATACTGTCTCGGAGTTGACGGCGGCCTTCTTGCGTGAGCACGGACTTAAAGTAAAAGTTATTGGTGAGCTGAGCGATGTCCGGCATCAGATTACTTTCCGAAGCCTCCTTTTCAGGCCCATTCTTTTGTGTCTCGAGCCAGAGGATGGTAAAGGAGTGGACTGGCAGTGGGTTTGCATGGAGAGGAAGCAGGCCCCGGTGGCCAGTTATGTCAGGAAGATCTGGGCCTTGAATGTCGCGCGCGAACGGCTTCCTAGTCTATAATCACTAGATGCTAAAGCGGAATTCTATTATAGCTCTCCTGTCTATTCTGTGCCTTCAACTTTTGCCAGCTGTGGCGCAGAGGGAGGACAGTTTTAGGCGTCTTGAAAGCCCTGAACCTATACAATTAGAGGGCGGCTCTAGAGTGGAGTTTCACAGTTTTCATTCGAGGGCTCTCGGGAAGAAGATGGCTTATAGCATCTTCCTGCCAGCGGGGTATGACAGTAGCGGGAGGGTCTATCCGGTCATATATTTTCTGCACGGTATGTTCAATGATCACACCAGCTGGTGTGTAAACCGATACGGGGATATCCCAGCGGCTGTTGAGACAGCCATTGAAGAGATGCGGTTGCCTCACTTTGTGATGATTCACCCAGCGGGAGAAAATGGTTACTATACTGATTCTGCAGACGGTTGCGTCCTATACGAACAGGCCGTCCAACAGGATTTTCTTTATGAAGCGGAAGCTAAATTCCGAATCTCTAGAGATCGTGAGGGCCGGGCCATTGCCGGCACTTCAATGGGCGGCTACGGGGCTCTAAAGCTGGCTTTTAAGTATCCCCATATGTACGGAGTAGTAGCTGCGAGCTCGCCGATAGTGTTGACCGGCAAGAATCCGTTTCAAGAATTGAAATGGGGCGGGTCAGATCGTCGGGCCCAGTTTTTTAGCGGTCTGATCGCACGAGTCTACGGAGATCCTGTGGACCTAAAGCACTGGGGGAACAACAGATTAGATTCATTGGCAGGCAATGATTTGATGGGGCTAAAAGTTCTAATGCTTTACGGGACAGCGGACAGATATAATAAAATAATTCCGATGGAGTCTGGGGTTCGAAAACTTAATGCACTGCTTGAGGCAAAGGGCGTGGTATCTAACCTACGTGTCTACGAAGGCGAGCTGCATGGTTGGAGCCTTGTGATCGAGCACTTGCAGGAAATTCTTGGATTTCTGACTGCCGGATTTCCCAAGGAATCAAAAAGCCAAAGGTGAAGGCTGACTGCCAATCACCTTAAGGAGTGTGAGGGCTTTTAACCCTCGATAAAAGTCGCTTTAGTCCGAAAGAAGGTCGGGCTCCTCTATGGTCCGTATCATCTCGTTTAAAAACTGGGCACCTACCACCCCGTCCACTACTCTGTGGTCCAGCGAGAGGCTTAGATTCATCACTTCCCGCACCACTATTTCTCCGCGGCACACTATGGGTCGGGGCTGGATTTTGTGTACCCCTAGGATGGCGACTTCAGGATAGTTAATGATAGGCGTAGCAAAGATTCCGCCAAGCGCCCCCAAGCTGGTTATTGTGAATGTTCCCCCTTTTAAATCAGCCAGTTGGGCTTTGCCAGATTTGACCTTGGCCGAGAGGTCCTCAATCTCACGTCCGAGCTCAGAAAGGGTCTTTCGTTCTGCGGACTTCAGGACAGGCACCAACAGCCCCTTGTCTGTAGCCGTAGCGACCCCTATATTATAATGGTTTTTCAGCTGAATGATTTGGTTTTCCTCGTCCAGCATGGCGTTCAGAAGAGGGTACTTCTTTAGAGCCAAGACGCAAGCCTTGACGAGAAAAGGAAGGAAGCTGAGACGTGTTTCTGAAGAAGTAGAGTTTAGACTATCGCGTAGAGCCGATAACTTGGTGACATCTACCTCATCTACGTAAGTGTAATGAGGGGCAAAACGCTTGGAGGCCACCATGTGGTCCCCGATCTTTTTGCGGAGGCCCCTGTAGGGTATACGGTCGGAATCCGCATCTTTCTCTAGGTTTAATACCCCTTCCTCGGGTGCGGTGGAGGCAGCTGCTCTTTCCACGTCTTTACGGGTAATTCGACCTTCAGCTCCAGAGCCGTGTAGGGTTGCGAGATCTATTCCGATCTTTCGGGCTAGTTGGCGGACTGCCGGCGTGGCCATTGACCTCTCTTTACCAGGCGGCACAGGATCTATTGCTAAGGATTTCCCGGTGTTTTTTGATGAAGATTTAGGTGCCGCCTCTGGTGGTGCTTGGTTAGCCCCCTCGATTACTACAAGTGTAGTACCAACAGCAACAGCCTCTCCCTCGACTCCGATAATGCGTAGTACGGTTCCTGCCACCGGTGAAGGAATCTCAACAGTGGCCTTATCCGTCATGATTTCGACCATTAGTTGGTCTTCTTCAATGATCTCGCCGGCCTGGATCAGCCATTGCACTATCTCGCCTTCAACGACACCTTCGCCAATATCGGGTAGCTTAAATTCGTACGGCATTGTGTTTGAAAATTCTCAAAAAGATAAACTGTCTTGAGCTGCCTGAATAATGCGGCCAGTAGTTGGGAGATAATGCTTTTCGTGAGAGTAGGGAAACGGAGTATCAAATCCGGTTACTCGGTAGACGGGTGCTTCAAGATGGACGAGAGCCTTCTCGCTTATGGTAGCGGCCAACTCAGCGCCAAAGCCGCAAGTTTTAGGTGCTTCATGCACTACAATTGCCCTCCCCGTTTTGCGCACGGAATCTATAACGGTCTTCACATCATAAGGAATTAGGGTGCGCAGGTCGATAACCTCCATTGAGAGTCCGTACTCATTCTCAGCCTGTTTTGCTGCCCTGAGGGCCAGCGGCACCATTGCCCCGTAAGAGATCAAGGTGATATCGGTGCCTTCGCGTATAGTATGCGCTGTTCCGAGGTCAATGGTATAGGACTTGTCTGGCACCTCACCCCGGGAGGCCCTATAAAGACGCTTCGGTTCCATGAAGAGGACTGGATTGTCATCTCTCAGAGACGCAGTAAGAAGGCCCTTTGCGTCGTAGGGATTGGACGGGATTACTACCTTAATTCCGGCCGTATGGGCAAAATAGGCCTCCGGACTCTGAGAGTGGTAATGGCCCCCTCGAATGCCCCCCCCAAAGGGAGTCCGGATCACCATGGGGCAGGTAATACAGCCAGCTGAACGGTAGCGCATTTTGGAAAGCTCATTCACGACTTGATCAAAGGCCGGGTAAATGAAATCAGCAAACTGAATCTCGGGAACTGGCTTTAGACCATAGATTGCCATTCCGATGGCTGTTCCGATGATGCCGATTTCGGACAAAGGGGTATCAAACACTCGCTCTTCGCCAAACTCCTCCTGGAGCCCTTGAGTGGCCCGAAAAACACCCCCGAAGTGCCCTACGTCCTGTCCAAACACCACCACTTTACTATCGCGACGCATTTCTTCTCTTATTGCAGAGTTTATGGCTTGGATAAGGTTCAGTTCGGGCATTGTGATGGCCCTATCTCAGGCTGTTGGCTCGATAGCTAGAGCACCCAGAGAGCGCTCAAGTTCTGCCTGCTGCTCCTTAAGATTCCAGGGTCTTTTATCGAACACATCTGTAAAAATTGTATCAATCGGAGGTGGGCCATGCGCTTCGGCTTTACGAATGGCAGATAAAATCGCATCTTTTATCTCCGCCTCCAGGGCGCGGTCCTTTTTCTCATTCCAATGACCCTCTGACACTAGGTATAGCCGAAGCCGTTTCAAGGGATCACGGCCTTCCCAAAGACGCACTTCTTCATCGTCCCGGTAGGACCTTGGATCGTCCGACGTTGAGTGCCCGGTGAGTCTATAGGTGTAAGCCTCGATAAAAACTGGACCATGACCCTGACGAGCGTGCTCTGCTGCATCACGCGTTGCATTGTAAACGGCAAGCGCGTCATTACCATCCACACAAACCCCTTCGAAACCGTACGCCACCGCCTTTGACGCCAATGATGGATTGGCTGTCTGCCGATCGACCGGAACTGATATTGCCCACTGATTATTTCGGCAAAGAAAGATCACGGGGGCCATCAGACTTCCTGCAAAGTTTGCCGCTGCGTGAAAATCGCCTGTCGAGGTTGCTCCATCGCCAAAATAGACAAGTGCAATGTCCTTTTTTCCGGTAAGTTTCGCGCCCAGCGCCAAACCTGTAGCGTGAGGTATCTGTGTGCCTACTGGGCTGGAGACTGATGCGTAGTGGAGGTGAGGCAGAGAGTAATGACTGGGCATCTGCCGACCTTTAAAAGTATCCTGACTGTTTCCGAAAAGCTGGTTGCACAATTCCTGCAGGGTATAGCCGCGCAAAAGGGCGGCTCCCAGTTCTCTGTACGCCGGCACGATCCAGTCGGTTTTTTCCAGTGCGGCGGCGCTGCCTATAGTGGCGGCCTCCTCGCCAATAGATCCAACATAGAAGGCGATGCGGCCCTGTCGCTGCAGTTTGATCATTCTCTCATCGATGCGACGGTTAAGAAGCATCAGGCGGTACAACTCAAGAATTTTTTTTGGCGCAAGGCTGGGAATTGACTGCCCGTTTTGGACAATTCCCTCGGCACTGAGTACCTGCAACATCGATTTTGGCATTCCAGCCATTATATCTTTGGCCGATCGAAGTTCACAAGTTGAGTGGCGTTGGCCATGCCCCTGGGTCAAGTATTCTATCAGTCTGGATATTTGAATAAGTGCGAAAGGTCGAGCGGGGAGCCTGAGGAGAGGATGTCGCAGTCAATGGCGCCGCCTCGTGAAAATTTCTTAATCCTTCCGAGGTTATTCCCAGCCTAGAACCAAAAAGATAAATGAAAATCTGCCCTAACAACCCTGGCTGCGATCTGGAATCCCTTGAATACTATGAGGCTAGTGTGAAGTCCGAGGAGGAATTAAAATCTGCCACAAATTAGCTCTAATAGAAAAAGGATAGGAAAGTCTATAAACTTATTTATATCAACACTTTATGAGTACTATATCCGTCCCAACCCAGCACGTTAAAGACCTGTTGGCTGGGTCCAAATTTTATGCCCGCAGAATGCAGTTTCTGTGCTATTATGTCTACTATGAGACTTAGGAGTGCTTCAGCAGGCCTTGGCAGTCGTCCTTTCCCTGAGTCTCGATCTGAGCGCAACCTAGCTGTAGCGATCTTGCGGCAGGCGTGGCATGAGGCTGTTATGGATCTGAGGGCGGTGAAAGAGACCTCAAGAAGTGATTACCAGGTTCTCAAGAAAAAGGCGATTGAGTGGATCAGCACCGATGAGGACGGTTTCCCCTACTGGTGTAAGTTGGCCGAGGTGGACCATCAGGCGGTCCGGCAGCGGCTTTATAATGCAGTCCACAGTAGTCGCAGCGCCTAAAACACTTGATGAGACTCCTCTCCCAGCAACCGGTTGTCTGCGGTAAAGGTTTGAGCTAGGCCTCGATTTCGGTCCCGGATGATGATGTTGCTTCGTCGATCATCACAGTGAGCTCCTGGAGTGCTGGGAAGCGGCCCTCTGCTAGTTTGGAAAAAAGGAGAGTGTCATTCAGGCTGACTTCGAATCGTCCTCCTGCCGAAGGCGCAAGTGTCACAGAAGTCATTTTTTTTCTATATTTTAAAAGTAATTCTAGCGCCATCCAGGCAGCTCTTGGGGTGTAGGTTCAATCGTCGCAGTAGACAATTTCGAGACAAATTTTCTTGGACAAAAGATCTCCTTGGGGAGCATAGAAATTCGAGCTCTCTGCTCAGCAGAGTTTAATCTTTTTTTAAAGAAAGATAAATGAGTTAGGTTTTTATGCAAAAAGAATTTTTTGAGCGAAGGTGATAAGCCTCTTTCCAACTCGAGGGCTGCTAGGATAATCTTTGCACATCTCTGCAGTCAGAACCAGTGGGCAGGGCTAGGCCTGAAAAATGCCCAATTCGGGACTGCCCGAAAAGGAGTCTCTTTAAATCCTTTGCCCGACTAAGCCTGCTTAGTCTATAATCTGCAGTCTTCAGGCGGGGTCGTAGTTCAGTTGGTTAGAACGCCGGCCTGTCACGCCGGAGGTCGCGAGTTCGAGTCTCGTCGGCCCCGCCACTGGTTCATCATCGACTCCGGCATTGGCGCTTCCCTGGCCCGTACTCCCCGGGCTCCTTGTGGTAAAACTTTAGCCCTGAGAGGCTGATTCTTGACAATAGATCTGGGTTAGGCGAGTATCAAGCGCGTTAGCCAGGGCTTGACATTTCCCAGTATTTAGGGCTAAAAAAAGTACCAAGAAACGAGAACTATTATGCCAAAGATCCTTATGCCGCTGGGTGATGCCACAGAAACACTGGACACATTCTACCCAGTGTTTAGGCTTCCCGAAGATGGGTATGAAGTGGTGGTAGCTGGCCCAGAAGCCCGTCTCTACCATACTGTTCTACACGAGATTCCACCTGATTCTGCTGTGCCCTGGGATATCACACAAGAGCGGCCTAGCTATTTTATCGAGGCCACGGTAGCCTTTCGGGATGTGAAATCAGACGAATATGCAGGCTTATTTGTCTCGGGAGGTAGGGCCCCCGAATATCTGCGTTACGACCAGGACCTGTTGCGTTTGACCCGCGAGATGCATGCTGCGGGCAAGCCGATAGCCTGCCTCTGTCACGGTATTGAGATCCTTTCGGCCGCTGGAGTGATAGAAGGCAAAACCGTTACCACAGTGGCTAAGTGTGCGATGGATGCGGAGCAAGGGGGAGCGACCTATGTCGATCAGGAGGTTGTTGTGGATAGCAACATTGTGACCGCTCGAGTTTGGCAGGACAATACTGTTTTATTGGTAGAGTTCTTGAGGCTGTTGAAAGGGACCTAATCATGGGCCGGCTGCAAACTTAGTTTGTCCCGACCTATGGAGAGTCATGATCCTTGTATGCCTTCGAATGCTCTTATGAAAGATAGGCCTAGCTTGGCCAATGCCGAGGCCCTGCAGTCGAGACAACTAGTGAGAACACAAAAGAATTCACGGGAGGAAGATGGAGGATACGATATAGGAATCCCGATAACAGTTGAATTCCCCGCACCATCTGTACTAAACTCTGCCTTGCGGAATGGGGCTGAATGCTCCTCGCTGGAACCGTTGGGCCTTTTGGTTCCGAGCCATCGCACCCCTAGTACCGGCAGAATGGCGGCCAGGAAACTGTTCCGTGCCGTGGAAGATCAGGACTGGGTATGCTGCGGGCTAACGACGGGTTTTGAAACCTGCTCCAAAGAAATTTGGCATGAGGACGTTCCCGTATGCAATCTGAATGTAAAAAACGGCTGAGTTTTAAGCCATGATGAATCAGGGCAAGAGTGGATCTGGGAGACCGCCATGGCGTAGAAAAAGGCGTAGTTCGTCCCGAGGGAGAGGTGGTCGCTCGGGTGGGAGCTTAGAAAACGAGCATCAAAAACCGCAGCAAGTAACTGGGGTTCTGGAGGTGATGCCAGACAAGTCCGGTTATTTGAGGAAGGCCGACAACGGCTATTTGGCAGAAAATGGCGACGTATTTGTCAATGCTGATCTTATTTACAGAAATCAGCTGCGGCCGGGGGTCGAGATCAAGGGCGAGGCGGCGTTTGCTAAAGGCAAGTTGCGCCTTCGTACTATCGAATCAGTCATGTCGCTTCCGCTGGAGGAATTTCAGCAACTTGAGCCTTTCAGCCGGCTTGTTTGTATCGATCCGATTGAACGCCTAGAAATAGATCTCGGAAACGACCCAAACCTTCGAATCATCGACCTGATCACCCCGATTGGCCGAGGTCAGCGCAGTTTGATTGTCGCTCCGCCTCGAACAGGCAAGACAATTCTTCTAAAGAAGCTGGCACAGGCCATTGTGGAATTTCACCCAGAAATACATCTCGTGGTTGTTCTAATCGACGAGAGGCCTGAAGAGGTAACCGACTTCAAGCGGTCAGTAGATGCTGAGGTTGTATATTCATCCAACGATGAGTCTGCGGAAAAACACGTCCGTGTTGTTGAAATGGTGCTGGAGCGATCTCGCAGGATGGTCGAGGCGGGGAAGGACGTGGTCCTTCTTCTGGATAGTTTAACCCGTGTGGCTAGAGCCTATAATAACCAGACCAAAGACAGAGGGAGGACACTATCTGGTGGCTTAGGCTCCCGCAGTATGGAAAAACCTCGTGAATTTTTTGGCGCTGCCAGAAAAATCGAAGATGGTGGAAGCCTAACCATAGTTGCCACGGCTCTTGTAGACACTGGTAGCCGGATGGACGATGTGATTTTTGAGGAGTTTAAGGGAACTGGAAACATGGAACTTATTCTTCATAGAGGATTGGCGGAAAAACGTGTCTGGCCTGCTATCGATATCAAAAAGTCTGGGACCAGGAAGGAAGAAAAGCTCCGATCTGAAGAAACTCAAAATAAAGTCAACCTTGTACGTCGTGCCTTGGCATCACAAAGTGCCGATGAAGCACTCCGGATTCTACTTTCGAAGATTGAAAAAACAGAAAGTAATAGCCAGTTTTTGAGTCTGCTCAAGGGCTAAGAGATCGATCCCTCAGCACAGCCGGAACTTGTGCCGGCCCGTCCCTACCGAGTCGTTAGCGTTTAGGACTGCACCGCTTGTAGCTGGAATAAGACCTCTATTTCCACTGCTATGTTCCCGGGCAGGGAGGACATACCGACGGCGCTGCGTGCCCCAATTCCGTTGTGATGACCAAAGACCTCGGCGAAAAGTTGGCTGCACCCGTTTATCACGGCTGGGTGTTGTGAGAAATCTGGAGTTGCATTCACCATACCCAAAACCTTTACTACACGTCGGACATGGTCCAGGCTTCCCAAATTGTCTTTTAGGGAGGCCAGAATAGTTAGCCCAACCTGTCTCGCAGCCGCGTAACCATCCTCTTGACTCAACTCTGAGCCAACTTTCCCGGTAATCAGGGAGCCGTCGGGCTTCAAGGGCCCGTGACCAGAGACGTAGACTAAATCGCCATCGGTTAGGACTGGGACATACAGCCCCTGGGGTTTGGGGGCAGGTGGTAATTCTAGGCCAAGGCTCTGGAAGGTTTGTTCAGGGGTCATAGGATCACTACTCTCCAATTAATTGTTAGACGGGTCTATATTTCAGTAGAATCAGCCCACGAAGAAAATACACAATGTGCACCAATACGCTAATATTTGATTTGAGCTACTAGCGATCTAAAAACTGTCTCCAGGATGCCTCAAAAATCCTTAACAGGCTTAGTTATAGGATGATAATAGCCACTTAAATGCTGAATCGAGTGTGCCGTCTAGGCCAGTCACCAGCTGGTAGTCCTTGCCAGTTACTTTTTGGATCATTTGCAATCGATCTGTGACGCCACGTGTCTCGCCGAAGACCCACGAGTTTCCTGCCGCTACTGCAAGTGCCAAAATTCCGGGCATGTCCAAATATTTCGCGGCACCAGGGAAAAACATTGGGTGGGAAAACTCATTCAGGTTACCGAACCGAAAGCCTGCTGTATTGATAGCGAGCTTGTGTACTGCTTGGCCAGCTTGGACTCTTGCTAACGCAGCGATAGGCCCCGCTGTAGGCCCCATGCCGAGCAGAGAAATACGGGCAGCGGGACGCTCTGTGCGCATGTGTGCGATCACAGTTAGGATGTCATGCACCCTTTTTGACAAGAGGGGATGGTTGTACCCATAGGTGTAAGCAGCATGGTGGTCCCAGTACCGAAGCCCCTTTCCTTTTACGGTCATCTGATTGCTGCTCATTTTTTTGCTGCCACTATTCTGTCCGATAAGATCTAGAGCCACAATATGGGTCTTGGATGGGATAAGATTCACTGCCTCGGCCGAGAGGTCTAGGCCATCGAAGACTCCTTGAATCCCTTGCTCATGTACCCATATCAGAACGTCTTCGGCCGCCTCTTGGGGTGAGGCAATTGCTATCGTCACCTGTTCTGAGAAGAAGTTAGAGACCTGGCGAATTGTCGAGAAGTAAGGATCTCCCGCGCTGCCTTTCCGGCGCCTGAGAGAGCCGGTTTGGAGCTCAGTCGAGCCGGTACCAGTGACATCCTCTAGGCGTCGGTCAACCATCACGTTGAACGCCTTTCCGAGAACGTTTTTAAAAAACGGTAACGTCTGATTACTGTCACTGGGCCACAATCTTTCAAGATTCTGCGTGGAATCTCGAGTGAGCCAGGTCAGCAATGCTCTCTCATGTGTGTCGCCTACAGCAGCGCCCGCGGGCGCTGTGTGTTGATCGTTCCAGACTGAGCCCTCTTCCCTTGAGAGTGGAATATAGTCTTTCTCAATCACGGGGCCCTTCAAGCCTAACTCGAGGAACCTGTTGAACCAGTTGTACATCACACCTCGACTGACACTGTTGTAGTTGTGTCCAAACTGAGGGAAAACTTTGGCATCCACGCGTTCCGAAACTCCGTACATCGCATAAATGGTTTTCAGGTCGGGCAACCCTTTTTCGCGAATTTCTAGGGTCCAATCATTGGCGCCTGTTAGCCCCATAGGGCGAGGTGCGGTGAGAGCCGCGATATCCACATTTCCGGCTCCTATACGTAGATAGGGGGCATTCTCACAGATACATCCACCCTGCATGCCTGTGCCAACCATAACCGCAGGGAAGAGGACGTCCGGGCGTTTATCCAATGCCGCCAGAATAAAAACTTGCGTGCCACCACCGCTGTGGCCTTCCACTCCAACCGTACCTGTATCCACATCTGTAAGAGACAGTAAAAAATCTAAGGATCGGATGGAATTCCATGTATGGAGCATCATAAGACTTTGCATATGTAGTTCAGCCTTAGGGCTAGATAGACCCCAGTCCTGAGCGGTATTCATATGGGCCCGGGGGCCGCTCCTTTTGTGTTGCAGCTGCAGACTATCCGCATAACCGACCATGTCATACTGAAAAACTATGCAACCCATTCGTGCGAGCTGGACTCCACGAGCCTGCAGCGGTGTGCGGCCTCCCGACTCGAAACGCTCCCAACCGTCCGAGATTTTCTCTAGAATACCGTCTGGGCCATGATCGTAGAATCGCCCACTGTTGCGCAGAGTCTCTTCGTCCCCGTCATAACCTCCACGCTCTACAACATGTCCCTGTGGGGACAGAATGGCGGGTCGTTTTCCGGAAAAGCCCTTAGGTCGGTATAGATTTCCGGTGACAAAATGCCCAGGAAAAGATTCAAAATAGACCTTTTCCACAGTGTAGTCAGGACGATCCACTTTTCCGTGGATAACGGCGTTTAGGGGAGTTCGTGTTGGTTCAGGCCACAGACCGAGACCGACCTGTAAGCGTTGTTTGATCTGCTGAGAACGCAGATTCCACTCGGGCATAGTCTTAACCTTCCTAAATGGAAAGTAATCCTCTAGAGTCCGCGCTTTCTCTAGTCTTGCGTCGGATGCCAGGGCAGCGGATCGCCTGGATTCGCTGCCTGCCTGAGCGGGGAAAGTACCGAGGGTTGCGATGAGTAACAGAAGGGTCGATATGACTTTCAAGCGTATCTCCATCGATTGCAGTATAGCAAAGACCTGATCGCCTCGCAGGTTGCGGAAGATTGCAAGGCTAGGGCTTGAAGGCCAGACTAGCGTCACCTTATGGCGCTAAACTGCGCCCGATGAGAATAGCTATTGGGAGCACGCGTGAATCCAAAGTGGAAGCGGCCAAGGAAGCGTGGGGAATTTTCTCGGCGAAGGTTGAACTGGCCCCCTCCGGTGAAACACATTTCGTATCGTTCGATGTTCCGACATCTTCCCCCAATATGCCCTTGACCGCGGAAGAGGTGATGCAAGGCGCTCAAGATAGAGCAGATCGTCTGATGCTCCAACTAAAGAAGGAAAAGGCGGAAGCAGACTTTTATATTGGGCTTGAAAGTGGGTTTAATGTGGTTGATGCTCGAGGTGCCCGCCGACAAGTTTTCCTGGAAAGTTGGGCCTATGTGTCGGACGGGTACAGAGGTTATTTTGGGCACGGCGGCGGGATCTATGTGCCCCCTGCCATCTCAAGTCAGGTTATGGACCGAGGAATTGAACTGGGTATTGTGATCGACCGGTTTTCCCAGCAGAATGATGTGCGAAGCGCACAAGGAACGTGGGGAGTTCTAACTCGCGATATACTCAATCGGCAGCACTCGTTTGTGGTTGCATTGATCGCCGCATTCGCTCCTTTTTACAACGCCGCAGCATATTCCTCCTAGTTGTGACCATCCGGCGCTTTTATACAAAGTTTATCCTTTAGCCAGTTGTTTTTTGATGGTCTCGCTCAGCCTTGGACCAACGAGAGAAACCAGTTCATCTGTTGGGGCTTTTCGGATTCCGGAAATACTTCCAAAGTTGAGCAAGAGGCGTTGCTTGCGTTTGGGGCCAATTCCAGGAATATCATCTAGGATTGAGTGGAAATCCCGCATACGGCGGCGTTTGCGATGATAGGCCACAGCGAAGCGATGGGCTTCGTTGCGGATCTCTTGGATTAGCCTTAGGACGGGCGAGGTTTTGTGCAGTTGTAAGGGTTCTTCTTGGCCCATGACGAACAGTAATTCATCCCGTTTCGCAATACTGGCCAAGGGAATATCCTCGACACCGAGTTTTACCAGTGCTTGATAGGCAAAGTGGAGTTGCCCCTTGCCTCCATCGACAATTATCAGGTCAGGGAGTTGTTTTCCTTTTCGTAGGAGGCGCTGATAACGACGTAGAATCGTTTCGTGGATGGCTGCAAAGTCGTTTGCCCCTTCAACGGTTTTGATCCTAAACTTACGGTAATGTTGCTTGGCCATATAGCCATTCTCGCAAACGACCATCGAGCCGACAGTCTCTTTCCCTTGGATGTTGGAGATATCAAATGCCTCGATGTGCTTGGGGGGACTGGGGAGATCCAAATCTTTTTGCATCTCCTCTAGGAGGGCCAAAGACTGCTTTTTGAGAATGCGGAATCGGGTGTTAAAGGTCATCCTAGCGTTTCTCTCGACCAAGGCGACTAAAGCACGCTTCTCTCCTCGGAGAGGCACCTTAATTTTTACTTTTTGCCCATGGCTGGAGTTAAGTTTTTTGGTTAGCGCCGCCGCAATCAGGTCTTGATCCTCAATTTTCGACGGCAAGTAGACGGTTGCGGGAATGAACCCAGACTGGAGATAGTATTGTTGGACCGCATCACGCAAAAAGGAGGATGGGGCGAAAAACTGAAGGTTCTCCCAGAAGAATTCGCGTTTTCCTACAACTCTTCCCTGGCGCAGATTGAAGAGTTGTAGGGCCAGGCGGGAGCCTTTCTGGTGATAAGCAAAGACATCTGCATCTTGGGAATGATCTGCGATCATTTTCTGTTGCCTAGCAAGATCCTTGACCATGCCTATGCGATCCCGGTAGAAGGCGGCGGCCTCGTACAATTCCTTGGAAGAAGCCTGCGCCATTTTATGGTTTAGAAATTTTAGGAGCTGCCGGTTTTTGCCTTCTAATAGGTGGACCACCTCTTCCACAGATTTAGCATATTGTTTCTCAGTGCAAAGCCCCTCAACGCAAGGAGCCAAACATCGCTTGATGTGGTATTCAAGGCAGGGCCGCTCAAGCCCTCCATCAATTTCTATATCGCAGGTTCGCAGCAGAAAATGGCGGTTAATTACCTTAATGGTATTGCGGGCTAGCGAAGCAGGCAGGTAAGGTCCGAAGTATCGGGCCCCATCGTTCAGGATGCGACGGGTGAGCACTGCTCTTGGGAATGCCTCGCCCACAGTCAGCTTGATATGAAGAAAGGATTTGTCGTCTTTCAGGTGGATGTTGAAAAACGGCTGCTTTTCCCTAATCAGAGTGCTCTCCAAAAGCAAGGCCTCAAATTCGCTATCCGTGACTATGACATCTAAATCGTAGAGATGGTCTTTCAGAATTGCTGTTTTCTGATCGAATTGTGCCGGTCGCCGGAAGTACGATCGCACGCGATTCGAGAGAGCCTTAGCCTTCCCGATGTAAATAACCCCCCCGTTCTCGTCCTTGAAAAGATATACACCAGGCCCGGACGGGAGGTTGTTTAACTTACTGCATAAGCCTCTCGAGCGCATGGATCCAATTATAACAACGTACTGTCCAGGTTGGCCTGGCTCTTTAGAAATAATTGCCAATGTGATATCAGAACCAGAAATCAAAGAGATTAATTGGATGATCTTTGGCGAAGATGCTCCCTAGGAGATATCGTCGAGAGACATGGACTGCAGGTATGCTGTAAACTGGGTACTCCAATGAATCTTCCAAATGCCTTGACGTTGTCCCGTATTTTCCTTGTGCCTCCGCTGGTAGGAGTCCTTCTAACAACTACTCCCCCGGCGCGTGAAGTTTGGGGAATCATAGTGTTTGCAGCAGCAGCAACAACTGATTATTTTGATGGTTACCTGGCCCGAAAACGTAGCCAGATCACTACCTTGGGTCAACTTCTTGATCCTATTGCAGATAAACTGTTGATATCAGCGGTTTTTATTTCGCTAGTGCACTTAGGGATTGCCCCTGCCTGGATGGTGATTATCATCCTTGGCCGAGAATTTGCAGTCACGGGACTACGCAGTATCGCCGCCGCTCAGGGAATTACGATCTCAGCCATGCGTCTTGGTAAGTACAAGATGTTTGCCCAGGTTGCTTGTGCTGGATGCCTGATTGTTTTTAATCGTCTTCCAAATACACTTTTCTATAAAGTCGGCAAAGAGGTGCTTTTGTGGGTCGTTGTCGTACTCTCGATCATCTCAATGATCCAGTATTTTAATCGATACTGGGGCCCGATTCAGCAGCGAGTCAAGACCAACCGAAATCAATAAAACCCTGCACCGAATGAAACTGTGTCTAACATTGGCCGAGGATTCCCTCTCCGCCTTACAAGAAAAAGTGGACTTTTTTGATGGGCGGGCGGAACTTATTGAAACTCGTCTCGATTTCTTAGATCATCCTGAGCTTCCGAGGTTACCGCAATCTAGGTCCTCTCGTTACATAGCTACTTGTAGGCCTGGCCGAGAGGGAGGAAACTTCCAGGGAAGTGAAGAAGAGCGCATCGGTATTTTGCGGAAGGCAGTGAGTTCCGGGTATGACTGGATTGATGTGGAGTACGATGTAGATCTGCCCTTCGAGATGCCTTCGACAACACGAGTTATTCGATCGCGGCACGTATTTGGCGAGTTCCCAAAAGATTTGAGCCGTGAGTTCCAATGCCTGGTTGGGAGAGGAGATGTTGCTAAGCTCGCCGTTAACATATTTTCAACTCAGCAGCTCACGGAACTCCTAAGCTGGACAGTGAACCAAGGCGACGATTCGGCTAGCCGAATCGTCATTGGGATGGGAGTGCTGGGGCAGCCCTCACGCTACCTTGGAGCTGCACTAGGCAGCCCATGGACCTATGTTTGTGAGAGCGGTGGCATGGAGGTGGCTCCTGGACAGTTGTCCCTTGACGAGGCGAAAGGTGTACGCTTGAAGGGGGAAACTACCCCCCTCTATGGGGTCATTGGAAACCCGGTGGCGCATTCTCTCTCCCCTCATCTGCACAATCGACTACTCCACCATTACGAGTGTTCGGGTGCTTACATTCGCCTCCCACTCGATAATCTTTTAGCCTGGTTTGATTATGTTGAGAGATCCAAGCTGAACTTCTGTGGTTACAGTGTTACCCTGCCTTTCAAGAAGGACGTAATGGAGTTTTGCAGTAGATATTCTTCCCCCGTAGCCTCCATAAACACCCTGCACAGGGAAGAGGTCGAATGGATTGGGGCAAACACTGACCATTCTGCCTTTCTAGCGCCACTGAGGGAAAGATATAAGCTCGAGGGAAGTTCGGCCGTTGTGTTGGGGAACGGGGGTGTGGCTCAAACAGTTGTTGGTGCTCTAAAAAGGGAAGGGGTTACAGTAAAAATAGCTGGACGAAACCCAGAACGGGCGTACAAATTTAGCCGCCTTTTTGATATCCCCTGGTGTCTAATATCTGATTTAGAGCAATCTGCTGATTTGTTAGTCAACGCCACACCGGTTGGCCAGCACCCTGAAGTTGAAGATTCTCCGCTGGACGCCTCCCAGATTGACTATAAGTGGGTGTATGATCTGATTTACAATCCAGAAAAAACTAGGCTTCTGGGAGAGGCCGAAAAAAAAGGCTGCGGCATCATCTCGGGAATTGAAATGTTTGCGGAACAAGGGGCTGCACAGTTCAAGATCTGGACGGGGATTGATCCGGATCGCGCCCTGGTAAGTAGCATTCTCAAAGAGGTCCTTTCTGAAAATGTCTCCAAAAGTCTTTGAAATAATAGTTCCCGGGAGCACCTCTAATCTCGGTTCTGGCTTCGACACAATCTCTGCCGCCCTGAAACTTTTTCTGCGAATCCGAGTTGTCCCTGGGCCGGCTAAAGATATTGTCTGGACTGGGGATATCCCTGAAGAAAATATACTCGAGCGAGCATTTTTAAATGCCCTGGAATTTATGGGTTGTGAGCAACCAGGCTTGACGATTGCAGTTGACAATGAAATACCCCTAGGGAGGGGTCTGGGCAGCAGTGGGGCAGCGATCGTGGCGGGTATTAAGATAGCAGAGCATATTGCCTGCCGGAGCTTGACGACCGAAGAGGTCATGGGCATAGCTATGCCTCTGGAGGGCCATCCTGAAAATGTCGCTGCGAGCCTCTTGGGAGGGTGGGTGATATCAAGATCTCTGGGAGAAAAGGTGGGCTGTGAAACGATTCAATCAGCACTGCAGTGCCATTTCATTTTGGCTGTACCGAAAGCCGTAGTGTCCACGCAGAAGGCGCGACAAATCCTCCCGAAATCCTATTCTCTGGAAGATACTGTTTTCAATTTACAAAGATGTGCCTTATTTATCCATGCACTCCACACTGGCAACAAAACCCTTCTGCGTGAGGCGACTCAAGACAGAATCCACCAATCTTATCGTGCTCGGCTCGTGAAAGGTCTGGGCTCCCTCCTAGAACTCCAAGAACTGCCCTCACGGATACAAGGTAGATTACTGTCTCTGACTATAAGTGGCTCAGGACCAACGATGTTAGCCTTGGTGGATGGCGAAAAAGACGCGGTGGGGTCCTGGATGAAAGAGAGTCTCCGTTCTCGAGGTACTGAGGTACGGATTTACGACTTGGCCCTTGCCTTAAGAGGCGCACAGCTATCCTAACGGTATTTGCCCGAGATGCAGGCTGATTTCCATAAGGACAGGCTTTGTACTTGGATAGGGCTTCAAGCCGAGTAATAGAGTTGTGGTGGTATGTCGAGTTTTTCGCCCTTCTCAATCGACTCCGCGCCTCGAATAAGAGGAGAACAAGCGTTCATTCCTTCAATCCCATCACAAATATTGGGCCCTCCATAACGAATCGTGTGGCAAAAGGCTGCCAGCTCATCATGGTAAGCCCGTAACGGGCTATACTTGGAAGCTGCTGCAGACACCTGTGCACCTGCAGCGTCTCTCAATCTGCTCTCCGAAGCAGACATTACTGGGGCATCTGCCTTGGCGGCCTCTACTTCAATCTGAGTTGCCCTGCTATTTTTCTTCCCTTCTGAAAAAAGCATGGCCTCTCTCTCGCCACTCAGGACGATTGTTCCCTCGGTGCCCATTATTTGTTCGTAGTAGTGATCCTGTCGATTGGACTGGATTGAGGAATAGGTAAAAGTCAGATTATCCGGGTATTCGTAGGTCAGATAGACGTGATCGGGGATCTCGCGACCGTCTCTGAATCTGTAGGTTCCCCCTGAACCGTAGACGGAAGTAGGCACTGCATCAGCAAACCAGTTTACAACCTGAAGCTGGTGGCTTCCGAGCTCAGACAGTAGTCCGAGGGAGAATTTTTTGTAGAGCCTCCAGTTTTTTAAATGCTCAAGGGAGGGGTAGCCATGAGGGCGAGGATCGAAATCAAGGTCTGGAACTCTCCGCCGCCAGTTGCCGTTTCTGTGCCACAGTGCCCTGATGTGGTAGACATCGCCTATGACTCCGGATTGGATTAGTTCATAGGCTTCCTGGTAAAGAGGGTTAGCGTTCCTTTGGTGGCCGATTTGGAGGATGCGCCTAGCTTTCTGCGCGGACTTAATCATACTGATGCAACCGTCAATCGAATGGTGCATCATCTTCTCGCAGAATACATGCTTTCTGGCCTCCAGGGCTGCAATGGTTAGCGGGGCATGCATCCAGAGAGGAGATGCAATCAAAACGGCTTCTATGTCTCTTCTCTCTAGCATCTGGTTGAAACTGGTATAGCCTTGAGCCTTTGGATCGTGGAGGCTTCTTATTTTGTTCAAGCCTTTTTCGAAGTTGTCAGGAGCGATGTCACACATTGCAACTAACCGCATATGGCTAGTCGGGGTATTTTCAATTAAAACCCCACCCTGGCCGCCACAGCCAACAATCGCGGTACGGACAGGACGCATGCGCCGAGTTTGCCAGAGCAATGCCCCGGTCGGCGGAATCGTTGCAACGGCTCTGATGAAATTGCGTCGTCCAATCCGTTTCTGTTGTTCGTTGAGCAAGCTGCCTCCCTATGGTTAGATTATTGTCCTGAGGTTGGATTGTTCATGGGGAAAAAATCGATCGACGTTTTTCACGCCAATTCGAAATTAGAATGTCTAACCCTGTCACTTGACCAGTAGGAAAGACAGCTATAACCAGCAACAGCAAAGCTTCGATAAGGGTTTTGTTTACTAAAAATTCAAACCCTTCCGGCCCAGGCACTGTAAACCCCATAACGGGAAGAGGTGGAGCAGCAAGGAAAAAAAGGAATACAAGGGTAAATCCGACCGCTGCTGCACTACGGGAGAAAAGTCCTATCATCAACAGGAATCCAGTTAAGAGAAGCCCCCAGACGACTAGGAAATCTGCTAAGTTCAACGCAGCTGGCCAGCCTGCGATTTGTTGAAACAATTCCCCGAACCAGCCACTGCCACTGGCCAGGTAGCCCTGAGCAGACCAATCGGGCTCCCTTAATTTGCCCAGGCCTTGATAGAAAAGATGCCAGCCAGCCAGGAATCTTATTAACGCTAGGGTTATCTGTTGCAGGAGTGAATAGGG
>Ga0114996_10001968_pt1 | contig 27088 bp, 26 predicted proteins | sample ArcticOcean_MG_C_4_FD_87039 | JGI IMG/M metagenome (GOLD analysis project Ga0114996, IMG submission 87039) | Marine microbial communities from western Arctic Ocean - ArcticOcean_MG_CB4_134 | ecosystem: Environmental > Aquatic > Marine > Oceanic | place: Arctic Ocean: Canada Basin | collected... | reverse complement strand
CCAATATTATTAATTTCATTCCCCAAAAAGGATGCGATCCACAGCGTCTTACAATACATGGCCGTGTTTTCCATTTTCCAGTGGGCGTCTTCCACGTCTTTTCCCCAAGTGATAACGCCGTGATTACCCATGATAATGGATTGATGATCGACACCCATTTTCCCGATAACTTCAGCATTCTCCAGAGTCCCGGGTGTCTCATACTTTGCCAGGCCGATCTTACCAAGAAATAACTCTGCCTCCGGTATAATACAAGTTGGGGGTTCTACAGAGGCGATGGCAAAGGCCGTGGCATAGGCGGGATGCGCGTGAACGCAGGCTTTCGCTTTAGATTGATACTTAAAAATACCTATGTGCGTAGTTACTTCACTCGTCTGCTTCCGCGAACCCGCAAGTTGATTTCCCTTAAAGTCCACGAGGCAGAGATCATCAGGTGTCATATAACCTTTTGAAATAAGCGTCGGTGTGCACAAAACCAGATCGTCACCGACCCGAATAGTGATATTACCTCCGTTACCATCGATAAAATCTTTTGCATATAAGCGTCTGCCGATTTCGCAGATTCTCTCTTTTAAAAGATTGATCTCTGGAGAATGAAAAAACGCATCAATTGCTCCGGGTGTTTTGGCGTCGCTGCCTGCTTTCCAGGTATACTCAAAATTGGGAACCGTGGGCACGGGTTGTTTTTTACTCTTTTTAACGCTTCCTGAACGTTGGAAATTACTGATAATATCCTTAGCGGATGGTGTAAGTATAATGTCAGCAGGCAAGGATCGAGGATCGCCCCCCTCCTTCAGCAATTTTTCAATTACTTTTGCACTGATAACTTTTTTCATTTAAAAGATAACCGCTATTGGGGCGGGTCGTAATCCATCTCATCGATTATCGCGCAGTTAAAAGCATCGACCGGGGTCGGCTCTGGAAAATGAACACTCGCTTCTCTTCCTTCTACATAGCTAATAATATTTCCCAGCCCAGCACCGAGGTTATCATAGACAACCAGACTATTACCTTGAGGCAGGGGTTTCAGTGGCCCGCCTCCTATCTGTTTGCGCGACAAAGGTAAGACAACAAGATATCGACCACTTTGAAATGTCGGTTCATACACACTCAGTGTTATTCTACCAATTACCTGTCCCAATCTCATGTTTTTAGCTATTTTAAAAGTTCAGTTTTTCTCTCTAGCCTTTGTCGTCATCGAGGCCAAGGACCATATAGCGTAAAGGGGAATGATCATCACCCACGCGATCGCGGGTCGCAACACCATCACTGGTTAAAATAACCCTTTGATGTTTATGCGCGCCTAGAGGATCAATTGCTAATATCGGCCCATCTGTTTCCTCCCCTTCTTCGTTAATCGGCTGACAGATAAGCACCCGCCACCCATTCATGCTTGGGTGACAGACGGTCGATATAACACTGCCATCAACACGAGCTAATAGCATAATTAGTATATCCTTAAGTTATCGACCATGACACAACGCCGCTTACGCGTAAATGTTTCCGGGGTCGTAATTCCCTCTCCAGTCGTGGTTGCGATGGAATAGGTAAGATAACCTTCGCCACCAAGACCGAGTCCGGAAGTCGAGGGTCCATTCTTGACAAAAAGTGTGCAGTCCAATTCACGCGCCATGACAGTCATGTTATCAACATGGCGCGAGTGAATGATCGATGAATGTTTATACCCGTGCTCCGCAACCTTGGCATCGGCGACACCCTGTTCGACATCGCGCACTCTTACAACAGGTATCATCGGCGTCATTTGTTCTTCGACCACAAAAGCATGCGATGCATCGGTTTCAGCAAAAATCAATTCCGTCCCGGCCGGTGCTCGCGTTCCCGCTAAAGCCGCCAGATCTGTTGCGTCTTTTCCAACCATTTCCCGATTTAATACCGGGTGAGAACAACCTCCGCCATCATCCTCGTAAGTAAATACAACCTTTTCGAGTTGATCTAACTGGCTCTGTGCCAGCTTAAATGCACCGGCATTTTCAAAAGCTTGAAGGAACTGACGATACACGGCATCAACGACAAAGACTTCTTTTTCTCCGATACACAGTAAGTTGTTATCATAAGCCGCACCGAAAATAATATCTCGAGCAGCTTTATCCAAATCTGCCGTTTCATCGACAAGAACCGGTGGATTGCCCGGACCGGCACAAACCGCTCGTTTTCCGCTTTTCATTGCAGCGTTCACAACACCCGGTCCACCCGTGACGACAAGAAGTCCTACTTGCTCACTCTTGCTGATCGCGTCAAATGACTCTAAAGACGGTTCTTCCACCGAGCAAATAAGGTTTTCAATTTCTAACTCCCGATAAATAGCTTCATTGAATACACGCACCGCAAAATTAGCACAACGCGCTCCACCAGGATGCGGATTAAAAACCACCGCATTCCCCGCCGACACGATACTTACTACGTTACTACTCAGCGTGGGTATAGAATGGGTAATCGGGGTAACCCCACCGACAACGCCGAATGGTGTGTACTCTTCCAACATGATCCCATGGTCCCCGCTCATCGCATCGGGCCGCAACCACTCCACGCCCGGCGTCAACTTCACAATTTGAAGCTTTTCGATTTTGTGATCGAGCCTCCCAATCTTCGTCTCATCCAGTTCCATTTTTCCCCAGGAATTGGCATTTTTATCACAAAGGCCTTTGACGATCTCGACAACTTTCATCCGCGCCGCGACGCCCTGATCTCTAAGTTGGTAATAAGCCGCGTGCGCCGCCTCACAGGCGTCATTCGCATCTTCAAATACGCCAAATTTACGCTTTGAAGAAGAGTGACGGTTTCGTGTTGCTGAACGCGTGGCAGTCGTCGCCACTTCAGGTCTAGAACCGGCAGTATCTCTCTGCGTGTGGCCCAGCCGCTTCAATACTTCTTCGACCACATGGCGAACGGTACTGTCATCAACATCTAATTGCGTATTCATTTATATCACCTTCGGATTATCGCCTTAATCTCGTGCTCCTCATTTTATCTGATTCTATTCGCTTGCGGAGTAGATTTGTCTGCCCTCAACGTCGACGGTGTCGACAATACCCACAACCGCAGCATCAACCGGTAATGATTTCATGCCTGTACCCAGGCGTGCGGAACTACCCTGACAAAAGAGAACCATTTCAGCTTCACCTGCACCTAAATTATCCACTGCAACGATCGTATTGACTCCCGTTCGCAAACGTTTCGGATTGGATTCATCTACGAGCATAGGCCGCAAGAGCAGCAGTTTTCTGCCTTTCATCGACTCATCTTTCTTTGTCGCAACAACCGCCCCGATGACCTTCGCTAGAAACATATGCTTACCTTTGTGCTATTTCGATCCCTTACCTGACTTAGCTTGAGGTAAAACGCTATTTACCTCTTCATGGGGTCGGGGAATAACCTGAACACTGACTACCTCGCCCACCTCCTCTGCTGCTTTTGCTCCCGCATCTGTAGCGGCTTTCACCGCGGCGACATCACCTGTAATTACTGCGGTGACGAGGGCGCTGCCGACCTGTTTCATGGGTCCGACAAGTTGAACGTTTGCGGCTTTTAACATCGTATCGGTACCTTGCACCAACCCGATGAGACCGCGGGTTTCTAGAAGACCTATTGCTTTTTGTGCCATTGATTTATTATTGAGTTAGAATTACTGTTTTAAAAAATTTAAGATTAGGAAGCTAACAATCGGCAGGTTTCACGCGCGACCACTAACTCTTCGTTGGCAGGAATCACGAATACTTTTACTTTAGATTTTTTCGCGCTGATCATTTTTTCTTCAGCAAACGTTTCGTTGTTTAATTCGGGATCAATTGCAATACCGAGATTGTCAAGTTCAGCGCAAACTGCTTCACGTATATTTGGATTATTTTCACCTATTCCCCCCGTAAAGACCAAGGCATCACACCCATTGAGCTCGAGGTAGAATGCCCCGATCCAATGGCGAATAGCGTGAACTAATACATCAATTGTAAGCTTAGCACGTTCATTTCCCGCTGCTGCCTTTTCGCCGATATCACGAAGATCATTACTAACACCGGATAATCCGAGGAGTCCACTTTCCTGCGTCAACTGCGCTTGAACTTCATCCATTGATAGATTGAGCGCTTTCATTACAAAGGGAGTAGCCGAGGCGTCGAGGTCTCCTACGCGGTTATTATGTGGAATACCACTTTGCGGGCTCATGCCAAAGCTGCCATCGACTGCCACACCATTCAGACACCCTGCAATGGAACTGCTACCACCAAGATGGCAGGAAATGACGCGCAGAGGTTCACGCTCAAAAAGCACCGGTCCATCGCGGTAGAGGTTGCGGCAACACTCAGCAACATCGTCACGCGATAGCAGTTCAGCGGAGCGCTCGGCGATGAACTTGTGACTGGCACCATGAAATCCGTTTCTTCTCACCCCGGCCTCATACCAGGCTTCCGGTACCGCGTAGCGGGTGGCCGCCGCTGGGACCCATTGATAAAATGCTGTTTCAAATAATGCGACTAGTTTCACATTTTTTAATTTTTCACGAAATTGTCGAATGCCATTGGCATAGGCTGGATTGTGAGAAGGAGCGATCGCATTAAATGCTTCCAAGGCTTCAAGCGTTCGATCGTCGGCGGGGACGCAACCTGAAAGGTCTTTCCCGAGAATAGTTTTAAACCCGACGGCATCGAGATCATCCATGGATTCGAGATGCCCTTCATCCCTGAGGTTTTCAAGGCATTGATCAATGGCGACGCCATGATCAGTCACACGTTCAAAGCCCCCTTTGGCTAACAATGTTTCACCTCCGTCATCCATAGAAAACAGTCGATACTTGAGTGAAGTAGAACCCAGATTGGCGACGAGAATTTTCACTGATGCAGCTGTCTTCCACCGTACCCTTAGACCCAACTGCCGAGCTGTGTAAGATCTTCATGCGGGCGCGGGATGACATGCACCCCAATCACTTCACCAATTTGAGCCGCCGCTTCAGCACCGGCATCCGTCGCCGCTTTGACGGCGGCAACATCACCTTTAAATACTACGGTGACTAAGCCACTGCCGACGGTCTCCCATCCAGAGAATGAGACATCTGCAGCTTTAAGCGCTGCGTCACTCGCTTCTATAAGGGTGCACAACCCTTTTGTTTCAATCAAGCCTATCGCTTCTTGCGCCATAATTATTTCCTTTTTGGATATTTCTTTTATACACTTATATATCAAACTGCTTCAACAAGTCTGGATGCGGTCTTGCCAAGACATGTGAACAAACAAGTTCACCCACTTTATCCGCGGCTTCTGACCCTGCTTCCACTGCAGCTTTGACACTTCCGACATCACCTTTGACGAGCACGGTGACAAATCCACCACCAATTTGCACCTGCTTGACGAGACGTACACTCGCCGCTTTTACCATCGCATCGCTGGCTTCAACGCTGCCAACATAGCCATTTGTCTCTACCATTCCTAACGAATCGTTCATGATCTTTCCTTCTCTCGTTGTGAAATATATTTGAGGTTATTCATTGTTATTTATTAAAAAGTTATTTTATCAGCTCGCAGGGAGTGTCTGGTTTTAAATCGCACGCATTGCCTTCATCGGTGTCAATATGTACTTCCAATTTTATCTTCGCCCCGATACGCACGATGATCCGGTCAAATATCACACCAACCTCCCCGCCGACACGGAGCTTCATTATCTCGCCTTCCCGCACACCATAAAAATCGGCATCGCCGGAATCCATGTGCACGTGTGGCGACGCCCGAATGACCCCTTCCTCCATCTCAAAGAAGCCGTTTGGTCCCATGAGCATACCTCCCGGTGTGCCCTCGACATTTCCTGACAATCGTACCGGTATCTTGAAACCCAAAGCAATGGCGTCCGTAAATGCGAGTTCCACCTGGTTTAATGGTCGGCAGGGACCAAGTATGCGCAAGTTTGAAATCACTCGGCTGCGTGGTCCGACCAGCGTGACCGTCTCCTCAGCGGCAAAATAGCCATCCTGATAAAGCCAGGTCCTCGGGGTCAACTCGTGCCCCCGGCCAAACAATGCCTCTACTGCCTCCTGCGTCAGATGACAGTGCCGTGCACTCACGTTTACCACCAATGGACTTGACGCGTGCGCACGCTGAAGTGGTTCGAGTCCTAAATGTCGGTAAACACTCTCTCGCACCAGGCTTTCTACCACCGCCCGCGGTGTGTTAGACTGAATGGGAATCGGCATGGGTGGCATTATTTTCAATAAATGTGATTGAAGCTGATAGATATCATTCAAAATCTTCCATAAAAGTCAAGACGCTGAGACTGGGTTAATCAAAGTCACTGGGGAGGAAAAAACACCGTCACAATTGATCGGTGGTTGATAAGTTTTCTGAGTATATAAAAAATCTGACACAAGAAAGTAACTCACATTGTGTGACACAAAAGACCTTGTCCAGCTTGGGATGTAAATCCTTTTAAAAAAATTTACCCGGCGACGCGCTAAGCGAGACTGACAATCGCCTCCACCCAATCATGGATGCGGTCATGATCCTTAAGTCGACTGCGCCATAATTCGGGTATGGCATGAATTCCGAGCTGAGTCCCGCGCGTCGCGTGATCGATGTAACCCGAATACTTACCGGGGGCCATCGTTTCAATAAATTGGTTGCCGAAATGAATAGCCTCAAAGCGTCCGCAGCTTGCTATTGACTGTAAAAGAATCACTGCGGCGTCGCCGTAATGAGTAAAGTCACCGGGTGATTTTCCCGCGTGATAGTGTCCCGCTTTAGGTGTTTCAAAACCATGAATACCATTGGGATACGCAGCTTCAAGTTCGCTGAGATTATAGATCCAATGACTGCCGAGGGCCGCGGCGTCACCCACCAGTTGGCCCCAGATCATTCCACGTAAGCGATCGTCTGTTGTTATATTCGTGTCATCCATGGAGCAGGTTTATAGGGTTCAGTTGTAAATCGGCAATGATCTTCATTCAGGTTCTCAATCTCTTAATCGCCTGGGTAATGACGAATAGTGAGCTTAAGTGAAACGCGCTGCCATTGCTATGCTTTTTAATTTCCGAAGATACGTTGACGGCGCGTGCGGATATCAGGTTCAGGGGCGTCAGGAACCATATCCACATGCAAAAAACGCAGCGTGATTATACCCCATACTAAAGAAAATAAACAGAGCCCGACAAACCAATCACCATACTGCATGTAAACACTTAGACGCTGCGTCCACTGGCGATCACGACTAATCTCCATTACCGCGCCGCCCCGAAAATAAATACTCCCCTTATGATCGAGCAGGACCTCTCGCACATTGCCATACTCATCTATCCAGCCACTCCACCCCGCATTGCCACAGCGAAGAACCGGTCGCCGTGTTTCGACGGCGCGTAAGACGGAATGAGCAGCATGTTGATAGGCGCCACTCTCCTCACCGTACCAGGCATTATTAGTCGCTACGAAAAGGAAATCCGCCCCCTCAAGCGTTAAGTCACGCGCCAGGCCGGGAAAAATGTCTTCATAGCAGATGAGTGGACCCACGCGGTAAATTTGACCGGCAATATTAAGCGGGATTAACTCAGGCAACTTTCCCGGTTTAAAGTCAGCTTCGAGCGGGACAAATTTATCAATGAATGGAAAGATCTGGTGAAAAGGTGCATATTCGCCAAAGGGGACCAGTTTACGTTTAGCGTAGTAAGGAAAGACGAGGCCAAAGCGAGGATCGACAGCGTTCACCGTATTATACCAAATCTTATTATCCTCTTTCGCCATATTGCCCATAAGAATAGGGACGCCAAATGATTGAGCGAGGTCTTGTGCCCAGAGACGCATATTACTATCGCCGACAACAGGCCAGGGAGTGACAGATTCCGGCCATAGGATCAGGTCAGGATCAAGCGGTTTAAGGAAAAGTGTATTCTTTTCCAAAATATCGAGAATAGCATGCGCTTGTTCACTAATCCATTTTATCGATGGTTTGATATAAGGCTGTATGGCGGCGGCTCGAAAGCTATCGACCCGATCCTGAGTAAATGTTCCGGTCCAGATAACTCCACTCGCTGCCGTAAGGAGTAGAGCAACGGATAGATAAAACTCTGGGCAGATACGTTCATACCAGGCTCGGCCCCGATGGCTCTTTAATATCAGGTGCCGCAAATATAAAGCTATTCCAAGATTAAAAAAAATAAGAATAAACGAAATGCCATAAAATCCAGTATAGGAAATTATCTGAAGCAGCGCGGGTCGATTCCACTGGCTAAGTGCCAGCGGCATCCAGGGAAATCCGGTTATGAGAAAGGTGCGAAGGTATTCGAGTAAGATCCAAAGCGAGGAGAGCCCGAGCAGACCCGACACACGATACCAGAATGGTCGATCGATTATTCGAGGAAGAGTCCACCATGCGGCAACGAGCCAGGTGACATTAAAAAGCCCGAGATAGACGGCTAAAGAAACCGTTCCGATGTAGGTAATGTGGCGCAACCACCAAATCATTATGACCCAAGTTACGCAACCGGTAATCAATGACGTGATGAGATAAAGTTTGAATCCAGGTTTGTAGAATATCCAGTAGAGAAAAGGTATAGCAAAAAGATAGGCCCCTTCGGCTATATTCCACGGGGGGAAAGAAACGATATACAAAAAGCTTGAGAGGAGAAAGACCCCTACCGGCCATAAGCCAGCTCTTATCGCATTTGGAATAGACATTTTAATAGAATAAAGCAAAAAGAGAAATATTCTTAGCGGTCAGCAGATAATAATTGTAAAGCATAAATTGCAATCGACAATAGGGGGAAGTAATTTATGAATTCCAATGTGCTCATACTGCAATCCAATATTAATAGCCAATTGATGGAGAGAGATTGATGAAATCACAATTGAAAGCTCGCATCGCGGATACAGACTGGTCCAGCTTAACTCTTGGTGAACGAATTCGTCATATCGAAGTAGAAGGTTATCTTGTAATTCCCGATCTGCTCAGCCCGGAGCATATAAATAAACTTAAAGCGGAAACTAAAGCAATTAACACATGCGGGGTGGATTACAGCGACAAACAGCAGGTTGCTGAAGATAAAGATGAAGTCATGTACCACGGTGGGGAGCTTTCCAAGCTGATCGCTCATTCGCCAACCATAGCCTTCCTAAAAGTTTTGTTTGGCGACGAAATTATTATGATGAGTTATAGTTACGCACGGTCTGAACCCGGTCACCCCGGCATCAGTTTGCACTCTGATGGGCAACCGTGGAGTTCGAAATTATTCGGCTACCAGTTCAGCTGTCCACGCTTGATTCGGGTCCTCTACTATTTGGATGATTTAACCCCGGAAGTCTCCCCTTTTCGCGTTCTCCCGCGATCCCATCTCAGCTTTCATAACGATGGCAATCCCTACTTGCGCTACGAAGAGCATCCTGAACAGTTAATGGTCACTTGCAGAGCGGGATCGGCCGTTCTCATTAATCAAAATGTTTTCCATGGCAACTTTCCGAATACAGGCGATCGTCCCCGTGAAATGCTCGCAATCACTTACCGCCCTTCATGGGCCGGGCCCGCCGGGGAGATTGATACGAGAGACGCCGACAAAGTGGCCGGGCTATCCCCCGAAATCCAGGTTATCCTTGGCGATCCTAACACGCGCATCTGGATGCATGATAATCCGAATAAGCCAGATCACATGGCCAAAGACGCACCGGGCATCAACCCCAGCCGCTGGGACCGCACTGACTGATGAATCTTTATCAATAAAATCATTTATTCTCACCCCTAAATAACTGCCAATTGAATTAAATAAAATAATGAAAACTGAACTCAATGGTCTTATAGCCCCTTCTGTAACTCCTTTTAATGATGACTATAGTGTCAATCTCGATAGGATTGAAACCCTGGCCACCTTTTTCAATGACAACGGGATTGATGGCGCATTTCTGTGTGGAACATCGGGAGAAAGCTTAGCCTTAACCGCAGAGGAACGCATGTCGATCACCAGCCGTTGGGTTGAAGTCGCACCGAAAGATTTTACGGTGCTCGTTCATGTCGGTCACAATAGTATTGTCGCCGCGAAAGCGCTCGCCGCTCATGCCCAGAAAGCTGGGGCCTGGGGGATTGGAGCGCATAGCCCTACATTTATTAAGCCTAAAGACGCGGATGGGCTCGTTGACTATTGTGCTCAAATCGCGGCGTCCGCACCTGATCTACCCTTCTATTATTACCATATCCCCGGCTTAACCGGAAACACTACCAATATGATAGAATTTCTTGAAGCCGCTAGCGGAAAGATACCCAATCTTTGCGGCCTTAAATTCACCTCGCCAAATATGATGGAATACCAACTTTGCCGTTTATTTGATGGCGGACGATATGATGTCCTCTTTGGTATTGATTCGTTTTTATTATGCAGTTTGGTCCTAGGTGGTAAGGGTTCAATAGGAGGCGGCTATAATTATGCCGGCCCTTTATACAATGAGATAATAGACAGTTTCAATCGAGGTGATTTGGATACCGCTCGCGAAAAACAACTCAAAGCGATGAAGATGTATCAGGTTATGGGGCGCTCTGGTTCACCCGGGCATACAGGGATGAAAGCCATAATGAAAATGCTGGGTGTGGACTGTGGACCGGCTCGTCCTCCTGCACAACCTATTACCGCGGAGCAGTACAATAAACTCGAAAAAGATCTAACCGAGATAGGTTTTTTCGATTTCGCAGCAAAAAAATTTGAACCCGCGGCAGCGTCTATTGGATAATCTATTCCATTCCGCCACCCTATGTATGGATAGCAGTGCCCGATAAACGCTCATTGCGAGGAAATCTATCAATAAAATAACTGCCGCGTAATTTATTATCTAATCTAATTTAAACTGAAAAACAGGAGAAACCATATATGGCGTCAGTGCGCATAGATCTTTACAGCGATACAGCGACAAAACCCACAAAGGAGATGCGGGAATTCATGTGCGCCGCTGAAGTGGGCGATGAGCAGAGAGGCGAGGATCCGACGGTTAATAAACTACAGGAAATGGTAGCTGAATTGTTGGGCAAAGAAGCGGCATTATTTCTTCCCTCCGGTACGATGTGTAATCAAATTGCGCTAGCCGTCCACTGTCGGCCGGGTAACTTTATTATTCTCGACCGGTCAGCGCATCCACTCATCTCTGAGGCAGGAGGTTCTGCGGTCCTCGCGGGGGCGGTCCTCTACCCCATTGACGGTGAGAATGGCCAGTTCACAGCCGAACAGATTGACGAAGCTATCTCACCCACCAGTCGCTATCAATCTCCCGTCCAGGTCGTTTCAATCGAACAGACAACGAACCGGCCGGGTGGGTGCATCTGGCCTTTAGAACAGATGAAATCAGTTTGTGCGAAAGTACGTGAACACGACGCTTACTGTCATATGGATGGTGCCCGGCTCCTGCATGCTACGGTGGCCACGGGTATAGCTGCGGCTGATTACGCGGCCCCTTTTGATTCTGCCTGGATAGACTTTAGTAAAGGATTGGGCGCACCGGTCGGGGGTGCTTTAGCGGGATCCAAGACATTTATCCATGAAGCCTGGCAATGGAAACAGCGTATCGGTGGAGCGATGCGGCAAGCGGGTATCATTGCCGCGGCTGGAATATACGCTCTTGAGCATCATGTAGAGCGACTGGCTGAAGATCATCGTCTTGCAAAACTTTTAGCTGAGCGCATTGCCTCCGCACCGGGCATATCCATCGATCCTGAAGCGGTGGAAACAAATATGTGCCGATTCGATGTAAAAGGAACCGGGCTCTCATCGCAAGCGTTCGCCGATCGCCTGCTCGATGAACATGGGGTACGGGTCAGTAATCCGGAACGAACGATCATTCGCGCTATCCCTTATCTGGGAATTTCCGAAGCGGACGTGGGATCGGCCGCCGATGCGATTTGTTCGCTCGCAAATAAAATTGCTGAAAGTAAATGATCATTTATTTATTTATAATCCCAATAAGAGAGAACACATTATGAAATTACTAATCGCCGGCGCCGAGTTTACCGGGACAACAACTTTAGCCAATGCCTTCCATAAATGGAAAGAAAATGAAATGGGCTGCGGCTTCACGCATATCCACGATCATTTTAAGCTCCCCCGGGTCTCGGGACATCCCGACGATACGACCTCAGAAGAGCAGAAAATGGTCCTGGCGCTGACGCCCAAACTGAAAGAAATGTACTCGCGCTACAGCCTTCATTATCATGTTCAACATTACCGGGCAGTTGATAATTTGGACGTCGGGTTGCACATTGAAGATGGAGTCTACGCCCCGCTTTACTTTGGATTTGGGCTACCCGAAGAATTTTTTAATAGAAGGGAATTCTTTTTTGATCATATAGAAGAATTAATCAAAGAAGTCACCTCAGATCCAGTGATCATTGTTCATTTGATAGCAGAACCGGATGTCCTCAGACAGCGAATTAAAGAAAACAATCGTGAGAACGCCGTGATGCAGGAACAGGATATTGATGAAGTCCTACGCTTATTTGAAGAAGGGGTGGCGAGATCCACATTGGGTCCCACGATCACCCTCGATACCAGCAACGCATCGGTAGAGGAATCTGTCAGCGAATTCGCGGAAAAAGTTCAGCCTCATCTCACCGTGCAGGATCAGGAGCGTATTGCCGCCAAAAGATGAATAGTTAATTCAATTTAAAACTATTCATTGAAACTAACCAGGAGTGATTCCCCGGTCGGCGCTAATCGGATCACGTATTTATTTTCATCTTCAAGGCAGGCGGGTGCATCACGACACAAGGGTTCTGCAGACAACGCGCCATCATGTATAAACTTCGGTGGCAAAGAGTGATTGCGATCGATTCCCCGGGGATCAATTTTTAATGATACTTCATCAACAGCAATTTTTTCAACCGGCAGTGAGTTCCCGTTAACAGTAACATTGTTGATAACTGTCAGCGATTTCGGGATTACAAGGATGTAAGATTTTTCCCGAACTATTCCCTCGTGATCACCCGTTATTTTTCGAATTGTAAGAGAAAATGCACCTGATGTATCCAAGGCAGTTAATTTAAATGTCTGTGTAGAATATTCACCTTTCTCATATTTATACGATCTTCGATCATCATCATAAAGTTCGAACTCTGCGGCTTGATTATCGGGAAGAACCCATAAGACCAGGTTCGATTCACCGTTAAAAGGAATGGTGTCGGTAGGTTCTCGGCACGGAATTATACTGCCCGCTTTCAGAAACAGGGGATCACGGCCACGTGGTGCATCTATATCAAAATTAACCTGCAGTTCCTCCCCTTGCTTTGCGAATTGGCCATCGCTCTCATCGGGGGCTGAGTTCACATCGGGTTTAGTCGCCCGATAACACTTTAACGACCAGTAATGCACCCAATTGCCTTCCGGTAAATAGACCTTCCTTCCTTTTGCGCCTTTCTCATAAACAGGGGCAACGAGAATAGAGGGACCCCACATAAACTGATTCCCCAGCGATCGCGCACAACTGTCATGGGGGAATTCTAGTCCCATGGCGCGCATCATGGGAATACCCTCTTTATTGGCTTCATGCAATAGGGTATAATTATAGGGGAAAAGTGATACGCGTAACCTGATAAATGAGGTGAAAAGTTTTTCATACTGCGGACCGAATCCCCAGGGTAATTTGCATCGCCAATTGTGACCATGTGAACGCATGATCGGAGTGAAGGCGCCGAGGAAAGCCCAACGGATACAGAGTTCGTCGTCCAGTTCCTCATGCGCATAATGGCCACCGATATCAGCCTCGGGCATGAAGATGCCGGATGTTCCATGGTGTAAAAGCCAATGAGTTTGCAACTGCATCAGTTTCCATGTAGCCCAGTAATCACCCTGGTTCACCCCCACCGCGTAACGCTGCATACCCGAAAAGGCGGAACGGTTTAGAATGTAAACCCGCTTGTCAGGAAAATCTCTGCGTTGGCGTTCATAGAATCCCTTTGCCCGTAGCACCGCCCAGATGTTGTCATATTCATCCTTAAAATCCTCGGAAAGCGCATCCTCATCTCTACCACGCTGTGGAATATGCGTGACCTTGTGAGATGAAGCGGTTTCCGTGCCGTCCAGCCACCAACCTTCCCAGCCATCTTCAATAAGAAATTTTTGCTCGCCCCAAATGCGCTCCAGATCATCGGGATCTGTGAAGTCGCCTTCAAAATAATTATGAACTATAAGGTGAAATCCATTCTCGATAAGTTTCTCGACGTCTATTTTTCCCTGAGGAAAGAGCGCGGGATTGTAGGTGCTGTAATCCTGGAATTTATTCCATCCCTGGTAGCCTTCAAGATAGTCCGCATGAGCGCCTTGTCCCCAATGTCCGGTGGCACCCTTTCCATTATAAGTACTTAAGAAAACAAACCCGTCGCAGGGGATATGTTTCTTCCGAAAATAGGCGGTCACAAAATCTACCTCGCCCGGATTCAACCAGGTACGCGAGCTCTGCTCATACCCCAATGACCAAGCGGGATGCATGGGGGGAAGCCCGGATAACTTTACATAATTTTTTAAAGCCAATGCAGGAGTTGGCCCGTCAATAAAATAGATGCTGCGGATCTTGCTTCCCACAACGGTAAATTTATCCTCAAGATCAATACTCATCGGATGGGTGCTATCAAAAAATATTCCGAACCCCTGAGAGGATAAGACCCAGGGCATATGATTGTTTCCCTGGCGGGTTACACGGTGGTGAACACAATATTTTTTTCCCCGTCGATCAATGGATTCACTCCAGTTATTAGCCCCTATACCGTAAAAAGGAAAACTGCGATCGCATTTAACAACAGTCCCCTCATGTGAAGGGTTCACGAGTTCACATATAATTTCACTGTCCGTTTTCCTTCGAATTATGATCGAACCTTCGGATACTGAAATATCGTGGGTGTCAGTCGTTGTCCGTCGCTCTTCGTCCTGTGATTGCAAGAGAGGTAACTCTTCGCCGTTAGCATCAGGGATAAGGAAGGAGGGAGTCGCTTGTAATGAATCCCCTTTGAAATCGACTGCAATTATGCCATCAGCTGCGGAACGGATCGTAAAACTATAATCACTTTGTGTATGGGTATTATTCATTCAGCTAGTGTGCTGTCCATCCACCATCCACGACAAAGCTGGCGCCGGTAACATAACTGGCGGCATCGCTGGCAAGGAAGAGAGCGATACCGCCGATCTCATGTAATTCACCACATCTTCCCATGGGTACATTTGATAAAAATGCATTAGACTTTTCCGGATCATTTAGAATAGCGGTATTCATTTCAGTGGCAAAAGCTCCAGGAAGAATTGCATTCACCCTGATCCCAGAAGTGGCCCATTCCATAGCTAACGCTCGCGTGAGATTGAGTACCGCTCCTTTGCTCGTAGCGTAGGGTGTTCTATCAGGGAAAGCTATTAGTGATAAAGTGGAACCGATATTGATTATCCGTCCATAATTATTTTCTTTCATGAAAGGGGCGGCTGCTCGACACATCAACCAGGTACCGGTAACATTCACCTCCTGAACCTGGCGAAATTCATTGAGGGCGAGCTCCTCAATAGGGCCACGAATATTAATACCTGCGCTGTTAATTAATATATCTATTCTGCCATATTCATCGAATGTTTTCCCTACCGTTTCGGATACCTGTTTTTCATTAGTAACATCGCAAGATAAACTCATGCATTTAACCCCTTCAATCTCCTGCAGTTTTTCTGTCGCTTCTTTATTGCGATGAGTATCGCGGGCGGCGATTGCGAGAGACGCACCTGCTTCACCCAGTGCTTTTGCCATTTCAAACCCTAACCCCCTATTGCCGCCTGAAATTAAAGCGACTCTGCCTTCCAAACTGAATTGATCTATTACGCTCATGTAAAAATTAAAGTGATAAAGGAACATTTTGACAAATATAATTAATTGCCCTGCTAAAGAACCGATTGACTGGATCTTCTAAGAAATTGAATTAACTCTTTAAATTGGAGTGTTTTTCAATCGACAGCTTGAATTGCTATTTAGTCCTTGTGTCTGCTTTATTGCCTATTGTAATTTTGAATCGACGGTAATTCCTCTAAAACGTGTAAACTCTTTATAAATCTATTTATGAAACTTGATTCTCTATTCCGACGACCAGTAAATTTTCCAGGCGTACTCGCCGCTGTGATAATACTTATTTTAACTACGGGTTCACTTACGCAAGGTAACGACGGGGCGGGTAATTCTAATCCAATACCGACTCGAACGTATAAACCTGATTATCCTGAGAATCTTCGCAATCAAGGCATCATTGGAAACGCGCTTGTAAAATTTACAATCAATAAGCAGGGCAGTGTTGTTAATCCTGAGGTAGTTTCAGCAACCCATGAAGCTTTTGGGGCTGCGTCAATGGACGCGGTTAGACAATGGCAATTTATACCTGGTCGCAAAGATGGTTCAATCGTTTCCAAGCAAGTCCAGCTGCCTTTTAATTTTACTCTCACTATGGAAGAGCAATTGTCGAATAAAGCTGGTAGAGAGGTCTTCACCAAAGTTAGGGGAAAAATACATAAGGCCGATAAATTGGACGCTTCTCCCACTCCAATGAATACGGTATCCCCCGTTTATCCAGACAAGCTAAAAGACAGTGGAATAGAAGGTGAAGCACAGGTAAAATTTATTATCAATAAAGAAGGATTAGTGATAAACCCGAAAATCGTGTCTACAGACCACGAAGAATTTGGTCCCAGCGCGCTCATGGCCTCATTAAACCTGAAATTTAATCCTGTAGAGTTAAAAGGGGAACCCATCAATGTGGAAATGAAACGGTCATTTACATTCTCCGAGTAACCCGGGGTCTCTTGACTTTTCAGATTGAATAAGCAGTAAAGATTACTGCTTACGGAGTGTATTGATTTAATCAATTTCTCTTTGAAATTGTCTTCAATGCTTTATGCCATGCATGTGAAGGTTAAAAAAGGGGCGTTGATTAATTAACGAGCCTTTATCAGGATTGCAGGATGCAACATTTATCCCAGCTTAGATGGAGCACGCTATAGTCAATGAATTCAGTTTCAGTAATTAACCGTTCCAATTACTTTGCTGTTACCGCCACCGTTGTTGTCATTTTTATTCTTGCAAATGGATCGAGTGCGCAGACCCTTCCGCTGGCTGAAATCCGTAATCATAAAGGAACACCTGCTCTTCACATTAATGGCGAACCCAACGCTGCTCTTTGCTATTGGGGAGGTCGGCCTATTCCCGAGCTATTTGAACAATTTGGAAATATAGGAGTCGATCTCGTTTCCTTTTATCCGCTAAATATATTTACCTATTGCAAGCAACCCGCAACCGATACTACGGCCGCGATCTATGATTATACTGATTTGGATCGCCATTTCAAATCCATCGTTGAAGCCAACCCCAAGGCCTATATTTTTCCACGTCTTAACATAGGAATGACACCTCACTGGTGGGACAGCAGTTTCGAGGATGAACTGGTCGTCTTCGATGATGGAAGCCGAGTGCCGATAATGCTCAAGAATCAGAATTTAACGGTGCCCTCATTTTCCTCCAATAAATGGCGGGAGACGGCAGCTGAAAATCTCCGGGCATTAATTAATCACATTCGCGCTCAACCCTATGCAAAAAATGTTATCGGCTATCATATTTCAGCGGGGAGTACTTCCGAATGGCTGCAATGGAATTTTGAACATGGGCCGGCGCCTGATTTCAGTGTTTCTCAACTCAAGGCCTATCAAAAATGGCTATTAGACAAATATAAAAAGAAACGTCACCTGCGAAGAGCTTGGAATAATCGTGAAATTTCTTTTGATACCGTATCCATACCAACGATGGATGAAAGGGCCGCAGGCGATTATTTTATCTTCCGTGATCCCGCGAAAAGTAAGCACGTTATCGACTACATGGAATTTCATTCCTGGATAGTCATGGACGCCATAAAGTACATGGCAAAAGCAGCGAAGGAGGCTTGTAATTACGAGAGCCTGGTCGGGTTCTTTTATGGCTACACTCTTCATGTCCGCGGGCAGTATCAACGCGTTTTCGACTCATTCCAGGAACAGGGGCATTTTGCTCTCGCCGAGTTGCTCGAATCATCGGACATCGACTTTTTATCCTCTCCGACTCAGTACGAATACCGTGAAGTAGGATCCGGATACAGTGTCTTCATGTCGCTCCAATCCTCGATTCAACTTCACGGCAAATTATGGATAGACGAGAATGATTACCGCACTCATCTCACCCCGATAACCGCCGGCTACGGGCGGACAACTGATTACAAGGAGTCGGCCTCAGCCCAGTTGAGGCAATTAAGCAATGAACTCACCCATGCCACGGGCGCCTGGTGGATGGATCAAACGGGTGATTATTTTAATTCCGAAAGAATGCAGAAAATAATAGGAAAACTAAATGCCATTGGAGAAAGAAGTATTGATTTCGATCGGCGCTCGTCGGCTGAAATTGCGGTGGTTGTCGATGAATACAGCAATTTGATGATGCGCAGTGACAAGCGTCTCTCCATACCTCTCCTCTATTATCAGATGCTGCCTTTGGGGAAAATCGGCGCACCCTTTGATTACATTCTACAGGATGATATCGGACGCGCTCGCCCTTACAAATTATATATCTTTCTGAACGCCTTCCACGTATCCGAAAAACAAAGAGCAATGATCAGTAGGCTGCCAGAGAGAGGCGCCAAGGCCTTACTTTGGGTCTACGCCCCTGGCTACGTCAACGATACATTAGATGTAAAGAGTTGCTTCTATTTGACGGGGATGCAGCTCGCCACCCTTGAAGGAGAAAGTCAGCTTCAGGTGATTATTAATAATAAAGGGGCTGAATCCTTACCCGGTGTAAAAAAAGATATGATATATGGAATACGCGAGGGGGGAGCAAGAAACCTTGTGGGGCCGATCTTTTACGGAGACGACTCCTCGGCAGAAGTACTGGGTTTACTCTATGGCCACGACCTTCCCGGTTTAATCATGAAAAAAATCGCCGGCGTGCAGGTCTACTATTCAGCTGCTCCCCAGATATCATCGCCCGTCCTCCGCGCCATCGCATCGAATGCGGGGGTGCATATTTACAATTTTAGCGATGATGTCCTCTACGCTAATAATTCATTTATCGCTTTACACACTGCAACTGCCGGCAGGCGAACGCTTAAGTTTCCGCAGAAGACAAGCCTTTACGATGTGTACCGTGATATTGAGATTGCTCGAGACGTCAGGCAAACTACCGTCGATCTTCCAGTCAGAGAATCCTTTCTCTATTTCCGGGGCACGAAAGATCAGTGGGAAAAGAATTAGATCAAGATTGACTATTCTTTATCCTTTCTAATTTTAAATATATTGAATTGTTTTAATCCCTTGTTGTTATCGTCAAATAGCTGAAAGCGACCAACCTTTGATGAGTAAAAATAATACGGCCGTTTCCTCTCTCAGACAAAAGATCCTTATCCTTTATTCGGGGGGCTCCGCACTGGACAGCAAGATTGTCGCTTGGTCCCTATTTGACGCAACAGAAAAGGAAAAGATGATCACTGGCGATAGTGATGTGCCTCCTTATGAATCCGTCTTCGACGCGATGAAGGATGGCTGGCGTGTCATCCAAATTTCCCCGATACAATCAATTCATCCCGGGACAGAATATTCTACCGGCTATTTAAAATTTGAACATGTCTTGGAAAAAATTGCCTCCACCGATGGTTAATAAAAAATATTTACTGACAAGCAAACAGATGGCCTCGTTTGTAAACAAGGGCTTTCTTCGTTTTGATAAAATCATTCCGAAAAAGCTCTGCGATGAAGCGTTTAGAGAGTTAAAAAGGAATCCAGATCATAAATGGTGGCTTACTAACGGTAAGCCGTTCAGTGAGATATGGACTGATAGTGTGATCGGGAAAGTATTTCGCCACCCCAAGGTGGAAGGTATTATCCAGAGCCTGGTTGGGCCGAATCCACGTTATGATCATCATTTTCCTCATCGCATAGAGCCAGGTAAACTTGAACCGCAGAATTGGCATGCCGATTCCATTATCGATACACGAACTAAACACTTTGATATTCAGCTTTTCTTTTTTCCCCAGGATACACCGCGTGAGATGGGAGGCACATTAATCCTTCCGGGAAGTCATTTCCGCAGAGTTCAGGAGTCGGAGATCAGCCGTTATCATAACATTGTTGGTCAACTACCTATTGTATGCAAAGCCGGTACCCTCTTCGTCACCCACCACAATATCTGGCATTGCGCACAACCTAACCGCTCGCGTAAATTGCGCTTCATGTTCAAGCTGCGCCTCAATCCCACAGTTCGCCAGATCAACCTCTGGAACACCGACGATTTAAGCGATCCTGAAATTGAGAATGTTCTCATGAAATCACATCCCTGGACGGGCGTGGAAGAACGTATAGAACAAGTATTGCGCATAAAACTCTGGCGTTTTCTAACCGATAATCAGCATTTTGATTCTCGATATTGGCTTACACGTATCGAAAATGAACCGACCACCATCTTTGAATATCAACAATCCGGTGTGTATGAGAATAAAGGAAAATTAAATTAATAACGATAGCCGTGTTCGTCACAACTTCACGAATGCAACGATCGTTATCGCTTTTACGAAAGCATCATTCGAGTCGAATTAAATTATGCAATATCCTCGGCTATCCATTGTAACTTATAATTTATGGAACACCGAGCGCTGGCCTCAACGCGCTGAGGCATTGAATAAGTTTCTCGATCTTTTCACCCCTGATATACTTTGCATTCAGGAACTGCGCGAGGAGACACAGTCATTTATCGATAAGATAATACCAAAGCATCAGCGCGTTAATGACGATTTTCCCGGCTGGAGCTGTGAAGGTAATATTTATTGGAAAAGCGATCTGCTTGAAGAGATTGATCATGGAACTGAAGATATTGGGATGCTTGAAGAGCATCGCCGCTTGTTCTGGGTGCGACTCAAATTGAATGGGGGTGCTAGAATAATTTTTGTCAGCACGGCACATTTCACTTACCAGGGCCATGAAAAAGAAATGGAACCCGGAATTTCACCTCGACTGGGTCAGACCCGCAGGACAATGGAAGAACTTCAACGCCTGGTAAAAAATGACGAACCGGCCTTCTTTATGGGTGACCTCAATGATTCAGTCATACCGGCGCGCCTGATGGGTGAAGTGGGTTATGAAAGTTGCTTCAAAGCACTGAATATGATTTCTCCACCCACCTACCCCTGCAATCCTACAGCAAAATATTTAAATATGAACCAGGCTATTGACTGGATCATGGCCAATTCCTATGCACGACCGCTATCGGCGACAGTGCCCCATTTCTATTTTGGCGACTTTGCCCCTTCAGATCACTGGCCCGTGTTGGCCGTATATGAAATATAATTGGCGAGGCTCTCCCTAGGATGTGGGCTCCGTCACCCTTTTACCGACCACCCAGAGAGTATCTCCTTCTCGCAGAAGATATAAGGCGAAGCAGGCTGCGAGCATGGGCCAGGCGGCAAAAAAGAGGAGATGATCAAAGGGTTCCATATATTGTTTGAAACTCGAAAGGGTGGATATCGCATGAAACAAAAATACAGCACCATAGGTGTAGCGTTTCTGGAAACCCACTAGGAAACCAAGGAGGATTACGATTTCAATAATTCCGATTGCGGCGATTGCAGTATTTCCAAGGCCGCCAATAAAATAAAAATGTTCATATACTTTCGTTGCGTGTTCAGGATTGATAAACTTATCCAGAGTCCACACGAACATAACAAGAAATACACTTAACCTTATCATTAATAAAACAAGGGGAAGTCGTTTTTCATCTTTCATCGTTGTATCCTTTTTTATTGTTAATTTTCAGTTCAGTCATTGCTCAAGCTTCATTGCGCAACTCGTAATTGAGAAGGGCAAGAGCAACAATAGCAGCTGTATCAGAGCGCAACACACGTTTTCCTAAGGTAATCGGGATAAAACCATTTTCACAAGCGAGATCGTGTTCTTCAGGGGTGTAATCACCTTCTGGGCCAATAAGTATGATCACGGACTGCGAGAGTGACTGTTTTTGATTCCTCTGCTCTCTTAATGCCTGGCGAAGACTAACCGCTTGAGTAGACAAACTGGCTATATATTTTAAAGCTTTTTCCGGTAGGGCCTCGCAGAACGAGTTGACGGACATTATAGGGTCAATTTCAGGTAGATAACTGTTGCCCGACTGCTTGCAAGCCTCGATCGCTACACTATTCCACTTACGCACTTTCTCTAGAGCGCGATCTTTGCTCACACGAACTTCACTATTTTCAGTTATGAGCGGAACAATTTTTTGCACCCCTAATTCGACTGCCTTTTGAACTATAGTATCCATCGTCTTTCCTTTGGGTAAGCCTTGAGCCAGGGTAATTGAATCGGGGGAAAGCGCCGCTATGTGATGTGCACGTACTTTCAATACCGCTTTCTTAACATTGGCCAGGTGAAGCTGACATTCCCATTCATTGCCCCGTCCGTCAAAAACAGATACGGTATCGTTAATTCGCGCCCGTCTCACTTTGACCAAATGATGACTCTCGGCCGCGTTAAGACTTATATGCTTCGACAGTTTCTGTCCCGAATGATGATAAAAGCAACGCAGGCCGGACATAATTATAAATTAGGATAATTTGCCTGGGGTTAAAGCTAAATTCCCAGAATAAATGGATAATTATCTGTTTTATATGACTATAAAAAAAGACGCCGCAGACTTAACTGCGGCGTCTCCCACTGCTTAACAAACTACAAACCAAACTATGAACTAAACGTTCACATTAGATGTCCAAAGATTAATTAGACTATCTGAACCTTAGGCGGGTGGAATTCGACAAACGTTCAATATTTTTGTCCATAATTTCCAAACTAGAAATATTTCCAGATATGTATATTTTATCTTGGGATAGATCGAGGTTTCATTAAGTTAGCATGAGGTCTGGTGAATAACTTAGTTTATTATTGGATGCGAAAATATTACAGAAATCACTTATTTTGTTCTATCGGCAGTTTCCTCCTCGTATGGATTAGCTTTCACAACCCGATAGCCGATGCCGCGTCGGTTGAGGAGACAAGTCCACCCATTCAACGTGGGCTTATTTCTATTGAAAGTGATGGGATAGATCGGGAATTGTTTCGTGAAGTCTTCAGTTACTACGGCGCAAAACCGCCGAAATCTAAAGATGGAGGAAAACTAAAATCGGCATATGGAACCACTTGGTCAGTTTATGTACCCGAAGGCTATCAGAAGGATGAACCATATGGTGTAGTCGTTTATATCAATTCAAGCGATTCTGGTGAAATCCCCCACCAATGGATCCCCATTTTTGATCGACATAACTTGATTTGGATTGGTCCCAATCATGCGGGAAATCGCGTATATCCTAAGATCAATACACTTTGGCGACACGCCCTGGCACTCGAGTCGTTAACACAAATAAAAGAACGTTATCATATTGATGATGACCGTATTTACGTAAGCGGTAGATCGGGTGGCGGCCGCATAGCCAGCTACGTCGCGATCATTAATTCCAATCTCTTCTCCGGCGGTTACTACATCGTTGGTTGTAATCCTTTTAAGCCGATAGAAATTGCCGCTGAAGTCTTTATGCCGGGGTTCAAAAAAGAGCCCACCGGTTCGCAACTTTTTCGCGCGCGACAAGACCGTTACGTCATGCTAACCGGTTCAGAGGATTTCAACCGAGAGGAGATGCGGGCTGTCTATGATTTCTACATTGAGGAGAATTTTCGTCATGTCACCTTCCTCGATGTCCCTGGAATGGGGCACGATCAACCTCCTGTGGACTGGTTTGAAAAGGGCATTATCGCACTCGATAAACCATTAAAGGTAAAGACGCAGAAAGTATTCAATCAAGCCGTCATAATGGAAAAACATAATCAATTCGGAAAAGCCCTGGCGGGATTCGAAACGGCAACTCAGTGTCGAGTTTGCAGTGATGATTTCATAAAGCTCGCGGAAAAGAAAGTTGCCCTCCTGCGAGAAGAATACGCTAAAACGGTAAGTGCGATCGAACTGGCGATTGATTCAAACGATAAGAGTAGAGCCAAATCACTCATGAATAAATATAAGAAGAACTGGAAAAGTGTCGCTGAAGAAGACATTAAACGACTGACGGCAAGATTAGCCAAATAGAATAAAGCGCAATCCGCTAACCGCCAGGCTTACCTCTATTCTCTGGACAGCACTCATAATAGAAATCAGCATATTACCTATCCTATGAAATGGCTCCCTCGAATAGTGATATGTATGACAGCCATCCTATGTTTTGCAGGGTGTAATGAGAATGAGCCGGCCGGTAAAGAATCCATTTCCTGGGAAGAATTATCCAAGTTACCCATTGCCGAGGGCCTGAGTGGGGCTTTCGCCGGCGTTAGTAATGATGCTCTCATCGTCGCCGGAGGCGTCAATTTTTCCGACGCATCGGATATGGAGAATGAAAATAAAGTCTGGCATGACACGATTTATATTATCCCCGATGAAAACCAGACCTCATGGCTGACCGGTTTTAAGCTGGATCATCCACTTGCTTATGGCGCTTCCGTGAGCACTGGCGAGAGCTTGATTTTAATCGGGGGACGTAATGCTGAGGGCAGCTGGGATAAGGTGACACAATTGACGTGGAATTCAGAGTCGCAGACTATTATCCAGGAATCGCTGCCCCCACTACCCCAACCTTTATCAATGACTGATGCCTCAATTATCGGGGCGACATTGTACGTTGCCGGAGGGCAAACAGCTGACGAATTCGTTGGGCTGGAAAAGGTATTTTGGTCACTTGAATTGGACAACCTGGAAAGCGGTTGGAAGATTTTGGATCCTTGGCAGGGACCCGCTCGAAGACATGCTATTGTTGTCAGTCAGAATATAGGGGATTACGACTACCTTTTTATCCTCGGGGGTGAAGACTTAACTGAAGCCGAAGACGGTACCATACAAGCCGTGCCATTAACAGATGGCTACCGCTATACCTTACGGAATAGGCAGTGGGATCATATTGACAACAGTCCATACCCGATTACTTCGGCGCCGGCAATAGCCTATGGGCAATCACACATTATCATCTTTAGCGGATCTACCGGCACCTCCTTGAGTGAAGATTCAAGAGGGATGCAACCAGAGATTTCTCACAGTATACTCGTCTACCATACGATTACGGACACTTGGTTGGAAAAGGGGAAAGTTCCCTTGGGTGTCGTTAGAGCAGAAGCGGTCGACTGGAGGGGTGGCATCGCGTTAACTGGGGGTGAGGCCCTGACAGGCAGAAGCATTCCGAATGTACAGTACATGACTCACGATGCAGGAGCGGGCGCTTCTTTCGGAATAATTAATTACGCTACTCTCATTATCTACATGATGGCTCTCGTTTACATGGGCTTCTATTTTTCCAAGCGTGAGAAGGGAACCGATGATTACTTCCTCGCCGGTCGCCGAATTCCCTGGTGGGCGGCAGGGTTGAGTGTCTTGGGTACTATCCTCAGCGCTCTAACTTATATCGCCTACCCCGCGATGGTTTACTCCATGGACTGGTTTCTGTATCCTACCGTGGTTGGGCTCCTACTCTGTCCTATTATTATTATCTACTTTTACCTTCCCTTCTTTAGGAGGCTCAATATCACATCTGCTTTTGAGTACCTTGAATTACGATTTAATCTACCCGTTCGCTTATATGGCAGTGCACAGTTTATCCTCTTTCAACTGGTACGGATCAGTATTATTCTCTATCTGCCCGCGATCGTCCTCTCTACCATTACTGGTATTAATATCTATGTGTGTATTCTGTCGATGGGACTGCTCAGTACTTTTTACACCGTGTTGGGCGGAATAGAAGCAGTCGTATGGACTGATGTTGTTCAAGTCTTTATCTTCTTTATTGGTATCATCATCGCTCTTGTTATCATCATCTTTCAAATCGATGGCGGCGTGACTGGGCTTATTGATATTGGAATGGCCAAGGATAAATTTCGCGTTATCTATTGGGATTGGGATATGACCTATCCCACCTTGTGGGTTGTAATCATCGGTGGTGGATGCGGCACCTTGATCCAGTACTCATCAGACCAATCCCAGATCCAAAGGTATCTCACGACCAAAGATGAAAAATCAGCGGCAAAAGGACTCTGGTTGAATGTGGCCGCAACCATACCCTTGGGATTATTATTTTACACGATGGGAACCGCTCTTTACGCCTTTTATAAAACGCGCCCGGAATTGCTCAATCTGGGAATGCAGAATGATGCCATCTTTCCTCTCTTTGTTGCCCAAAAGATACCCGTTGGTCTTGCCGGTTTTCTTATCGCGGCGATCTTTTCCGCTGCGATGTCGAGTCTGGATAGTGGAATGAATTCAATGGCTACAGTCTTTGTCACCGATTTTTACCGCCGTTTCAAACCTGACAAACCTGAGCATACTTATTTAAATATCGCCCGCTGGTTTACCTTACTTACCGGATTATCTGCCACCGTCGTCTCACTTTATCTGGTAACATCCGATATCAAGTCTGCTGCATTATTATTCTCTGCGGCGGTTGGATTATTCAGTAGCGGCCTCGCCGGTCTATTTATTCTCGGTATGTTTACGCGACGAGCGAAAGGGATAGGAGCCTTTATAGGAGCCCTGGTCAGCGTAGTGGCGCTATATTTCGTTAAAGTCCACACCCCCATTCACTTTATTCTCTATGCATTTATCGGTATTGTTGTCTGTGTCATCGTTGGCTACCTGGCAAGTCTGTTCATTCCGGAAAAGAGTAAATCTTTGAAGGGGTTAACTTACTACACGATGCTTCCCAAAACAGATTAATGAGCGTAAAATCAGAATTTTCCAATGGTGGCTCTTTTTAAAATATTTAATACTTGAACATCATGAAACAACCTAACGTCCTCCTTATTTTTACCGATCAACAACGTTCTGATTCCCTGGGTTGTTATGGCTTTGATGCCATACCTACGCCCCATCTCGACCGACTGGCTGAGGAAGGTGCACTGTTTGAAAATTGTTATTGTGATAACCCGATATGTACTCCCAGCCGGGCGAGTATCTTGACGGGTAAACCGCTGCCTGGCCACGGTGTCTACCAGGTACACAATAATCTATCTGAAGAATTCTCTTTATTCCCATTACACCTT
>Ga0114996_10001966_pt1 | contig 27093 bp, 24 predicted proteins | sample ArcticOcean_MG_C_4_FD_87039 | JGI IMG/M metagenome (GOLD analysis project Ga0114996, IMG submission 87039) | Marine microbial communities from western Arctic Ocean - ArcticOcean_MG_CB4_134 | ecosystem: Environmental > Aquatic > Marine > Oceanic | place: Arctic Ocean: Canada Basin | collected... | reverse complement strand
GATGTACGAACGAAAGGCTCAGCAATACTCCAAGGAAGAAATAGACCAAACTCTTAAGGATATCGCTAGCATGAAACGACGTGGACCTGAGACCCTCTACTGGGAAGACGTGAATGAAGGAGACGCGTTAGGCCCGCTAATTCTTCCACCGTGGACTTTGCAAGACCAACTCGTGTATCACAGCGTCGGTTATGCAACCATAGGCGGTCAAGACAATGCTGGCGATATTCTTGCCTTCGAGCCAATGTACCACAGGATGAGAGCAGGAACGACCGTTGGATCGATAACTCATCCTGTAATGGGCTGGCCCTGGACTTGGAATACCGAGCATGAAGATGCCCTATTGGCAGTTTTCCGCGGCCAACCCGGCCCATTCGACTTCGGAGTACAAAGGTCCCAGATACCTCAAAGGTTATTTACAGATTGGATGGGAGATGACGGGTTTATCCGACGCCTACAGATGGCGTTCCGGAAACCGGTCTACTATTCCGACACAACCGTTTACCGAGGTGAAGTAGTAAAGAAATTCAAGGAAGTCCAAGAAGGCGAGAAAGGTGAAGGAGCAACACCTGGCAAGAAACAGTACTACGCCGTAGGAATAAAATATCAAGGACTAAACCAAGTCGGGGAAGCCCAGGTAATAGGTACCGGCACCGTATACCTGCCCTCAAGAGAAGCAGGACCCATCGACCTACCTATCCCACACCCGGCAAAACCACCTTTCGTCTCTTACGAAACCTTCTACAGAGACTGGTATTAATAGAAGTACAAGTGGGGCACTGGACTCTCCAGTGCCCCACTTGTACGCTCTAAATCAAATTGAATCAGACGCTACAGATGCGAACCGCCCTATCATTAATTCGCATACCACAACTTCCTAAGCCACATCGCGATCACTAACGTGGCTAGTAAACCAACCACCGCGTTAAATAGCATCGCGCTTGGAGCACCCAACGAGCCAGATATAGTTCCTGCGATAAGGAGCCCCATAGGCAAGCCATAAACTGCAAGTGACCTAACACCCATTACTCTGCCACGCATCTCTTGTGAAGTTACCCTGATCAATAACGTGGCCATGGTAACCATGGTGAAAGACTGAAATATCCCAACCACAAACAGAATCGCCATCGAGACATTCACCCATGATGAAAAGGCAAATGCAATAAATATTCCATGCCAGCAAAATGAGGAGACAATAAGGAAGCCCCCTCCTCTCTGCAACCGAGTTAACCCAGCCAATCCAAGGGATCCAACGAAAGCGCCAGCAAACAAAGAGGACACAAGACGACCCAAGCCGTCAGGTCCAATATCAAGAACTAATCGTGCGAATACAGGCAATAGCACGTCCTTTACAGATAGAGCAGTCAAATTCGTGAGGAACGCCATGAAAAGTAAAGCCGCTACTACTTCGTGACGTTTGATATAACTCCCAGCTTCTAAAATGTTATGCCACATCGACTTTCCGGTTGGTTCTTGGTCTCTCTGCGGCAACAGCAACTTATATCCTGCAAATGCAGACGCCAAATACACAAATACAACCGGGATATATGCTGGGCCGACTCCATACCACTTTAACAAAAGCCCACCCATCAGAGGCCCTGTCATGTGCATTATGTCAGTAGCTGATCTTGTCAATCCAATTGCATTGGCAAATAGTCTGGGCTCAACGACATCAGCGGTCAAAACTTCCCTCATTACATTGCTAAATGTCCGCGCAAATCCAGAAATAGTGGATAAGATAAAAAGGTGCCAGATTTGGAGAGCGCCTGAGAAAGCGATCACAAGTATGATGGCAGCAATTAGGGCAGATACCAACCGTCCGGAAACCATCAGCATCCGCCTGTCATATCTATCTACCAGTTCACCAAAAACGGGCGCAATGAGAGTTCCAAGAAATCTTAGGGCAGCGAAGACGCCTAACAATGCTGGTTGGCCAGTCTCAACTAGGACAACCCATACCAGTACTACGGTCTCTATCTGATCCCCAATACGAGTCAGGGATTCTGATGCTATAAAAAATCGAAAGTTGCGACGTTTAAATGAATCGAATAATACAGTTTTTGCCATAAGAATCGTTGATTAACTACACTCCGAGATAGCGGGAATGAATCCAAGAATGATATCAGGGCATACAATAAAAATCAGTTGAATCATAATTTTCTTATCCTAGACGAAACCAATGTCACTCCAGCAGCCAATATAACCACACCCAGACCGTTAACCATTAGTGCTATCCCAACACTCGCGAAAGACGCTAAAGCACCTATCTCTAAATACCCCAAAGGAGAAGTACCTATAGCAAAAAGCCAAGATCCCATTGCGCGGCCACGCAGCTTGTTTGGAACGTTCAATTGCATTAGTCCCTGAGACAAAACATCTGACAGTGCGGTCATAGTGCTAACTACAATCAAAATCATGACTGTTAATATCAACGTCTTACTTAATCCCAGAAAAACAATGGCAATTCCAAATACATGTAGCACAAGTAGAAAGAGCAGTCCTTTCCTACGCACATCGCCTACAGATGCAAACACTGCCAATCCTAACAATGCACCTGCTCCCTTTATGCTATTCATGACCCCCAACCCTTCAGGCCCCACTTTGAGTACATCACGCGCCAAACTAGGAAGAAGTGTCATATGGGAAAACCCCAACATTTCTACTGCTCCAACCAATAAAACAAGTTGTGAAAGTGCCTTGTTGGTGCGAATCTCTTTCACAAATCCCTTCAAATTGTCAATTATTGACTCTCTTTCGGTTGGTGCCGCTTGGCCTGCAGATTTAGCAAGAAGCATAACTCCACCACTCAACAGTTGAGCAATCCCGATAATCATAAAAGCAACCCCCAGCCCAGAACGGCCTATAGCCACCCCTACTAGTCCTGCCCCTATCATTCCACCCACTCTAGACAGCATCGTCAGCCCAGCTAGCCCCTGCATGGCTAGAGCCGGACCAACGATATCGTAAGCGAAACTTTGCCTTGTAGTCGCGGAAAAGGGATTAAGGCATCCAGATAGTAAAATCAATAAAAGAAGATGCCATAACTCAAGCAAATCCGCCATTAAAAGCAAAGCAATTATGATATTCGGCAACGCTGTCAAAGCGCTGATAAATGGCATGAATGTTCTGCGGTCTACCATATCTACAACTGCGCCAGCGACAATTCCAAGGAATAAATGCGGCCCCATTTTTAGGGCCATAACCACACCTACCATGAAAGGTGAATCTGTCAATTCCAGAACGATCCAACCTATTGCAACGGTTTCACCCATCCCACCAAACGAACTGAAAATAGAGTTTAGCCCTAAAACACGAAAATCTCTGTACTGGAAAATTTGCAGGAGAGCGGCACGATACTTTGTTTGATTTTGATCCATAACAACAAGGTGCAGAGTAGCACAATAAAAGAGTCGTTTGTTTTTCATAAAATCTAATGTATAGTGTCGAAGCTGTTCAACCGTACTTGTATAGGTCAACGGTTATTTCCCACAGAAGACATCTTTGATGAACTACTCAATACTTCTAGCTCTAGGTGCAATGATCATGGGCGCCATAGCAGATTTGATTTACAAAGTAGTTCAAAAGAGAGGTATATACCCGTCTACATTTCTTTTCTATCAATCTGCAACATTTGCCATTACTATCTGGTTGATCGCTATAGTGAGCGGCCAAGTCTCTTCTATACTTCCGTCTACCTGGACATTCGGTTTACCTCTGGGCCTATTCAGCTACTTAGGGATCTTTCTTTTCGTCACAAGCCTGCGAGACGGTTCGGCCAGTGTTAACGCCCCAATTTTTCGTCTTAGCTTTGTCCTGACGTCCATTGCCGCAATAGTCATATTGCATGAACCACTCACACTTCCAAAAGTGACGGGAATCATTACAGCAGTGATCGGAGTACTGTCACTAGTGAATAAAACTGCGTTACGTTCCGGTGAACAAACCAATGGCAGGCGCTCCATGCTTATCTTGCTGGTTGCCACAGTCTCATTTGCTATCGCAGGAATTCTGCAAAAGGAAGCCATTAATCAAGGTAGTACAACCATCCCACTGATAATTGTATCAACACTTACATTTTTGACTTCTGCATTTACACAAATGATCATAAGAAAAAAATTGAGACCCAATGGGATCACTCTTAAGATGGCGCCATTTGTAGGTTTGCTTCAATTGTCTTGGTCGCTTCTATTGATAGAATCACTGCGAACTGGGGACGTTTCCATAAACTTCCCGTTAACTCAATTGAGCTTCGTGTTCACAGCAATCCTGGCTGTATTTTTCCTAAAGGAAAAGCTGACTCGCGGTCTAATAGTAGGCCTGATATTCGCTTCCATATCAGTGATGTCATTCACTTTAGCCTGATATGAGCGAATTAGCGAAAAGTGACCCACTTCTGAGCAAAGCCGGCCCCTTCAGTGTTTTGTTTAACAGAAACTTTAGACTGTTATGGATCGCAGGATTACTTAGATTTAATGCGAGATGGATGGAGTTAATAGTCCTGGGATGGATCATTTTAGACGTAACTAATTCACCATTTCTAGTAGGAACTCTGGGCTTCTTTCGTATGGCCGCTATGCCGATTCTAGGCCTACCTGCAGGCATCATTGCTGATCGCCTTAATCGTAAATTAATCATTCTACTAGCGGAAGGCTTCAATGCGACATTGTCAGTACTTCTCTTCGTGCTTGTTGCTCGTAACTTAATAACTTTTTGGTATATTGCAGTTATTACTTTGGCTATGGGGATGTGCTTCGTAAACACATTCCCGTCTCGTAGCTCGCTAGTGCAGGACCTAGTAGGTTCAAAAAAACTGACAAACGCTATGTCACTCGATATGGCAGCGATGACTGCTAGCAAAATGGTTGGGCCAATCTGTGGAGGCCTACTTTTGACATTAACTGGGAGCGCAGGGGCAACTTTGGCTTTATCGATACTTTATATATTAGGGTTTCTATTTATCATTCCGGTGAGAGCACCCCAGCGACAAGTTCAAATTAGGACGGAGTCTATAGCTAAACTACTATCAAAGGGCATCCGCTTTGTACTAAAAGAGCCTGTTCTCCTCGGAACTTCATTAATAACTATCACAGCGAATCTTTTCATTTTCCCATTCATGGTTATGATCCCAGTTTTCGCCAGAGACGTGTTACAAGTAAACGAAACATCAATGGGTATTCTCGCTGGGGCGGACGGCCTAGGCGCGCTTATTGGGGCACTCTTCCTAGCTTCACGTCGAACTATTCAAAGTCCAGGGCGAATTTACACGTATGGAACTATCATAGCAGCAATAACTATTTTATTATTCTCTTTATCTAATAATTTTACGATGTCCATTTTGCTATTGATGGTATCGGGGCTTTCCTTTGCAGGATTCACTGTAATGCAACCAGTTTTAATGCTCCTTGGAGCCCCATATGAAATGCGGGGTCGCTCGATGGGGGTAAATATGGTAGCAATAGGATTCGCACCAATTGGATTCCTCCTACTAGGAGCAATGGCGGAAATATGGAGTGCTCCTATAGGCGTTACGGTAAATTGCATTATTGGGATTTGTTGCATGATAGCCATAATAACTTTCGCCCCGGCCATCCGACGAAAAATCACCTTCCCTGATCAAGAAGATGTGGCTTTATCTCAGCCTCGAATTCCTACATAAAATGTCCTATGAGCAGTTTCACAATATTTGCACAACTAACCACTGACGCACTAATAAACACCTTGCTCGTTTAGCAGGTTAGCTATATCATCCGAATTGCGACCAGTCCAAACCATAGGGGAGAGCTAAATATGGCTACATCACAAACCTTTGAGGAAGCAGTACAGGAATTCTTGGAGAAAACCAGAGAACAAATTGACATTGAATCACTGGAAAACATGCCCCCTCCTTTACCATCACCCTATGAGCAAGGCGGTCCTCACTACGAATCTGCATTCAAATTCGACTCTAAAACGATAAGTGGTTACGCTTTGACAATTGGAGACAACAACCCACTCTACACTGATCCCGAATATGGAAAGAAAACTCGATATGGCGCTCAAATCGCACCGGGTAATGCACTGGCATTAGTACGCTACCCAGCAGTCCATGGGGCTAGAAGGGAAGGTGGATACCCGGTAGCTAACTTCTTCTCAGGAACTGCCTGGGAATTCTTCGATGTGGTGCGAGTTGGGTCCCGATTCCGTTCCTCAAAGAAAACCAAGGAAATAGTCGAAAAAGTGGGGTCCAGAGGAACGCTCTATTTCCTAGTTACTGAGCTAATGTATTGGGACTACCACGGAGACCTTCCGGCAAAATGCTATGGAACGCTAACGATGGTACCTCAAGAGTCAATGGGAGCCACCAGAACAATGGACGTCGATCGACTCGGGGAAAACATGCTTTACGAGCGAGGAACTCACGAATATAGCAGTGGCGAAATCAACGATGTATTAAAAACGCTAAAAGAGCAGCCCCAAAGAGGCGCGGAAACTCTATTCTGGGAGGATGTAGAAATAGGCGAAAATCTGGGGACTTTTGCATTGCCTCCCTGGAGTCATCAAGATCATATGGCGCCTGGCATAATTAGTTCGTGTACTACTGGTGGTGAGGATGGATCTGGTGACGCTATCGCTTTTGAGCCAGCATATAAGAATGCCAGAAAATGGAATGAAATGCGGCACAATCCTGTGACCAGATGGCCTTGGAATTCTAAGGGCATAGAGCATGATGACGCACTTCTGGCGCCTTACAGAGGCCTTCCTGGCCCGTTTGACAGTGGTGTCCAACGTGTACAAATACCTCAGAAACTGCTACGTAACTGGATGGGAGATGACGGTTTTATCCGGCGGATGTATACCGGAATGAGGCGGCCAGTTTTTTATGCAGACGCTGGTTTATATACAGGTGAGGTTGTCAAGAAATTCACAGAAGAACAAATTGGCGATAACGAGCCAGGAGGCGCACCAGGAAAAGCCAAGTATTACGCTGTGGGCATCAGAATAACCGGTAGCAACCAAGTTGGAGAAAGTCAGCTAATAGGTACAGCCACAATTTATCTCCCATCTAAAGAGGGAGGGCCTGTACAACTACCCGTGCCGCATCAAGGAAAACCGCCTTACGTCCCTTACAACACCTTTTACAAAGACTGGTACTAATATTAGATAATGCCTGAGCTTAGGGCATTTTGGAAGTAATAGGCTAGAGGTAGCTTCAGGCCTTTACCGACAAAATTTCTTCCATTGCCCTCCATAGCTCTTTTTTATTATCAGCCGCTGCTTCGTACAACGGCCTTCTCGTTTCGCCCATAGGCCGCCCTACTACTTTCATCGCCTCTTTCACTAGTATAGGCATAGGCTCTCGATTAATAGCATTCATTACCGGGATTAGGCTTAACTGATGCGTTAAGGCACTTTCTACATTCCCTGACTTCCAATCGTTATATATGTTAACCATCAACTCAGGAAGAGGAGAAGCCACAGCCAGAATTCCACCCCGACCACCAGCTGCCAGAGTAGGTAAGAAAATGTCATCCATACCCTGAAGCAATGCTGCTCGAGGGTTCATTGAACTACCGATCTTTACCAAATCCGTCATACCACCAGATGCGTCCTTAACTCCTACAATTGAATGGACCTCAGAAACCAGTTGGCAAATCTCTGGACCAGTGAGATTCACTCCCGCCCTTTTCGGAGCATTATAGATTACTAATGGGAGTTTAGTACCAGAGGATATACTCTTTAACATGGACTGGAATTGTGACACTGTAGACTTATAAAACGGTGGAGGGGTCAGCATCATCGCTGTCGCTCCGAGTTCCTCGATCCTGTTAGCAAAGGTAATGAGTTGTTCCTCCAGGGGCACAAAGCATCCTACGACCAAAGGCACTCTCCCGCTTACAACCTGCACCGCTGACTTAACAACCTGTTCCCTTTCTTCCCAATTCAAACTAAGCGATTCTCCCGTTCCTCCCAAAACACATATCCCATGCACTCCGGCATCTATTTGATATTCAATTTCACTTGCCAGAGTCTCTTCATCCACCTGAAGGCTCGGGGTAAAAGGGGTTAGCATCGAAGTTATCACGCCATGAAGAATGTCCATATATTTCCCTCTCCAATCAATTCTATTTAGCTGCAGCTCAAAAACTTCTTACATATTCCTGCAGCGATATCTCGACCAAGTTGCGCATCATGTTAAGCATAGACAGATTTGCCTCAAGTGGAACTCCATCCATGGTCAAGCCAGCAGCTCCAAGGAATCCGTCTCGTACGTCATAATCTAACGCCAGCTGCTCAATGTCACGTTCTGCATTTTCGGTATGTAGCAACGTAGGGTCAGTGTTAAACAACGCTAGTGCCGCGACTACAGCATAGGCCCCCCAATTAGATATCCCGGTGACGTAAAGATGGTCAACAGAGGTATTACTCATAACACCTTTCCCACATTCACATTTGCACCCGGTGGTCCATGGTGCGGCTGCCGCAACTGCATCATATACTTTACCAAACCCAATCTCATTGTGACCATCTGCACAACTTATAGTTATACCGCCTTGTTTTTGTACCTGATTAAAGATTTCATCTACTTTAGCCCTAGTCCCGTCACGCGTGGTTCCAGTAATAGAATGTAAATGTCCGTTTGGGTTTGAACCAGCCTTCTCAACAGCTATCGCAACATCGAGACCACTTGCAGCTTCTAGGTTCTTTTCTGGCGAGTCAATTTTTAACGTAATTATAGAATATGTCTGTCCGTAATATTCCATCAATGCATGAATAATTGGTCTAAGCTGAGGGTCTATATAGATAGTTATGTCATGGCCTAACTGTCGTAAAGCATTTGCCAAAACAATAGTGCCTAAAGGTCCGTCATTTTCCCCGTTAGGATAATGATCCGGCGAAGAAGCGCCGGTGAATAAACCTATGTTCTTAGGTTCGGTTGGATCCAACGCTATAGCGATATCCATTGATATAGGATTGGTGCCCTTTGCAATATCATAGACAAAATCAGAGATTTGATAGAATGTTGACATGCCCCTAGGTCGCATCTTCACCCTCACCAGTCTATCCAAATTTTCATACGGAAACTGTGCCTCATTCGGCAAAGAAACCATGGTTGTGCCTCCTACTCAAACGACGATTCATTTATCCCAAATGTCTCACAGCTAAGACGCTAGGTCTGGCCATTACTACGATCCCAAGGATCGGAAACAAAATCTAGGATTTGCCTATAACCTCACCTGGCCAGTCCCGACTACCGTCCACTTATAAGAAGTGATCTCCTTGAGCCCCATAGGGCCTCGAGCATGGATTTTATCAGTGCTAATAGCAACTTCAGCCCCAAATCCAAACTCACCACCATCGGTAAACCTGGTACTGGCGTTAACAAAAACTACCGCTGCGTCGATCTCATCAAGAAAACGATTAGCGGCCTTGTCAGACTCCGTAACTATCGCTTCAGAGTGCGCAGATCCGTACGTCTCAATGTGAAACATAGCGTCGTCTAAGGAGTCAACAACTTTGACAGCAGCGTCCAAAGACAAATATTCGCGTCCCCAATCCTCATCTTTCGCTGCGACAATACTCGGGCCTTGAAGCGATCCCAAAACATTCATAGCCCTTTCATCAATGTGCAAAGTTACACCAGACTGTATCCACATCTCTGCCAATCTGGGAAGATACTCTGAAGCAACAGCAGAGTGAACTAAGAGCGTGTCCAAAGCATTGCAAACAGAAGGGCGCTGTACTTTCGCATTGAAAGCGATCGCTAACGCTTTCTCTAAATCCGCATCGGAGTCGATATAAGTATGGCTCACGCCTACTCCTCCTGTAATTGCTGGCATAGTTGCCTTCTCCGCAACAAGTCGAACCAAGCTTTCGCTTCCTCTTGGAATTAAAAGGTCTATGTATTCCCGCATATTAAGCATGTGGTTTACCGCTACCCGATCCGTACTTTCGATGAACTGAACCGATTCACTTGGTAAACCAGCATCCCTTATAGCATCCTTTATACACACAACCAAAGCTTTATTTGAGTTCAACGCTTCACTGCCACCCCGTAGGATGGTAGCGTTACCAGTTTTTAGACAAAGAGATGCAATCTCAACTGTGACGTTGGGACGGCTTTCATATATGACTCCAATTATCCCCAAAGGCACCCTGCGTTTCTTCAAACTGAGCCCGTTCTCCAACGTCGTTTCGTCAAATTCTTCCCCTATAGGATCATTAAGACTAACGATCTTCCTAACTCCATCCGCCATGTCAGCAAGTCTTTCGGCATTAAGCATTAACCTATCGGCGTTGACTGGATTAGGGTCTTTTTCCAAAGCCGCTTCATAATCCAATCTGTTAGATTCCAATATCATATCTCGCTTGGAAAGAAGCGCCTCCGAAATATTCAGGAGCGCTTGATTCTTAGCTTCGGTAGATGATTTCGCCAACAATCTAGAGGCAACTCTCGCCTCATGGCCTAGAGTGTTAATCTGTTCTGATAGTTTCCTTGAATTCATTTATGTATTCTTTTTTAAAAGTTACTTGTTAAGCAGTCTAGCACTGCTACACCGCCTATAACATTACCAAGTTGTTTCTATGTACAACTTCTGCCCCATATTCATGCCCTAGCTTATCTTCAATTCCGCTTGAGCGAAGGCCCTTTATCAAGTCAACATCTCGGGCCGAATAGTTGGTTATTCCGTAAGCTACATTTTGTCCCTGGTTATCAACTATAAGCACAACATCGCGGCGTTGAAAGTCACCCTGTACTTCTTGAACACCGACAGGAAGGAGGCTACCAGTTCTTTTCAAGGCCTTGGCAGCCCCTCCATCGACTATGATCTTACCCTTAGTAGACACGCCGCTTAGAAACCAACGCTTCCTACTTTCCATCTTATTGGCAGATGACTTGAAAATGGTCCCTTCAGAATCACCATTAACAACTCTGTACAAGACATCAGGGTGTAACCCACTTGCTATTACTACCTCCACACCCCATTTCGTCGCCAACATAGCAGCCTCAATCTTGGTTTTAATACCACCGCGACTCCAAGAGTGCAAGGTTTCCTTGCTGCCCAATATGTCCACTATTTGGCTAACATTCTTCTCGTTTACTAAAGGTATGAACTCTGCACTCTCATCGATCCTAGGGTCAGAAGTATAAAGTCCATCAATATCTGTCAACATGATAAGAAGGTCAGCATCAACTAGGTTAGAAACAAGTGCAGATAACGTATCATTGTCACCAAAAATCTCAGCCCCAAGCTCCTCCGTATTTACGACATCATTCTCATTGATAATGGGGATTACTCCCATGCTTAAAAGAGAGAGTAGCGTGTCTCTGACATTAAGATACCCTTGCCAGTCATCAATATCGTTTCGGGTGAGCAGGGCTTGAGCCAATATTAACTCATGCTCCGAAAACATCTCCTGATATGTGTGCATAAGGCGACTTTGCCCAACTGCAGCAAGCATTTGCCGATATGGAATATCGCGACGAGGTTCTGGATTGCCCAAAACTTCCCGCCCTGCTGCAACAGCCCCAGAGGTCACAATCAAAATTTCGTTTCCCTCATGCTTAAGTCTGGAAATTTGATCAACTAATGGCTTCATAACCCGTAAGTCAATAGTCTCTGATCCACCAGTCAAAACATTCGTTCCAGCCTTAACAACTATCCGGCGCTTGCCTTCAATCGATTGATTTGCATTTTTTGAAACTTTTCTCACCATTTGGGATCTTCCTAAAACATTTAATTGCCGAATTATAACCCCTAGACATTACAGACGAAAGAAGAGGCCACATTGACACTCAAACTGCCTGTACGTAACATAAACATCCCATGTTAAATTTCCCAGCTAAACACGTTTTCCCTGACACTACAACGATTAACGACAAGGGACATCTCGTTATTGGAGGCTGTAATGTCACGGACCTCGCTTCAAAATACGGCACTCCTCTTTACATAATAGATGAAGACACGGTGCGGAATAGGTGCACGAGTTTTCGAGTCGCATTCAAGGAACTTTATCCTGACAGCCAAATTATTTACGGCTCCAAAGCTTTTGCCAACTTGGCAATCACCAAAATCATCGTTGATGAAAAGTTGGGGCTGGACGTAGTCTCTGGCGGGGAATTGGCGTTGGCAAGCGCAGGTGGAGCTCCTTCAAAAAACATTTACTTCCACGGGAATAACAAAAGTAGACAGGAATTAACCGAAGCAGTAAGTCTGGGAATCGGCCGCATAATAATAGATAGTTTTTATGAAATTGATTTGCTTGAGGAGATTGGTTACCAAACTAACAAAACGCAGGATGTGTTAATACGGGTGTCTCCAGCTGTGGACCCCCATACTCATAGCTACATCTCCACAGGGATCTTAGATAGCAAGTTTGGGTTCGCAATCGGCACAGGGGACGCTGCGCTTGCTGTCAAGAAAGTAACCTCATCCCCTCATTTGAACTTAATGGGATTACATTGCCATATAGGCTCCCAACTTTTCGAGCTTGACCCGTATAAAAAGGCGATACGCGTCGCGATAAAATTTGCATCAGACATGCGAGATAAGGGACTGACTTTATACGAGTTCAGTCCTGGTGGCGGTTTTGGAATAGCTTACACAAAAGATGACAGCCCACCTTCAATTACCGAATTTGCTTCTGCTATAACATCTGAAGTACTAAGCACATGCGAAGATTTAAAGCTAGAGCACCCCAAATTGTTGATTGAACCAGGGCGCTCAATAATTGGCCCAGCGGGCGTTGCTGCATACACAACCGGAGCACGCAAGGTCATATCTGGAATTAGAACTTACCTGAGCGTGGATGGCGGAATGGGAGACAACATTAGACCCGCCCTTTATCAAGCTTCCTACGAAGCCGTAGTAGCCAACAAAATGAAGACCACCTCTTCTGACAAGGTAACAATTGCCGGGAAATATTGCGAGTCGGGTGATATCTTAATAAACGACGTCAACCTAGCACCAACCGAGCCAGGTGACATCATAGCCATCCCTGCGACGGGAGCCTATTGCATCCCAATGTCCAGCAACTACAACATGTCCCCCAGGCCATGTGTGGTGTTAGTGAAGGACGGATCTAGTCGTGTAATCCGTCGTCGTGAAACCTACGAGGACCTGATGGCATTCGACGTGATCTAACAATGGCAGCAAAGTTAGGCAAAGTAGAAAGGCCGTACGCGAGTACATTCCAAAATAAACGCAAGTTATTGCTTGTGCCCTTGGTTCACCACTTCCCCAATCAACCTAAAGAAGGCGAATTGCTTCTGCAGAAATATTGGGTGCAAATGCAATCGCAAGTGAAATCACTCGAGACTCAAATAGGCGCTATTACACACATTTATCATGAAAATCTTACTGAAAATGGTGATGTTGGGCTATCTAAATTGAAATCAATGAACGAACGTTCATACAAATTCGCAATTTCAAAACGTCAAAACCAGGCCTCCTTAGAAGCAACTGAAAATGAGGACATATTGTTGGAACTTGTAGATCTGCAGAGGTGCCTAATGATCCCTCTGGTAAGCAATAAAATTGCCAACATGCTACAAGAGCTGTATCTAGAAAATCTGAAGAATCGATATGCCTATATAAGCAATCATATTAACGAATCTCTCGGGAATGACCAGATAGGCATTTTATTAATTAACGAACGTCATCAGGTACAATTTCCCACAGATATGGAAGTATTTTATGTGTCTCCTCCAGCCCTAGATGAATATCGACGCTGGCTACAAAATTGGCTTGTAGCTAATCAAAATCAGGGTTCCCAAGGCACGGAAAATGAAAACAGTGATCAAGCAAATTCAAAAGACGTTAAGGAAACGTAAAGACATAACCACAAGTCTTATCTACTGTTCCACGGAATTCGGCAAGCGACACCTGGCACCATAAACAGCTTTTACCAAAGGCACCGTTAAAACTATTGCCCGATAAGCCTGCCAGTACTATGATGCGTTTTGTACGTACATAGGGAGGCTTTAGTATGGTTAACCTTTTAATCAAGAATGGCTTAATTTTGGATGGCACCGGAAATCCTGGCTACTACGGATCAGTAGTAGTTGAAGGGGACGCGTTAAAGATAGTCAGAGGTGATACGAGTCATATACAAGCCCAACGAGTCATAGATGCTACGAACCACGTAGTGAGCCCAGGATTCATTGACCTTCACTCACATGGAGGGCTCACAATGCTCCGCGAACCCAATAATGAGCCGAAGATAAGACAAGGGGTCACAACAGAACTGATAGGCATAGACGGCAACTCAGCAGCACCGTTCAAAACCAGAGAAGATCTAGAAGCTTTCGTCGAGTTGGATTCTGGTTTGAACGACGTAATGCCTGTTGGTCGAGACTGGCGGAGGGTTGACGACTTTCTTTCGATGTATGAGAAAAGTGTGTCCCCTAATATAGCCTTTATAGTCGGCAACTCCCCCATTAGGATTTGGTCTATGGGTTGGTACAACAAACCCGCGACAAAACAAGATATGGAAGACATGAAGGCAATTCTAAGAGAAACAATGGAAGAAGGATCCTTCGGAATGTCGACCGGATTAGATTACCCACCTGGTTCGTTCGCAGATACAAATGAACTAATAGAATTAAGCAAAGTTGTTGCAAACATGGGGGGGTTCTACCATACCCACACTAGGGGAGAACTTCGAAAAAAATCCCACATGGCGCCATTTGAAGAGGCCGTAGACATAGGTAGAGGCAGTGGCGTACCTGTCCATTTGACCCATTACAGACAAACAGCTCAGGGCACAGGTACACATTTTGACTATATCAGCCTTGTTGAAAATTCACGAGATGAAGGCTTAGACGTCACCTTTGATTGCTACACTTACATATACTCAGGAACCAGAATCCTAATCGAGTTGCCTAACTGGGCCAAAGACGGCGGACCGGAGCAGCTAAAAATGAACCTCAGGTCTAATAAGCAAAGGGCCAAAATCAAGAAAGATATGCTTACAGGAACTAGGCCACTCAATTTTGAGGAATGGTGGTTAACTGCCTTCCGAAAGCCCGAAAACAGCATATACGATGGGTTGTCTATAGCGGAAATAGGGAGAACCAAAGACCAGGATCCACTAGATGCCCTTTTTGATCTTTTGCTTGATGAAAATCTCGGCATCTCTTACGTGAGTCCTGGGACCAATGCCCAAACCTTACCAAAATTCGTTGCACATCCATACGGGATGATTGCAAGCGACGCCATATTATTCGGAGAGTGGCCGAGCCCAAGAACTTACGGTTGCTTCCCAGTAGTACTAGCTGAATTTGTGAGAGCTGAAAAACAGCTGCGACTCCCTGAGGCCATAAGAAAAATGACCTCTTTCCCGGCTCAAAGACTTGGATTGAGAGAAAGAGGGATTATAAGAGACGGAGCCAAAGCCGACATAGTGATTTTTAATCCCGAGACAATTAAAGCACCTGCGACTAGGACCAATCCGAAACAATACCCTCTCGGAATTCCATACGTTATAGTTAATGGAGTGGTGGTCGTAGATGAGGGTTCACATAATGGATCAACCCCAGGCACTGTACTTCGCCATGGGAAATCCTAGGTGGGTAACTGGGACCTACTAGGGCAAAGTCAACTATCAAGCATACTAGAACATAGCTTCAATCAAGGAAGAGTCTCTCATGCCTATCTACTTGTGGGGCCTCCTCAAGTGGGTAAACGAGCTACTGCCATCAAAATCGCTCAGGCGCTTAATTGCGACAGCAACAACAAACCTTGCGGATCATGCACTCCTTGCAATCGGATAGAAAGTGGGATTCATCCCGACATTCAAATTATTGCACCTACAACGGATGAGGAAACCGGAATTCAGCACATCGTTGTGAGTATCAAGCAAATACGGGAAATGGAACGAATTTCGTATCTTGCACCATATGAAGGCAACTATCGGGTTTTTATAATAGACAGTGTAAATAGTATTGCAGAGCCCGCAGCTAACGCTTTGTTAAAAACCTTAGAGGAGCCTCCCCCCAACGTTGTTTTTCTACTCCTTGCCACTAACGAGGCGACCGTTCTACCCACTATCATTTCACGATGCCAAAAACTAGAAGTTAAATCACTTTCAGAAGAAGACATGCTCGAACTCCTAAGAAAAAGTCACGCCATGGAAGCCGCCGATGCTAAGCTGTTGGCCAAAATTTCTAACGGACGACTCGGATGGGCGCTAGAAGCTGCAAGAAATCCAGCGGTTCTGGGCGACAGACAGAAAGCGGTTGATACATTAATCAAAGTTATTGATGGTGATCTGGAGGAGAAATTCAAGGTTTCACAAGAACTTTCAAGTTTCCATAATCGTGACCGAAAGAAACTGCCAGACACACTCAGGTTATGGCTCTCTTGGTGGCGTGACCTACTGATGATAATTGAAGGAAATCCTGATCTAGTATTCAATCTTGATTGGGGCGAACTATTGAAAAAAAGACAGTCGTTCTTTACTTCGAGAGAAATAGCAAACCACATGCAAGAACTGATAGAAACTATCGAGTATCTAAATCAGAATAGTAACCCTAGGATCACCTTGGACGTATTGATGCTGTCTCTAGAAGGACTTAGTGCCACTAGGTCTGAGTATGCGCCCTTACGATAAACTGTAACCAACCCTACTCCAGCGATCTGTTGTAAAGCATAGCGTATGGATTTGGCCTAGCTGTTCGTGGAAATGTTATAAGCTTCATTCCAGCCTCTTTCGGAGTCGCACCGACTTTGTGATGATTGCAGGGAATGCAAGCAACAACTACGGTATCCCAGATATAGGGAGCACCTCTACAACTGGACACTACATGATCCAAAGTGAGATTGTCCCTCGATTTGATTTTAGTCTAGGTAGTGAAGGTAAACCATTCTTCACATACCTCGCACCCAAGAACAAGTCCACGTTCTTTTAGAACAGCCTCTTCCATAACTAAGTATGTTTCCGAATGTCCTTTAGGGCAGGTAACTATATCCCCTATAGGCATCTTGGTTTTGTACTCTTTTTTTGGCTTAGTCATTTCTCCCCTTCCTTCTTCCTTCCTCCTTCTTTGACCACAGCCTAGCAAGACAACAGTCCTTCGAACATTACACACCTTGAGCGGTTGATAGTTCTAGTTTAGCACCAGCACTGAAAGCATTATTACGCCCTTTGTCATTTCCATGAATTTCATCATCTTAGCCTTTTCAACGACGCAATCTCGACTAAAGCCGTGTTGTAATCTCCTGGTATGAAACCTTTCCAGAAGCCTGGTAAATCATGTGTGAAGTCAATGAAAAAGCCTACATAATTGGAGTGAACCATAACATTTTGAAGATCACCTCGGAATCCTGTCATTTCCACAATCGTACCTGCTGCCCCTTCTGATGGAAGATCACTACACAAACGTGCAACGCCTAATATAAGAGCTCCTGACAAACCAAATGCAAAAATGATCCCTACCACTATGGAGCCTACTGAATCTACCCATCCCAAGAAAATGAATTTCAAAGATTTTTTGGTGCCACTTTTAACCAACTGTACTCCGAGAAATACGCCAATGATAATTGAAACATAGGCAAGCACAGTAGCGAACGCTCCAGTTGCACCTTGTTGACTAAACCAGCCGCCAATATCATCGCTAAAGTTCGAGGCTATAAATAGTCCAGCAAATACCCCTATCGTGTAATAGACGATCCCCAACAAACCCACGCGCCAGCCTATGGCCAGCCCTATAACAGCAACCACGATTATTACTAAATCGAACCAATTATTTATCATCATCGAAAAATCCAGTGGCAGTGGTTCACTCCACAAAGAACCGCCTCAGTTTAAACAACTAGTAATGTCATCTAATTTCTTTCAAGATCTCCTCAAAGCTAATTCTAAAACTTCCTCCATGTCTTTCACAAAAATGAATTTGATGTCTCTTCTTACCTTTCTTGGAATTTCGCTAATGTCTTTACGATTCTCTATTGGCAATATGAAAGATGTTATCCCTGCCCTATGGGCCGCTAATACTTTCTCTTTAATGCCACCTACTCCCAGTATTTTTCCTCTTAATGTGATCTCTCCTGTCATCGCTATATCTCTACGAACCGGTTGGTTTGTTACAGCGGAAACCAGGGCAGTGGTCAGTGCCACCCCAGCCGATGGACCTTCTTTTGGCATCGCACCTGCAGGAACATGGATATGTATGTCCTTGGAAGAAAAATATCCTTCCTTAAGTTGAAGATCTCGTGACCTGGCTCGAGAGTAACTCAACGCAGCTTGGGCAGATTCCTTCATGACTTCACCAAGTTGCCCAGTCAGCATCAGGTTACCTTTACCTTTCATTAAAGCCACTTCTATAGAAAGAATATCTCCCCCAGCTGGTGTGTAAGCAACTCCCGTAGCAACTCCTACTTCATCTTTTTGTTCTGCAACGCCCCAGGTGAATTTGGGAGGGCCAAGATATCTTGCCAGAGATTGAGGAGTAACGAGGACTCTACCATTCTGTCCATCAGCAACTCGTCTCGCCACCTTACGACATATCGCTCCGATTTCTCTCTCCAAGTTACGTACTCCAGCCTCCCTCGTATATTCTCTTACGATTCTAAGAATCCCATTATCGGAAAATCGTAAATCATCGTCGGTGAGACCATGTTCTTCAAGTTGCCTGGGGAATAGGAACTTCCTAGCGATCTGCAGCTTTTCTTCTTCCGTGTAACCAGGTAGCTCAATCATTTCCATACGATCATGTAAAGCGGGAATAATAGGGTCCAATACATTAGCGGTACAAACAAACATTACCTGTGACAAATCGTAAGGAACCTCGAGGTAGTGGTCACTAAAGGATGCGTTTTGCTCAGGATCCAGTGCCTCCAAAAGAGCTGACGAAGGATCCCCTCTAAAATCTGAGCCAATCTTGTCAATTTCATCAAGCATAAAAAGTGGATTCTTTGTGCCAGCCTGCTTCATAGTTTGTATTATCCGCCCCGGCAAAGCTCCTACATATGTCCGGCGATGCCCTCTGATTTCCGCTTCGTCTCTTATTCCTCCCAAGCTGATTCTGACAAATTTTCTACCCATAGCTAAAGCAATTGACTTACCTAAGCTAGTCTTACCCACACCCGGGGCTCCAACTAAACAGAGGATCGGGCTCCTCAAACGCCCCTTGGAAAGCTTACGGACGGCCAGATACTCCAATATCCGCTCCTTTACTTTTGGCAAACCATAGTGGTTATCTTCCAAGATCTGAGAGGCTTTCCGTATATCCAAGTTGTCTTTCGTGCCATTTTTCCACGGCACATTAATCAACCAATCCAAATAAGTCCGTACAACGGAGTGTTCGGGAGACACACTGGAGATTTGGCTAAGTCTCTCTGCCTCTTCATAAGCCTTTTTCTTGGCTACTTTTGACATTCCAGATTCTTCAATCTTCCCCTTAACAACATCCATTTCTTGTTGTTGCGGATCCACACCCGTCAACTCCTGTTGAATCGCCTTCATCTGCTCACGTAGGAAATATTCTCTATGAGATTTATCAAGGGAATCTCTTACCTCATCTTCGATACGCCCTTGGATTTCAAGTACCTCAACTTCATGGGCAAGCAAGAGATTGACAGTCGCTAGGCGTTTTACAGGCTCTACTGTCTCCAAAATCTCCTGCCTTTGCTCCATCTCAAGGCTCAGAGAGGATGCTATAAGATCAGCAAGTTCCCCCGGTTTCTCAGAATTCAATGCAACCAAATACACGTCCCAAGATAGATTGTTAGAAAGCTGGACACATTTCTCAAAAAGATCCAGGATTGACCGCATGGAGGCTTTTTCCTCTGTAGAATCATCAGATGTTTCGGCTATTATCTCCACTTTACCTTTATAAAATGGTGCGGTTTGCGTAATCTCCAAGATACGAACCCGTTCGTCTCCCTGTACCCACACAGTAGCGGCCCCTTCTGGGGTTTTGACTATTCTTCCAACCGTAGCCATAGTGCCAACTTTATACAAATCATCCGCTTCAAAATCAGGGCTACCCACATTCCCACGACCGACGATAACTACACGCCTCTCATTCGCAATGGCTTCCTCAAGAGTCCTTTGAAAGATTGGACGGAATACGACAATCTGTGAAATCAGTCTTGGGAATGCCAACAAGTCGCGTCTAGGAAGAATAGGAATATCTTCAATTATAACTGAGCTATCTTCAGAATCTTTGATTTTAATCTTCTTTTTTCCTGCCAACTTATCTTCACCTACCTGGAATTTAGGTATCGCTAGAGAGAATGTACAGGTTAACACACAGTGGGCTTAAGACATTTTTTTAAATGGTAAAGCTGGCCTCGCCGCATGTTGACAGTGCCGCCAGTGTGAAACACTATGTTTAGACTGAGAAATGTTAAACCAGAAGCCATCCTCCATATTGTCTTTTTACTATTTAACTTTAGCCATCCTTTTAATCGGATGTTCTTCTATAAATTATGAATCAGACCTACCAGATATTTCTCCAAAAGGAAAAGAATCCCAGATTGTTTGGCCAATCTTAACCAAGATAGAACCCAATTCAATAACTGCAGGAAGTACCGTGGCGATATCTGGAATAGATGGGTACGTTATCAAAAATGGTGACGAAATTACCAATCTAAGCAAATCTTTTGCTGCCATGTTCAATGGAGAAGAGGCAGGCTCGATCATTTGTCTTGAAAAATCCTGCGAAGGCCGTTTCGTCGTTCCAACAAATGTACAGATTGGCGACCACTTAATTACGACCGAGGGGGGCTCTCAACTATCAATTAAGGTTACTTTGGATAAACAGGCACTAACTAAAATCAGAGAACGGTTAGGTTATGCACTGTTTCCAGCCTTTCTACCAAAAGGGATAGAATTTGTTGAAGCAAAAGTCAGTGGATTACGTGGTCACTTAATATTTGACGAGGGAAATAACCAGATAAATATATCTTTTCCTGTCACATTTTCAAAAGATGGCTCCCTTATACAAGGAGACCCCAATTCCCCTCGCAGGCCACACGACGCCGTTAAAAAGATAAGCATAAGAGAAAATCAAGGGTATCTGATAAAGGGCAAGTGGTCTGACGATACGATTGCTATGGGCCCTTTTATAGAACCAAGTATGGCCAAATGGGAATATGAAGGAATGTGGTCACTCTATTGGGACACAAGGGTGAATCGGAGTAATATTGGAGTTGTAATTCAATCCCAATCCAATATTGACGAGCCAAATGTGACAACCATCCTTAGGCAGATGGCAGCGTCCTTAAAAGAACATTAATTCATCTCCTCATAAAAGATTAGTAGCCATCAAGAGGGTACCAATTCAGTAAAGGTAAACAAAAGAACGATTTGCCATTTCCTCTACGTAGAGTTTCAATCCTTCAGGTTGTTATTTTCGCTTAGCCTTATTAATAGGACTGCTGAAGGAAATACGAATACAAATGACCCCAATATGTCACTTGGCCAGTGAACTCCTAAATATATGCCGGACAAGGCCACTAAACCCACTAAACAAAATACGAATAAAGCAATGGCGATTCTTATTATTTTGCAAGGAATTATTGGCAAAAACAAGGCTACTGTCAGTACACCAAGTAGAGCAGTCTGGTAAGCGTGTCCACTCGGAAAACTGCCAGTGCTTGAAGCCTCAATAATCCATATATAGTCGCCGTCAGGGCGCGAGCGATTGATAAGTTCCTTCAAAATGTAAATTCCAAGGCTAGCAGGGATTACACCAAGGAACATTACTCCTGTTCTGAAAAATTTCTTCCACGTTAATACTGTAAACATGAGCAGTATAACTACGAGGTTCACCCTAACTCCGCCGAGATATCTGGCTATTTTCATTGAGCTCTTTACTGAATCCGAAGACATAGATTGAACCAACTCTATTATTGCCAAGTCTCCAGATAATCTAGGTTCAGATACAGCCCAAACTGATATAATAATTCCGATAATTAGAAAGGCGTAGCCACAAGTGGCGATAATTTGTTTGTAGCTAAACATGACTAGGAGCGACACTATACACATTCGTCAATACAAACACCAACAATATTGTATGGCGACGTAGACACACTTATAATCACATCCAACGAGGTTAACAAATTACATAAATGTGTGAGATTATAGCCATAACCATTGACGGCGAAGTTGCGTCGGGCAAAACATCAGTTGGCCGGATAGTCGCTAAGCATCTTCGTTACAGGTTTCTAGACACAGGATTAATGTACCGAGCACTCACTTGGGCAGTGGTGAACAATGACATCGACCCAAACGACTCGGACACATTAGTGAGACTCTCAGCCGAAAATATCATTGCAGTTAACTTTGATGATAACGGGGAGGGAGTTGTTTACTTAGGAGATTGGAATTCCACTCCGTATCTACACAATCCAAAAGTAGAGATGCACGTTTCTAGCATCTCTCGAGTGCCTGCAGTAAGAGAAAAAATGGTCATTCAACAACGTATACTCGCAAGGGATAATTCTATAGTCATGGTGGGCAGAGATATCGGAACCGTCGTGCTTCCAAGTGCGAAACATAAGATTTTCCTTACTGCGTCTCCCGAAATTAGGGCATTGCGGCGCCATAAAGAACCAAAAATCGACAGTCCACCATCTTTTGACGATATATTGAGAGCTTTAAAGGAAAGGGATTTTCAAGATAAGAGTAGAGCAGTTGGGCCAGTTGTACCTGCAGAGAATGCGCGCATTATACATACAGATGATTTATCACTTGATCAAGTGGTAAATTGGATACTAGAACTAGTTAAGGAACCGACGTGAACATCGTATATAAAGCTAGCATACTACTCGCAAAATTCTGCTTTTACACTTTTGGCAGATGGGAAGTTATAGGGCAAGAGGCTATACCGCCTCGTGGCCGCTTAATCATAGTAGCAAACCATCAGTCTAATGCTGATCCTCCAGTACTCGTAGCTGCAATAAATAGACCACTTAATCTAGTGGCCAAACGAGAACTTTTCCGAAGTCCAATTGCAAGGTGGTTTATGCGAAAATGGCAGGCCTATCCGGCCGATAAGGATGGCAAAGAGATAGATTTAATTAGAGGGTTAATAAAGAAGCTGAACCAAGAAGAAGTAGTAGCCATATTCCCAGAAGGATCCAGGCATCCCCACTCAATGGGTCAAGCAAGTAGCGGTGTAGCCTACCTAGCGATGAAGGCTAGCGCAACCATTCTGCCAGTGGCTATAACCGGGACCGAGAACATCAAGTCATTTAAACGCTTGTTCTTTCCACTCACGCATCTCAAGGTGACCATCGGTGATCCATTCAGCCTACCAACTATCGAGGGTAAACTTACGCCATCGCTTCTCAACTCCCTAACTGACATGGTAATGAGCCGCGTTGCCATATTACTACCCGAAAACTATAGAGGTGTGTACAGTAATAAGAGATAGGTTGTCTGAGGAATTCTTTAGACCGCCTACAATTATTAGATTTGAAAATTATGTGCGGAATCGTAGGTTACATAGGCAAGAATCAAGCTACCCCAATATTGTTGGAGGGATTAAAATGCCTTGAATATAGAGGGTACGATAGTTCCGGCATAGCAGTTATCGATGGGACAGGCGCTTCGAGCATTCATAAGGTTCCAGGCAAACTTGACGGTCTAATCAAAGCTCTGAATAATGATTTCCCTAATGGCACTGTAGGAATTGGGCACACGCGATGGGCAACACATGGCCGTCCAAAACAAGCGAATGCACACCCCCAAGTCGATTGCAATGGCGATGTAATTGTAGTTCACAATGGCATTGTGGAGAACTACCTTAACCTAAAAATTCAACTGCAAGGCGAAGGGCACACTTTCACCTCTGAAACAGACACTGAAGTGATAGCACACCTCATAGAATCGTCCATGCTAAATGACAAAACTTTTGAGGAATCAGTTTCCAATGCCGCTACGCTAATCAAGGGAGCTCAGGCAGTCGTTGCTATGCACGCGAGCCACCCGGATGAGCTGATAGCATTCCGCCTAGGCAATGCCGGAGGGCTTGCCATCGGTTACGGATCAAATGAAACTTATTTAGCTAGCGACCTGCCAGCACTGCTACCACACACATCCCAAGTTACTTACATTGATCCAGGAGAAATAGCAATCATACAATCCCATCAAGTTCAACATAAGAGCCTTGATGGGAAAATCATTAACAAGGTAATCCAAAAAGCCCCGTACGATGAGGTCGCCGTAGCTAAGGGAGGATTCAAACACTTCATGCTCAAGGAAATTATGGAACAGCCTCATGCTTTGTTTCAAACCTTGGCGGGAAAGGTATCGTTAGATCCACCGGAAGTGAATTTGGGGAGTTTACCATTTTCCGATTCAGAAATAAGACGATTGAATAGAGTTGTTCTGACTGGCATGGGAACGAGTTTATTGGCAGCACATGTGGGCCGCCATTATATTGAAACCTTAGCAGGATTACCCACAGAAGTAGAGAACAGTTCTGAAATGTGCTACAGGAACCCAGTTTTAGACGAAAACACCCTCGTAATCGCTGTGAGTCAGTCAGGCGAGACATCTGACACGCTTGCCGCAATAGAAAAAGCTAATCAGAAAGGATGTAAGCAGATAGCTGTATGCAATGTGCAAGAAAGCCAAGCAACGCGCATGGTCAACGCAACGGTACACTTGGGAGTCGGTCCAGAGTTAGGAGTTGCAAGCACAAAAACGTTCACTGGGTCTTTGGTGGCGCTTTTTCTGATTGCTACTTACTTGGGGAAACGCAGGGGCCTGATCGACAGTGATCTTATGGGTCAACTGCTGCAAGATCTGTCGTCTATTCCACGTTTAGTTGGGCAAGTCTTACAAAGCGAAAATGAAATAGCCAAATTAGCTCAAACGCTATTCCAATATGAAAATGTTATGTATTTGGGCCGCGGCATAAATATGCCGGTAGCCCTGGAAGGGGCATTAAAGCTCAAAGAGGTGAGCTATATTCACGCCGAGGGTTTTCCAGCTGGTGAGATGAAGCATGGCCCGATAGCTTTGATAGATCGAGAAATGCCAGTGATCATAGTTGCACCAAATGATGCCCTGTACGACAAAATGGAAGGAAGCGCCCAGGAGGTAAAGGCTCGCGGAGGAAAGGTGATAGCCATAATCACGGAAGGTAACACTGGTCTAAAAAGCATAGCAGATGAGTGCATAGAGATCCCAGAGACTCCATACCTACTGAGCGCAATTATATCTGTGGTTCCGCTGCAATTGCTGGCATATCATATTGCTATACTTAGGGGCTGTGACGTAGATCAACCAAGAAACCTAGCCAAGACAGTTACCGTGGAATAGTTTTCAACGTTGGTGACTCATATTCGCAATCTATCGAAACGCTTAAAAATGATTCATTGGAAGATCCTAATCCAAGATACTTATGAAGGGACTGCTGAATGGGCAAAAATTGAAAAAATTGCCCAAAAGTTCCACGACTATTTATCTTCCCCAAAAATTCAAGACTCGCTAAGTGCTATAAATACACCAAATACTAAGAGTCAAAAAGTTGAGGAAATAATAACTCCTTTTGCAGAAGAGACAGGTTTCTCATCACAAAAAAAGGTTTATTTGAAAAATACAAAGTTAGTAAACTTACCCCAGATTACTATATGCAAATTGAAAAAACAGGTATTATTATTGAGGTAGAACGAGGTCAAACAACTCAAAATAACGCCGCTCTGAAGGATTTGTGGAAGGTGCACATTTGTGAAGAAGCGGACTACCTTTTCCTTTTGGTTCCAAACATTCTCCGACAAAATGAATCTGGAAAAGTTAATGGAAGACCTTATAAAGAAACCGTCAACAGACTCTCTACTTTTTTTGAAAAACAAAATTACACAAATGCGCGAGGAGTTGTAATTTTTGGTTACTAAGATTTTATTATAATATGCGAACACTTACTACCGTTGTAAACCAATTCAACATGGTAGGATAGTTTCCAACGGGGATCATAGAAATTATTGAAACTAAGTTTTTAGTGGAGTAACATGACCCTCCGGGAGGATTCTTATGGACAGAGACAAGATTGGAATATATGTAAACCCTAGTGAGAGGAAAGTAGTACGAATAACATCTCCTTATTGGCTCCCAGAGGAACCAGAATGGAAATTAGTAACAAATGATCCCAATTCAACGTTGGTATCGATAAGAGCTGCTATAACCGAACAAGGTATTATGGGGGATTCATCAGAGGTCAATTGGGCTAGCATACCCGACAAAGGGTAATTGAATACCTAAGTTATCCCAATATTCGTTCTAAAACATCCACTCTAAAACATTTTGTGGACTACGGCTTGCTATACCTAGATATCTGCAACTAGTGCGTCCTTTCTTAATGTAGAATAAAGGACTATGTTAAACACTTCCAAAGACTTCATTTACATGGACTACGCCGCGACAACACAAGTGCGACCAGAGGTCCTAGATGCCATGCTTCCGTATTTACGAGACATTTACGGTAATCCTTCGAGCATTTATTCAATCGCACAGGAATCCCGAAAAGCAGTCGATGAATCCAGAGATACAGTTGCGGAAACCTTAGGTTGTAGATCTGGTGAAATCATTTTCACTAGTGGCGGTACCGAATCGGATAATACCGCACTTTTTGGTTCTGCCATGGGATCAAAGGCTGCAGGCGATCACATTATAACTACAAGTGTAGAGCACCATGCGGTGCTCAATGCATGTCATATGCTTGAAAAGTTTGGATATAAAGTAACGTATCTGCCAGTAGACAGCTATGGCATGATCAACCTAATGGATCTGGAAAAAGCCATAACAGAACAAACGATTCTTGTAAGTCTAATTTATGCAAACAACGAAATAGGAACAATCCTTCCAATTTCTGAAGCTTCAGAAATTATCGAAGACCGCTCCCGCGCCCTAGGTACTCAAATCACATTTCATACCGATGCAGTACAGGCAGCTGGCTATCTAGAGATTGAAGTAGACAAACTTGGGGTTGATATGTTGAGTCTATCAGCTCACAAATTTCACGGCCCTAAGGGTATGGGCGTCCTTTATGTAAGGAGAGGTACGCCTTTTACACCTCAAAGCGTCGGTGGTGGGCAAGAGAAACAAAGACGAGCTGGCACAGAAAATGTCGCTGGCATATCGGGTACTGCCAAAGCT
>Ga0114996_10001964_pt1 | contig 27106 bp, 15 predicted proteins | sample ArcticOcean_MG_C_4_FD_87039 | JGI IMG/M metagenome (GOLD analysis project Ga0114996, IMG submission 87039) | Marine microbial communities from western Arctic Ocean - ArcticOcean_MG_CB4_134 | ecosystem: Environmental > Aquatic > Marine > Oceanic | place: Arctic Ocean: Canada Basin | collected... | reverse complement strand
GCACGATCGCTCGATCAAGAACAGTCGTCGCCTCGGTGCAATTCCCCAGATCACGCAATGTATTGCCCAGATTATTGAGCGAGTCAAAATGTTCCGGCGCGATGCGAAGCGCCTGTTGATAGCTTTCGGCGGCCTCTTCTAAATCGCCACGATCACGCAGCGCGGCGGCGAGGTTATAATGCGCCTCGACATAGTCAGGGTTTAGGGAGATCGCTTGTCGCAACGACTCGACGGCCGAATCCCATTGTTCGAGGTGCGTCAGCACGGCACCACGGTTGTTGTGAATCTGCGGCAGATCCGCCCGAACCTCCAGCGCTAAATCGTAATACGCCAGCGCCTCCTCCGGCCGGTCCGACTCTCGGCACAACTCGCCCAGGTTGTTGAGTACTTCGGCGAACTCGGGCTGTAGCTTGATCGCCTGAAGAAAGTGCCGCTCCGCCTCATCCGCGCGTCCTAATGCACGAAACGCCTCGCCCAGATTATTGTGAACCTGGGCGCTGAGCGGATCGAGCGACAGCGCATGACGATAGTGCGTGACCGCCTCCGGAAATTGTCCGTCACGACGATACACCTCGCCCAAATTTGCGTGAAAGTGTGCCGCCTGAGGTTGCACATCGATCGCACGACCGATCAGCTCAACCGCTTCTTGCACTCGACCGACCTGTGACGACAGCACGCCCAGCGCATGCAACACGTCAGGCTCGTCGGGCGAGAGTTGCAGAGCGCGCCGGTAACACGTTTCGGCGTCGGCCAGCCGACCTTGGCGATGATGCTCTTCCGCTAGCGAGCAGACTTGCGAGAGATTCGCGTCCATGTCCCGGATGATAGCAGCGAGTTGTCCGAGTCGGAAGATCATCCTGCCGGTCATAGCAGGCCTACCCCCGCGGCCAGATGCTGGCGCGCCGAAGAGCGGTCCAACGGATCACTGAACCGCGAGCAAAGCAAAAAAATCCCCAGCGGCCCACACTGGGTGGCCGCTGGGGAATGGTTGCTTTTTCACGCATGCACGTCAGGAAACTAGCCACCCAACGCGGGGCTGAGCGCCTTAGCCTTGACCATGTCGGCCTTGGCCTTGGTGGTCTCACCGATCTTGTTGTACGACTGCGAACGATAGGCGTAGGGGAAGGGATCGTTGGGCGTGAGATTGATCACGACCGAGAGATCCTTAATCGCCTTGTCATGCTCGCCCATCTTGAAGTAGGCCAAACCGCGATTAAAGAACGCCAACGCATCGCTGGAGTTCCGATCGACGGCGATCGTGGCATACTTGACGGCCGACGCATAGTCACCCTTGACGCCGTAGACGCTGGCCAAGTTGTTGTACGCTTTGGAAAGCGTCTCGTCCAACGAGATCGACTTCAGGTAGTCGGCGATCGCCAGATCGAGCTTGCCTTCGTTGCGATAGGCCAAGCCGCGGTTGTAATAGAAGTCCGCGTTCTTGGGCTGCAACTTGATCGCGGCGTCGTAATCGACAATCGCGCTGCTGTAGTCGCCGACGGCTCGGTAGGCATTCGCCCGACCGACGTAGTAGCGAGGATCGTCGTTCTTGTAATCGATCACCTGCGTGTAACCGCGGATGGCGCCGTTGTAGTCGCCGTCCTCGATGTAACGCACGTTGCGATCGACAACCAGATCGCGGTCATCGTCGTCGTCAATCACGATCACATCATCATCATCGTCGTCGACATACACGACGTCACGGTCGTCGTCATCCCGATCGCGGATAACCACGGTGTCATCGTCGTCGCCGTCGTAGTCCCGGTCGCCATCGCCACCGTTGCCACCATCGTCGTCACCACCGTCACCGTCACCACCGTCACCTTTGCCATCGTCGCCCTTACCGGGGCCGCCTTTGCCAGGTGCTTTCGCTACTGCCGGGCTTCCGGGGGTAATTTCGCCCTGACCGCCAGCCGGCTTGCCTTGGGCCTTGGCTTTTTTGTCCTCGTCCGACGCCTTAGACTTGTAGGCCTTTTTGTCGGTCCCTTCGGCACCCTTGGGCACAGCAAAATAGCTCTGCGTACCGACCGGGAACAAATCGCTCGAAACCTTGGCCGTATACTGACCGTTGGTTTCGCCGTCGGCGTCTTCGCCGATTTTCAAGTCGTCGCCGTCCAGTTTGCCGTTTCCGTTAACGTCACGGTAGAACTCGACGCCTTTGATGTCTTCTTTCATGCCGTAGCGCTGTCCCTTTTTGCCTTTGGCTCGACGGCCAGTTTCGGGATCGATCTTGTACGGCATGCCGTTAGAGAGTTGCTTGGCGTTCGCAACCAACGTCAGTTCGGTGCCCTGCGGCGCCTGCTCGGGAAAGACCATGACGCCCTGATCGGCGGCAACGCCCTTGCCCTTACCATAACCAACACCGACGCCGACACCACCTCCGTAGCCGACACCACCACCACCGCCACCACCGTAGCCGCCATAGCCGATGCCATAGCCGCCACCATTAATGCCGTAGCCTTTATAGCGAAGTCGCTTCGCGGCCTTGAAGTCAGCCTGGGCCATCGCATAGAGGCCTGGGAAGACGTCGCCGGTCGTGCTGTTCTCGGGCTGAGCAATCAGGCGACGATCGCCGATGTACTTCTTGTGAACCGCCGAGGTCTTCTTGCGCTCTTTTTCCTTGAACTTCTCGGCATAGGCGCGAAGCTTGGCGTTCTTGCCTTTGTGCAAATCCATCAGGGCATCACCCCGATTCTTCAGCGCCGACGGATCGTCGGGGCTATAGCGAACGGCCCGACCAAAGTCGTCCATCGCCTTGTCGTATTCACCCTGCTTCGAATAGGCCAATGCCCGCATCGAGAAGGCCTTGCCGTTCTTCGGATCCGTCTCGATCATCGTTGTCGCCTTGTCGACCGCTAGCCCATGGGCAGCAATCTGATCGGCCTGACTCAACTTGTTGTAGGGAACCCGATAGAGTTTCCCAGCGGTGTTCTTCACCACCACGCCATCGCGGTCAATGCTGACAAACTCCGCTTCGATGGTCTTGCCGCGAGCACTGGTCCAGGTCCGGGCCTCGGCCACAGACGCCAGTATTGCCACGCAAGCCATACACAATGTGAACCGTTTCATAGCTAAATCTCCTTCTTCAGTGCAGTTGGCGAACGATGATCCGTTCTATGGGTAGTTTTGTTGGCCAAACGGCCCGTTAGTCTATCACAACCGATGGGGGGCCGAACATCAGATCTTCTCCCGATCCGGCCTGTCTGTGCCCGTTCAATCATTAAAACGCTCTAGGCACGATTTCGTACCTGGAAAACTTGAATATTCCGGTGAATTTAGCGGTTTTGGCGGTAGCGGGGTAGGATGTGAATCGCAGCTGCATATCGGGAACGCATAAAAAATAACATAACCCCTTTAATAGCAATGGGTTACATGCGCGACCAATGGTCGCGGCTTTACATTTTGGAGTGGAGGGATGTTTCTACAGACCGGGGCCCATGTATTTTGTCCAGCCTTCGCCCTGGGCCTTGGAGGAACACTTTAGGGCGACTAGGCAATCGTCATCGAGGCCGAATACGACCCGCTGGGGAGCGACAATCACGCCTGCCGACCGGACAGCTGAGCCGAGCGGCTGCTGCCACAGACGGTTGCCATCGGAGTCCACCGCATGAACGACGCCCGAATTGTCACCGAAATAGACGGCTCCATCGTCTCCAATCACAGGGGTCGATTCGACCGGAGCGTCGGCCTGATACTGCCAGGCCATTTTGTGTGACTTGCCGCTCACACAGGCCAGCATGCCCTTGGCGTCCTGACCTCGCGTTGCTTGGCTGATACCGACATAAATGTTCCCTTTGCCATCAACCACCGGCGAGGCCAACATCTGGCCGGGCATCTGCACTTTCCAAAGCTGTTTGCCGTTGAGGCTAAACCCATACAGGAACCCATCACGGCTGGCGACGATCAGTTCGCGACCACCGGCCATCGCCAGTGCGGAATTGATGAACCAGTCGGTCTTTCCCCGCTCAGCAACATGGTCCCAGCGGTTCTTGCCGTTGCGACCGCTGATTTCGATCGCGTAGACAAACCCGTCCTCGCCACCGACATAGAACACGCCCTCGAACGCCAAGCCGGTGCAGTCGAACTTCTGTCGACTACGAAAGAAAGGCCGGCCGCTGGTTCGACCAGCGTGATCGACCTTAAGCAAGCCGCCGTTGTAGCCGCAGATCCAAGTGCTGCTGTCGGCATCCATGACTGGCGACGCCCAGCCCAACGGATCGCCCACCGAAACCGGCGCCCAGACCTGAGATCCCGAGGTATCCACGCAGTGAAGCATCCCGTCGCTGCAATGAACGCGAAGATTCCCATCGGGGGCGAACACAGGCGACCCCGGAATGTGGCTATCGGTCGCGTACTCCCAGATTCGTTTGACCTCGCCCTCTTTCTCCTGCAGTGCAACAAGCCGACCGCTGACGCAGGCATACAGTCGCCCCTGGTCGCCAACGGCGACCGCGTTTCGCAGCCCTGCGTGAGAATGGTCCTGCGACGCTTCATCGATATAGGTCCAAGCGACGTGCTCACCCTCCTTGGGTTCTGGTCGCTTTGCCTTGAGTGACGGCGGAATCGGTTTATCCGCCCGTGCCGATTTCTTAGGCGCAGTGGTTTTTTTCTCTGCCGGTACGCGGTCAGGCGACTTCGAGGCCGATGGCGGCGATTTTGGCGAACTGGATTTCTTCCCTGGCTTCGTTTCCGGCGGCGGACTTTTCTTATCGCGCTGCTTGGCTTCCGGAGGTGGCGAAGATGCGCTGGAGGACTCGGACCGCGGATTTTTGGTTGCCGGCTTGGAAGGCGGCAGCATATCGGTCGACTGCGATTGTCGCTGCTGCGGCTTTTGGGGTTTCTGTTTTTTGGGCTTTGCCTTACGCGGTTCGACGGGTGCCGCGGGCGGCCGAGGTGGTGCCTGTTGTGTGGGCGGCTGCGCAGGCGGCGCCTGAGGTGGCACCTGCGGTGGAGGTTGCGGAGCAACGGGTTGCTGCGCTACGGGAGGTTGTGGCGGGATCGGCTGAGGAGCAACCGGCTGTTGAGGAACCGCTTGTTGCGGCACAGGCTGCTGAGGTTGAATCGGTGTTGGCTGCAACGGGGCCTGTCCAAAGCCCGGGGTCTGCACCGGTTGCTGGGGAACGACCGGCTGCTGCGGCATCATCGGTTGCTGTGGTGTCGGGCTCAGCGGAACATTTGGCTGCTGGGGAAAGGCCGTCTGACCTGGCTGTCCGGCACCCGGAACCGGCGGAGACGAAAGAACCTGTCCCGGCTGTTGACCGACCAGGGGCATGGGGGTCTGTTGAGGTGCCATCGGCTGCTGGGGCATTCCGCCTTGCTGCGGATAGTTCATGCCCTGCTGCTGCGCCGGCTGCTGGGGAAACGGTTGCTGCGGCTGCATCGGCTGTTGAGGCATCATCGGCTGCTGAGGCAATCCACCCTGTTGCGGCATCATCGGTTGCTGTGGCATTTGCGGCTGCTGCGGCACCATGCCCGCCGGCAGAGCGCGAAACAACCCCACGCGCTGCTGTCCGCAGGTAGGGCAACTCAGCGGTGCGACCGCGCGTTGCATGACTGCGCCACAAGAGGTGCACTGAAAGTTATTCATAGTTTCTCGCTAAGTGATTCCAGACAACAATCGCGACCACCGACTTCCGCAGCAGCCAACTTACCTCAATGCGCCGCCACGCTGGCCTTGGTGTAAATTTTTCCGTTTTCTCGCGAGACCACCCAACCAAAAACGGCCGTGATCTCGGCGCCCTTGTCCGCCGCATTGTGACACGTTGAATCGAACCGGTCGCCGGGACGGACCAGATCGATCTTCATACCGTTGCCAGCCTCGTCGCAACGTCGCATGAGTTGCTCGACCAACACCGCCCTCAGCCCATCGGGGTCGTTGTTCGCGTCGGGTCGCCAGCGGTAGTATAACTCGCCGATATCCTTCAGCATCTGGGCGCGACGATCCTCGCTCGCTTGAAATAGCATCAGTTGCCCGACCAGCGCCGCGGCCCTCGATTTACCAGCGATGGCGCCAGCGAGCAGTGCGGCGCGGCCATCCGCTGTTCCGTCATGGGCCGCCAAGACGGGACCAAACACGACGACATCCCAGTCGTTGGAAGCGGTCATGGGGCGAGAAACGGCTGCGGGGGCGGGAGTTGGAGCAGGGGCAGGGGCCTCTTTTTCTTGGCGGGGGATCAGCCGGGGGGATGCTTCGGGCGCGGCCACGGGTCGCGGCTTTACAGATGCTGGCGCGGCGGTGGCCTGTTCGTTTAATTGGCGGCGGAGGTACTCGAAGACGTTCGTGGTCATCGTTTCCTGGCGAACGATCGCCGATTGGATCGTGTCGAGAGTCTTTTGCAGTCCGGCGTCGGCCGCCTGCGGCTGGGCGACCTGTTGAAGCAATTGCTGTAGCTGGTTCTCTAGCCCACAGAGTCGCTCCTGCATCGGCTGCAATAGCGCGGCGATCGTCGCGTCGGTGGCACCTTCCGTTGGCGTAATCGACACCGCCGTGACGACCTTTGTGGGCGCCGGTTTCGCAGCAGCGGGAGTCGTGGCCTGAGTTTCCAGCGCCTGGAAATCGGGGGGATCTGCCGCATTGTCGCTTCGAGGACGATCAATTAATCGGCCCGATTTCTTTTTGGGCGGGTCGTTTATCTTGCGCTTTATTTTCCCGACGGTGCCGCCCGAATCCGCTTTCGCTTTTTCGGCCTGAAGCTGTTGCTTTTTCAGTTGAAACTGCGACTGGCCAATACCGGTAAAGTCATCGATCGTCTCTTCACCAGCGGCGATCACCTCACGACTGGGCGGATCAAGATCCGAATCTCGGGACGTTTTCTTTTCGGGAGGCATGACGTTTGGATTTTCCAGGGAACTTGCACCGCGACCCAACTTCTTTTCGACGCGCCGAACAACACGGCCGCCGTTACGCCTCTTGCATCTCGATGTTATCCAGCCCACCCGTGTCGAGGAAAAATCGTTCGTCGGCCAAGGTTCGCCAGCTAAAGTCTACATTTTCGCCAAGAATAGCGGCATCGCCGGCAACCGAACCGGTGACCGACTCCACTTGGATGTGTTCCTCGACGTCGTCGGTTGCTCGTTCGCGACGCAACTTGATGTTTACTTCGGTCTCGCCGATGCGGTCGCCGGTGTCCATTTTGAACACGTAAATCGGCGACGCCTGGGCGTCTTCGGCCGGGTTCAGTTTACGGCCAATAATCACTCGCTGGGCAATCGTGGTGAACTCAGTTGTTTCGACCTTGCTCTGGTCGTCGGCCGGGCGGAACAGGATCCGCTCCTCGCGAATGCCGCTGGTGCCGTCGGTCATCACGCCCCACGTGTACGTGTTCTCGGTCTCTTTGCCCTTCATTCGGAACTTGAATTGCGGCAACAATCCGTGGCGAGCCAAAAACTCGATTCCCGCCCCCACGACCACAGCGCTCTTCGGATCAATGATCACCCCAGGATTGTGACCGCGGGGGTCCTGATACGGATACCAGTTGCCAGCGTAATGGTTAAACATCGAAATGATTCGCGCGTCAGGAAGCGGGACGTAAGTCGAAACCAAATCGCGAATGTACTGCAGCTTGGTCGGTTGACCCGCCAATAGCACGACGTCCGCGCCGTGTTCTACGATTCGTTCGCAGAAGTCAAAGATCAAATCGTCGAACACCTCGTGCACGACGTCTTCAAACTCGTCCTTCTTGTATTCCAGCCCAAGTTCCTGGTGAATGCTGTAATAGCCGGAACCGCGGAGTTTGTCGAACATCTTTTCCAGCGATTCGAGCACGGTCGGATCGACCACTTCGGGATCGGTGTGCGAGATTTCCTCGTTCTCGACACTGTTCACCGCGTTCTCGAAATACGCCTCGGTCAGCGGCACAAACAGTCGATTGACCCAGTTGACCCGTTGCGATCTGAATTCGCGATTGCGAGGCACTTCGGGGCCGAACAACAGTTGGATGTCTTCGGGCTCCATTGCCAACACATCCGCAAACGTCGGAACGACGATCTTCTCGAGCATTCGCTTGACCAGCTGATCCCCGCCAAGCGAGATGCCGTCTTGGTGCAACACCTGTCCTTGGATCGAGTCGTCGATACCGGGCTCGAACGTATAGCGAGCGATCATCAGGTCGCTCGTGCCGCCGCCGATGTCGATGCAAGCGATTCGCACCTCTTTGCCGTCGAGCTGTTGCGGAGTCGGCGCCGGTGTGCCGCGCCCCGGACGCGGGGCGCGCGTCGGTCGGCCAGCGCCACGATTGCGACGACGACCAGCCGGAGTCGCCTCGGCAGCCGGTTCTTCTTCGGCTGGTTTTTCGGGCTGTTTCTTTTGCTCGCTGTCTTGGTGCAGGACCTGGAACCACAATGCCGGGTTTTGCCCCAGCATCCGTAATTCGCTCCAGATGTAGGTCAGGTGCACCGCACTCGCTTCGTCGATACTGAGCGTAAGCTGCGGCTGTTCTTTCTGATGTTTACCCACGGTGCGAGTAAACATATTGATCGCCTTTTGCGCTTGAGCGGCAAAGCGATCTCGCTCTTCCTGGTACATGCCGCTAGGAAACGTCAGCGTAAAGCTGCGAATCTCGCGCGCTCGACCGGTGTCGCCCGATCGCCGGCGATAGGTCTCGCTGTTGACGTACATATAGGCTTGAGAAAGTATCTCATAGAGCGCTGCGCTCATCATCGACCGCGGAGCATGTCGCGGTTTGATGGGGATCTGGGCGGCGTAGTCGTCCTCGGTCAGATTCTTTTTTCGCAACAGCATGTCGCGGTCATCTTCGTGGATAAACCGCAGCAGCGAACCTTGCAATTTGCAAGCATACTCACCGGTCTTGAACCGATCATACGGATCGGCCATGTACCAGTTGGCGCCTTCGAGCCAGCTTTCGTCGTCGGCCCACATATATCGCTTCGGCGAACTGACCGATGTGCGGATGTCGCCTTCGGCGTGCATTAGCTGCGCGATGTCGTTCACTTCCGCGCCCAACCGGGCCATCGACCAATCCTCGAACAGATTCGCCCGCACGGCTGACTCACGAGTGCGTGAGATCTGTTTCTTGCCGATCATTTTCTTGACCGTCTCGGTGTAATACTCGGTCTTTGTCAGTTGCGGCGGAAACAGAAACGGCGTGATCGCCCAGTGGGTCTTCGACGAAAACCAGCGATTGTACGGCTGATCGATTCCTTCGCCGTTTTCGTCCCAGGCATCAAGATGGTACCGATTAGCCAGTTCAAACGGCATCATCTGAGGCGTCTGAGCCACTTCGCCGGTCATCTCAAGGATCAACGCACCCGTGCGGCTGTTGCCAAAGTCGACCACCATGTGAACGTGTTTCGGATCGCCGCCGGCGGCCGTCGCGGCACGGATCACGATCTCGACTTTCGGAATGCCGGGCAACTCTTCGTTCTCGATATCGAGCAGCCCTTCGAGCGAGACCTCGAAATCTCCGGCGAGCGCGTTGGGGGCACAGAAATATCCGGCGTCCGCGTCACCACAACTGCTGTCGATCGCCAGATAGAGCTTGCTGGTGCGGCCCTGGATGATCTGCCACTGCAAGTAGGGAAAATCGCGATCTTCCTCTTCCTGGGTCTTGTCGCTAAACACCCGACGGCGACAATGTTGCCAGCCTTGACCAATCTGGTTGGTTTGAAAACGGCGTCCTGCAGGCAGCGGAATACAGATGACCTGAACTCCGGTGTTGGCAAAGATGACGTGCATTCGATTCTTCGTTTCTTTCGTGGTTTCGTGGGACGAGTCTCCAGGCTCGTCCAAATGGTGTTCTGCAATTACTTCAAACAGGCCTGGAGGCCTGTCCTATGACGTGGGCTCGCCGCCAGTATTATTCCTTATCGTGTGGTTCGACCAGATCGATCAGTTCCTCGTTGCCGGCGGGAATCGAAATCTGTTGTCCGGCACCGGCGGCCAACGACAAACGTAGCCGGCCGACCCAACGCTGGACCATCGTTTCCATCAGTCCATATTCCTCGCCGTCTTCAAGCTTGGCCTCTTCCAAGGCTTTTTGACTGGGACCTGGATTTAGGACGAAATCGTTCATCACGATTCGCACATACTTGCGACGGGCCCGACGCTTGGCTGCCTCGTCGCGGACCTTGAGGTTCACCAGCGGTAACAGCCGACTGTTGAGTTCCTCGAACACCGAATCGCTATAGAGGTAATCCCGCAAATATCGGGCAAAGTCGCTGAATTCTTCGGCACCCATCCATGGCTCACCGTCTTTGTGCTGCGAGGCGTACTCTTCCCATTTCTGCGGCACAGAGGTGGTCGCCCACTCGTGCAGATATTTCCTCAATTGGCGGGGGAACCGCTTTTCCATTGCGTCAGGTCGCACCGCGCCAGTGCTGTTGGCCATGTCGGCGAAATCGGCCAGGCTGATCTCGTCGCCGTCCTGCAATCCTAATGCATGCTGGATGGCATTGATGCGGGTATAGATCGCCTGCTTGTTATCACCCAGCCACTCGAGCATTCGCTCGCCCGCTTTGACTCGTTTCTCGCGGTCGACGTTGGCGTCGGGATCGACGGTCCAGCCCTTGCCAAGCTGAGTGACACGCTGGTAAACGTCGCTGATCTCTTTTTGTAACTGGTTCTGTTTCTTTTCGGCCGTGGTCACTTTCAGAAACCCAGCACTAATCAGCGACAACCCGCCGTCGCCGTCGATCATCGAAGTGTCCCACTTGGTCTCGGGATCCTGCACAAACGTGTTGACCGACTCGGAGGACATAAACGCCTTTTTGGCACGGTTCCATTTTTCTGGATCGTCTTTTTGACGCTGCGGTTCATCGGTGTCCCACGTGCCCGGATAGCGGATCGGATAGGTATTGGTAAAGCTCTTGCCCTTGCCGCCAAAGTCATTCATCACGACGTTGAGCGAATCGGCAAGCTGGGAAAGCCGAGCCTCGAACAACCCAGAATCGGCGTACTCCTCACGATTGCGGAACTCTTCGTCGATGCCCGTCATGCCGATAAACAATGCCGGCAGATCGTCGCGGACCTTCGAGGGCCAGACTTTGTCGCCGTAGCGCGCCTTGCCCCACTTGTCGACATGATGCTTCATTTGGGCGGTGACTTCGAGGTTACCACCCCGGGCAAGCAGAAGGAGCGTCTGAATCTGAAGCTCTTCGGTATAGCGCTCGAAAAGATACGCCACCTTTCCGCGCTTGACGATTTCCATTTGCTCTTCGAGCGTGTCGGCCGACGTCCGCTTTCCGGCAGTTGCCCCTTGACGCCCGGCACGCATGCCAGGCACATCGAGCACGTCGATCATCTCGATCACCCCTCGCCAATCTTCGGCCAATCGATGCGGCAAGATTGGCACCACCAACTCGAGCAACGATGCTTGGATCGTTTCCAGTTGCTCGCTTCCGCCACCACGTCCCGGGCTATATTCCAGTGCAAAACAGTCGCCGGTGTCGACCAATCGAAAGTCGGCCCAGTCGACCTTGGTAAAGCACTTCGACATTTTGCGTTCGTGGACCTTCGCTCGCTGCGAGTCCAACAGAAATCGCACCCCGGCCCAGTGCGTCGAAATCGTCGGATCTTGGCCCTCTTTGTGGATCCGCGTCAGAAAGTGATTGATCGTGTTGAACAGATTGGTGAGGCTGTCCCAGTTGTCCCAGAACATGCTCGCCGCCAAAGAAACGTACCCATCTTCTGAGAGCGGGTACCGGCTCAGGAATCCGTTAAAGACCGCCTCCGTTGCAGGAAAACCTCGCGGATCGCAGACCCGCATAAAACCAAAGGCGTCCAACAGGTCCATCTGCCAGCGGCGATCAACCTCCGCGGCACGATAGGTCTTGCTGAGTTCCGAGAATAGCTCTTCCAATTGCGCTGATTCCCAGGAGATCTCCGGAAGCGCGCATTCGACCAGAAAACCACGCGCCATGACCCGCAGCCATTGAGATCGGGTCAGCGCCCTCGCCATCACGGGATATTCGGGCGAGCTGCTGGCAACGATGCGGTCCTTGGTCGTGAACCGGGTCACCAGAGCCGTGGCTTCGTTTGAACCGCTCTGGGGGTTGAGGTCGGTGTCAAACGACAGGTGCTGAAAGTAGGCCGGCTCGCCGTTCTGTTCATCACGACCCAACGGGCTGAACTCGTCACTGTCGGCCTTGAGCACCTGGCCCATCAACAAACTCTTGCCAACCTGCGAGGGACCATAGACGGCGGCCGCCACCGGCACCTTGGCAGAGCTATACAGGCTGTGGGCCAAACGGCGGAGCTTGTAGAGTTCGAACTCGTCGCTCTCAGGAACCTGTCCCAAGTCCGCCTGATGGCGCGATGGGTTGAATTCCGCGAGCCAATCGCTCAACTCGGTGGCAAAGTTCTCAACTTGTTCGGCCTGTCGAATCAGGCTCAGATCGCGATCATCTGGAAATGGCATAGTCGGTGAGCTGCTTCGCTTTTTCCGTGTGGGGGAATGGTCAGATGGCGTCGCCGCCCTAACGGGTCCCCGGAACAGTTTCGGGGGCCCGGCGGCACTCTCGATCAATTTCGAGAACCCCCACTATAACATTTAGCCGACGAGTTCGCTGGCCACTCTGGGTCGCCGATTCAAAAAAAATCGGCGATCCGTGGCTGGCAAAATGCCGGCTAAACGGGAGACTTCGTCCAAACGGTCTATTTTCCGTCACATTCCGGACGAATTTGCGGTCGCCCTATACACCTATTCGCCTTCGGGCCGGACTTTCGACTCCAAGACAAAGGCGAACAGATGCTTCTGCACCGCGCCGCCTTTGCGACTTTCGATCGCCAAGACATATCGTTTGCGCGGCGGACCGCGAAGGATATCTCCGCTGCGGAACGAGGCGACAATCGACTGGCCGTCGACCGTCGTAGCGGCGTCCGACCAAGTCTCCGGCGGAGTCGAGCCATGTGCAAAGGCCCGATATTGCAGTCCGGCGCTACCAGCCGAGGCGATAATGTCGACCGCGACCGTAAAGTCAGTCGGTTTGGAGCCGGCGTAAGGGCCTTCGACTTTGATCGATTCAAACGGGTTCCCGCCCAGTGCGGTCAGGCTGACCGTGTCGCCGCCCCGCTGTACCGTGAACGTTCCGCCATTTCCATTAAGGATTTCTACCATTCGCCTCTTGAATCCACGGATCGTCTTGAATTCTGGAAGCACGTCGCCCACACGAATATCGTAGGGAATATGGTCCGTGGGAAAGTTGACGACCTGGACCCCGCCACCCGATGTTTCGCGTACCACGACTTTCGCCCCACCGATCATGACCGTTTGCGGAACAAATCCATCGATGGGGCCGTATTCCTTGAAACCTCTCTCCAACAAAGCTAGGCCAAAGCCCTCGTTCACCACGACATTACCCGCCGCCAACAGGTCGTCGCGTCCGACGACGCCAAGATGCATCGTCAACGCTGCACCGGCAGTATCCGCCAGCCCGCTCACGGTGAGCAGCGACTTGTCAACACTGGCATAGTCAGGGATCGGCACGCGCTTTAGTTCAAGATAGTCGGCCGAGATCGGCAGTTCCGTGCCGTCTTTCATCCGACCGATCACGGCAAACAGTTTTGACTCGTTCACCTCGACCGTAATCACTTCGGGATCGATGCGGATACTTTCGACATTGGCCAGGAAGTCGTCCTTTACGGTGACGGTCACTTCCTTGGTCAGTTCTCCCTGAGTCACGGTGACCGTCGCTATGCCAGCCGACTTGCCGACCAGCATTTGTGTTTCGCCGAAGATTTCGACAACGGCCGGATCGGCGCTGGTGATCGTATACGTTGCATCCGGGCCTTGAACCGCCAGATCGGTCGTCGAACCGACATACATTTCAACCGCCTCAGGCGAAACGACCAACTCGGTCAGCGTACTCGGCGTGATTTCAATATCGATCGACGCGGTGACCGTCTTGGGGGCCTGGATCTTGGTCTCTTTGCCATCGGCATCGGTCGAAGTTTCCTCGACGGTGTATCCAAACGTGGCGGTCAGCGTCCCCGTGCCAACCTGCTGACCGACCAGATATTGGCCGACACTCTCGCCCTCGACCTTCGCCAGTTCCGGCGGATCGAGCGTCCAAGTGACCTGGCTCGAGTTGATCAACGAATGCTTCTCGCCACCATCAACGACGCCGTCAAGTTGGATCTCACCACCCTGTCCAAGCGCCAGCGGCATCGGCTTGACGCTCAGATCGAGCGAATCGTAGACCACCGGGGTGACTGTGGCTATCGTCGTCGCCTCGACCAGCTCGTCGTTCGGCGTGGCGCGATAGGTCACGGCGACGTCTTCGGTGCCTTCGGCGACACCTTCGAGAAAGCCGTTGTTGACTCGCAGAATGCCGTCGGGCAAAACCTCCCAGACAACCGAGTCCGACAGATCGGCCTCCTCGCCGTCGCTGTATTCGCCCATCACCTTGGGCTTGATCGTACCGCCGACCGTGAGACTAATTGATTCGGGATCGATCCGCATTCTGACTGGGTTTTCCGGCTTGCCGACGTTGACGACCACGTCGGTGTTGAGCCCGTTATGACGAAACACCACGACCGTCCGTCCCTGAGATTTTAGCTTTGCTGTCGTGCTATACGGCAGAAAATCGATCACCCCTCGATCCTGCGAAACCGGGATCGCATCGTCGGACACATCATCGTTGAACAGACCAAACAGCGAGGTTCTGTTGACAACAAACTGGTGCTTGCTACCGGCTCGGCCGGCGTACTCCCCCGGCGTTACGACCAATTTAGGCTGGCCAAAGAACCATGCAAGTCCGCCCAAGAGCAACAGCAGCAACAGCGCCGAAACCATCAACGGCATTCTTGACCGTCGCCGCCCGCCAATCAGAATCGCCGATGCTTCACTACAGCCAGGGCATTCGGTCGACTGTCCCGGCCGCCGCAGGAAGAGCAGCCCACACTTCGGATCGGTACAGATCATCACGGGCGCCGGCTGCGCGTCGCGGCGCTGATATCCCCAACACCAAGTGAGCCGCCATGGTTCGCGGCCAACGCGATACTTAAAGAAACTTGCTTCGCGTTCGTTGATCCCTTCTTCCGAGACCAGCACTTCAAACGAGTCCGTAACAATCCGATGGAGCGCTTCCTCGGTGGAGTTGTCTGGTTTGACCTTGCCCAGCCGCGTTTGTATCTCTTCGAGTTCCTTGCGGAGCGGGCCTTGCAGGTCGTCCTCGGTCGCGGGGAGACACTCGATCTCTTCCGGTCGGCCACCTGTCTCGTCACGCACATAGAACCGCACAGAGTCACCCTGACGCTCTGGCTCGGCGGTCATTTCTCCCAGCCACTTAAGCAGCGTGTTGCTGTTGACGCTCTGCTGGTCGAGCATCGGCAGACCGGGCTCGAGCGCCACGAGTTGGAAGTCGCGAGAATTGGCTGACACATCGACGCGGAGAATGGAACTCGCCATGATCTACTGCACCTTTTGAATAAGAAGACTGCTGCACCGGCGGGCACTTGGCCAGCCGGCTGCCCCTGGTGTGGCTAACCCGCCCTGCCTTAATCATGCCAGACCCTGGCCCCCCAAAAATCACCCGTCACCACCTCGTAAGCGATGAAAATAGGCCCTCGCGGGCTGCCACCACTGATTCTCGCTAAACCGCTAGTATATAACGGTAAAGTGGCGTGTCACAAGTCGCCAAACTGAGACCTCGACAGGCCGCAAGGTTCACCGTAACTAATAGCGACCAGAACGGGCAAATGTACTCATTCGCTCGATTCAGCCGCGGCGATCTCATTCCCACTTATGCGTAGCATCAATAACGTGGTGTCGTCATACCGCATTTTGCCGGCCACACGATGTTCGATGATTTCGGCCAGCCAAGTCGGTTCGTCCATCTCCCAATAATTCTCCCAATCGGGCGGCGAGCCCGCTTCGTAGCAGGCCAGTGCCCAGGCCCCAACCGCGTCGGTGCAGAGCACCAGCAGATCGCCGTTCTGGCAACCAGTCTCGATTTTCTCAAAGCGAAGCTGCCTGTCGCGCGGTCCGGCAATGCTTCCCAGCGACGCTGGATGGGTGTCGAACGCGGCCGAACTGGTCATCGGAAACGAACTGAGCAGTTGCCCGTCACGCACCACCAGCAGCAAGCAATCTCCCATCGAATAACAGCGCAGTCGCATACCGTCGGTCGAGGCAACGGCCCCGGCTTCGCCGACTTCGGTGCCGACTGCCAGCTCAACCCACAACAGAGTACTGAACGCGCCGTCGCGGAGTTTCGCCTTTTGGTGCCAAGCGAGTTGCGATTCGTCGATGCCCGACTGCCAATCGGCCCTTGGCTTGGCCAACCACTCGGTTAGTCCGTCGGCATCCTGAATGTTGGGCCGGTCCGTGATCACGGCATGCGCCAATAGCTGCGCCCAGCGGGCAGAAAAGATGCTATCGGAAACGCCGTCTGCGATCGCCGCAATCCTCCGCGCGGCGCTCAGGGCATAGGCGTCCTGATACTCATCCGGATGTCCCGCATCCTTCGCCATCCAAAAGCTACGCCGCTCGAACCACATCGTTGGTATTTTTTCCTTGGCTACGATACGAAATTACAACTGCAATGAAGAAGGAAGTAAGAACCGTGGCATCGTCGATCAAGCCGCCAAGTACATCAAAAAAACGAACCGCGGATGAACACGGATCAACGCGGATGCTCTGAGTTTACCCTCAGGGGACTGGATCGCCATGCGCTTTTCCTGACTTTGGATTCGTCGAGTTTTCATTGGACGGGAGGTGCAAATGATCCGCGTTAATCCGCGTCCATCTGCGGTTCTTGTTTATTTTGTTGGTCGATAACGATCATCCCCAAGTATCACGTCAACTGGACTTTACTAAACGAACCGCGGATGAACGCGGATCAACACGGATGCCCTGATACTTACTCTAACTGGATCGCCATGCGTTTTCTTGACTCTCGATTGGCCGAGTTTTCATTGAACGGGAAGAATATGTGATCCGCGTTAATCCGCGTCCATCCGCGGTTCTTGTTTCTTTTGTAAAACCGCGTCGCTCCGCATGTATCCGCAGTTCCGTTTTGTTTATTAGCCTTGTTTCGTATTGACAACTCGTTTCCATGTGACCTTAGCGTGCTTGAAATTGATGATCAAACCAACAGGAAGTCCGGTAATCTTGAGATAGTTCAGCATCTGTCCAAGTTCGTGGTCTGTGAAATGTTCGATCACCTTGGTGTCCACGATTACTTTCTCGAAGACAACAAGATCGGGGACGTATTCGCCGACCTTGACGTCCTTGTAAACGACCTCGTGCCTCGGCTGCTGAACCGCAGGAATTCCCCTCAGTCGCATCTCCACCACTAACGAGTTCTCGTACGGCTTTTCCAGGAGTCCGTGTCCCAGGGTGTTGGCGACCTCCATGGCACAGTTCAGAATCGCCTCTGTCTCCTTTTCAAAGATCATGGCTGTCATCCCTGCCAAAAAACAAAACGAACCGCGGATGGACACGGATCAACGCGGATGCCCTGGGTTTATTCTGAAGGGATTGGATCGCCACGTGTTTTTCCTGAATCTGGATTCGTCGACTTTTCATTGAACGGAAGGTACAAGTGACCCGCGTTAATCCGCGGTTCTGTTTTGTTTTGTTGGTCGATAACGGTCATCCCCAAGTATCACGTCAACTGGACTTTACTAAACGAACCGCGGATGCTCTGATTTTACTCTAAGGGGATTAGATCGCTATGCGTTTTTTTTGACTCTCGATTGGTCGAGTTTCCATTGAACGGGAAGAATAAGTGATCTGCGTTTATCCGCGTCCATCCGCGGTTCTGTTTTGTTTTGTCGGTCGATAACGATCATCCCCAAGTGTCACGTCAACTGGCCTTTATTAAACGAACCGCGGATGGACGCGGATCAACGCGGATGGCCTGATGTTTACTCTAAGGGGACTGGATCGCCAAGCGTTTTTCCTGAATCTGGATTGGTCGATTTTTCATTGAACGGGAGGTGCAAGTGATCCGCGTTTATCCGCGTCCATCCGCGGTTCTTGTTTCTTTTGTCAAACCGCGTCGCTCCGCATGCATCCGCAGTTCCGTTGCCTTCTGAACCGTTAACGCAACGTCATTGCCGCGCGGGTACCCATGTCGAGGAACTTGAGTAGCACGACCATATCGGCGTTAAAGACCATTCCCCGCGCCATGTTCTGTAGCGGATGTCCTTCGGCCACCGCCGAGGCGAACATCGGAGGCGGCAACAGACTCGACATGAAAAACAGCGTCTGCGCCAAATGGTCGGGTAGCATCTGATCGCTGGACGGAAACATCACGGGATTGGCCGCGGTCATCGAGAGATGGCAGTTGAACAGCAGCACATTGCCGTCCTGCGTCGCGAGCGCCTTGATCGCCTCGGCATAAGGCGTCGGGTCACCGTCCTGCGATTCGCCGTCGGTAATGTGGATCACGATCGGCGGATAGCTCGCCTGATGTTGCTGAGTCCACTGGCTAAGAATCCCATGAGCATAGTGCAACACATGGCACATCGGCGTGCCGCCCTCGGCCACCGGATCGATCCAGACCGGCATCTCGCACGGAATCGAAATCATCTGACCTGACGCGGCGTCGGGAATCATCTGTTGGCTCTGTTGGATCCGCGCCGGGCAGTTGCCGATCTCGGCGATCGAAACCATCGGGCGGCCGGCCAATTGCCCCTGAAGCGCCGGCTGGATGATCGGGTTGGCCATCGCGTCGGTGCGATAGCCGATCACGCCGATGTCGATCCAATCGCGAATCCCCGCGTCGCCGGCGGCGCGAATCGCCATGTTGTGCAGCCAACCGTTGACGGCCGTGACTAGCTCGTCCATTTTTCGCTGAGGAGAGTTGCCCAGCGGCTCCTCCATCGAAAACGACTGGTCCAGCAGGAACAGAAAGCAAGCTTTGTTCTGACGACTGATCTGACTCTGATAGGCCAAGGCTCGTTGGCTCCTTTCTCACTCACCACAGGCATCTGTCCGTCGGACGCCCAGATAGCCGAACGCGAAGAAGGCTCAGCAAAACGCCCATTATCACAGCGGCCCCAAGACCTGACAACCACCGCCGGGGGGCCTGGACGAGACGCGGGGCGAAGAATTGTATAGCGAGCGAGTCAGTTTCGGCAGCAGATCCGTGGCTAACCATTGCTGAGAGAGTGTCGCGTGGACGCGACCGCGAAACGGGTAATGAGTTTGGCTACTTCCCCGCAACCTTCTTGTTCTTTTTCTGCCAGTCCTTGATCACTTCCTGCACCACGCTGGCGGGAATCGCAAACGACGACGTCCGGCCGGCGCGGGCGATATTCACGCCGACGACCTTGCCGGAGAGGTCGACTAGCGGACCGCCGCAGTCGGTCGGCTTGAGCAGGCTATCGTGTTGAAACACGGTGGGAAATCCATTGCGACGCCGGCTGAGTTTTCCGGTCGCGGCATCATCGTGAGGGTGCGCGCGTCCGCCGAGCGCCAGATCCTGAACGTGACCCAAGGTTGCCGTCACTTCGAGATTCTTGGCGCCCCGCGACAGCAACACCGTCACCACCGAGCCGGGATGATACTTGCGAACTGTCATCACCAGACGCTGTCGTGTCGGCACACGCCGGCCATCGACTTGGCGAATGACGTCGCCTGTTTTTAGGCCGGCCTTTTCTGCGCCGCTACCAGGAAACACCTGCGTCACGCGGGGGCCATCACTGGCTTGTTCGATGGCGATACCCAGAATGCCGCTGCTCTCGGCAATCTTGCGGCGTCCGACGCTTACCACGCCAACCGCCGCCGGAATACGTCCCAAGCCGGCAGTGGCGACCCACTGACCAACACCCAGCGGTCCCTTGCTTGACCAGTTGGCCGGCGTGAGCCCCTTGGCATCGATCTTCAGCAGCGCGAGATCGTGCCGGTCGAACGTCGCGACCGTCTTGACGGGAAACCACCGGTCGCCAACCGACGCGGCAATGTCGTCTTTAAGTTGGCTCGCTTTGGTGAGCAGCAACCCGTTGGCATCGACCACAGTTGCCAAAGCAACGTCATCGTTCCCATGACGTAATCTTATGGTGCTTTTCTTTGCGCCGGCGACTAATTTAGAAAACGCCAGCCGTACGCTCGGTCCGTTCTTGTAGTTGTGGTCCGATAGTTCCGGCTCCCTAGCCATCACCGTCGACGCCAAAACGAGCATCGCAGCGACAACGGCCAAATGACTCGTCAACACCAAACCGAAGCGCCAGCGAGGAGAGATCGGTTCAAAGATCGTTTTTCGCATCTTCATAATAGCTCGCTCTCACGATTCGCGTTTGGTCTTGTTGTCGAGGCTCGCGTCATCGGATGACTGATTCTACGAACGCGCACCGAGTTTCACTCTGGCATCGAACTCCTGTTCCCCGCGACGGATCTTCAGCCGCACTTCGTCGTCGGGCTTCTTCTTGCGGATCAGGGCAGCAAGACCTTGGATGCCCTTGAACGTCTTGTCGTTGAATCGAGTAATCACATCGCCCGATTTCAGACCAGCCTTTTCGGCCGGAGAATCGGGAAAGACTTGCGTGACCAGACAGCCGTCCTTGTGCGGGCCACCATTGATCCCCAACACCGGCCCGCCCCGCTTGGGAAACACCTCGCCAGCCACCAGTCGATCCCACTCGGCCGTAAAGGTATCAGCCGGCACATGATAATTGCCCGAGGTGAGCGGCGAGATCCGGCTGTGAATGCCGATCAATCGGCCGTCCATGTCAAACAGCGGCCCGCCCGAGTCACCGCTGAACAACAGACAGCCGGTACGAATCGCGTCACCGCGATTGGTCACGACGCGACCGGTTCTCAGCACGGGCGGCCTGCCCTCTTCATAGCCGCCAGGATGCCCCAGGCCGATGCACCATGCCCCGATCCACAGGCCGGCCGATTTGCCCATCTTGACATAGGGCCATTTTCCCTTGGTGGTGATTTGAATCATTCCGCCGTCAACCGACGTGTTCGAACCGAGTGTCTTGCCTTTCAGTCGCTTGCCATCGGGAAGGATAATCTCGACGTTTCGGCCAGGCTTCCCCACCACATGCCCGGCGGACAAGATCAGGCCGTCTTCGCTGACGATCACGCCGCTCCCTTGGGCCTGACCGATCTGTACAGCAACGGTGGCGGACAGCACCTTAGCCGTCACTTTGCGGACCCGATCTTCAATCGCTTTGAGATCGGCAAGCGTTTCCGGTGCGGCTTTAGAGAACACGGAAATGGTCGTGGGCGATTTCTTCCGTTTGGCTTTCGTCTCTCCCTCTTCCGCACTCACGACGTCCGCGCAGACAATTCCAATGGCCAAGACGATCAGCACTGCGCAACGAAACATACTCGGTACTCCGCGTGCGGTGGGGGGGCGAGAAGCGGCTACAGTAATCGTATCACAGCGGTGCGTTGCTGTTAAGGTTTATTTGCTGCGGCTGCGTGCCACACGTCTGCAAAAAAGCGTTTTTTTGCATATTCTGTCTCCGCTTCTCCACCTTGCGGGTGGCCCGGCCAGACTGGACAATGCGCTGGCGGTTTGGCATCTTCGTCAACCGGGATAGAAGGAGTGACTCACTTGGCATTCGGACCGGCGTGGCGAAAAAATGAAGTGACGCTGACAACCGACGCCGTCTGGCAGCCGGTCGTTTGTCGGGCGGCGGTGCGTCTGCGCGAAGATCTATTGGCGGCCCGCGAGGCGACGTGCGGATGGCGCGATGAGGATCTGGCGTACCTACTCGTCGAGGCATCATTGGGACGTTGTTTGGCAAAGTTATCGACCACCGGCATTTGGAGCAATGCGAACCGAATACCCTCGGGCATCCTGTGGCACGATGTCGGCGAGTTGCTCGAGTGCGGCTGGCTACAACATCGGGCGAGGTTCAAACCACGTGGCTATGCGGGCGATCACGAGATGATCGCGCGGATCGTGATGCAACAGGAGTGCGACGATCCGTTGGGCAAGTTGTTTGATCGCTACTTTCTCCGCCAGGCGGCGCCGGTCGCAGTACGCGGCAGAACAACGCTCGCCGCTGCGACACTTGCCGAGTGCCTCATGCAGAAGCCGAAGGGGCCCTTTTCTGTGGTCAGCGTGGGAGCCGGTCCGGCGCTGGATGTTCGCCAGGGACTCTGGGCCGCCGAGGCCTTGGGGAAACGTGTATCGGTCACGCTGATGGACTACGACGACGAGGCATTGCTTTGGGCGACTGAAATGCTCAGTGAACTGAATCTGGGCAGACGACTCACCTGCGAACGTGAAAACCTGTTTCGACTCGCTCAGCGGCCCGTGATGGCGAGCAAATTGCCGAATGCCGATGTCCTGCTCTGCACCGGCATGTTCGACTATGTCAACGATCAGGCAGCCGTCGAACTCTTAAGGCTGTTCTGGTCACGACTGAATCCGGGCGGTGTGATGTTGGTCGGCAACTTTGCTCCGCACAACCCGACGCGAGCCTATATGGAATGGATCGCCAACTGGTACTTAACCTATCGCACGGCAGACGAGTTAGAGGCCCTGGCTGAGCAGGCGGACGTCCCCGTCGAGTGTCGTCGTATCGGCGCCGAGTGGACCGGGGTTGATCTATTCCTGATCGCCGAGCGTAACGTATAATCCTGCAACCCTTTCGGAGTGATACAGGCCTTCCCTCAGGGCGTTCCAGATTTGTCAACCTTTTCCAGCGGCACACACTTTGAACTCCAACGACAGCCGAATTCAGACGATTTGCCTGCTTATCATTAGCGGGATCGGCGTTGCCGTGGCGCTGAATATGCTGAGTGGCGTATTGGTCCCGTTTGTCATGGCGGTCCTCATCGGGCTGATGTTGGAACCGGTCATCGACCTGCAGGTCCGGCGTTGGAATCTGCCGCGACCCTTGGCGATCGGCGGCACCGGAGTTCTCTGTATTTTGTTGCTGTTTGGCGTTGGCGTCGTCGTTGCCTCTTCGATTGGCCAATTCAGCGCCAATTCGTCGACCTACCTGAAACGAGCTGAGGTGATCGCGATCCGGTTCCGCGGATATCTAAATGAACATTTAGATTTTGATCGACGGAAAGCGAACGATGAGGACTCTCGCGGAGAAGTATCAGCCGAGGAGAAGACCGCCGCGACCGCTCCCGAAGCCAAGTCCGGTGACAAGCCCTCGCCGTTTCGATTCCTGCGGGATTCGGCCGAAGAGATGATCAAGGGATCGGCCGGCCCTCTAACCAACCTTTTCGGTCAGTCGGTGATGGTCTTGATCTTTGTCATGTTCCTGGTCTTTGGCCGCGATTCAGCTCGCGCTCCACCTGGTGGGATCTGGTGCGAGGTTGAAGTACAGGTTAAGCACTTCATCGTGACCAAAGTATTGCTCTCCGTCGCGACCGGCGTATTGGTGACGATCACGTTATGGATACTCGGCGTCGAATTCGCGGTGGCGTTCGGGTTCTTTGCATTCGTGCTGAACTTTATCCCAAGCGTCGGGTCGGTCATTTCCACGTTGTTGCCGATTCCGATCGTCCTTCTTTCGCCCGACCCGTCGTGGCTAGACTTTGCACTGGTGTTGGCCATCCCTGGCTCGATACAGTTCGTCATCGGTAACGTCATCGAGCCACGGATGATGGGTAACTCGCTCGATCTGCACCCGATCACCATTCTGCTGTCATTGACATTCTGGGCGCTGCTATGGGGCATTCCTGGCATGTTACTAGCGACGCCGATGACTTCGATCGTCAAGATTGTCCTTCAGCGCCTGCCCTACACTCGCCCCATCGCCGACTTGATGGCAGGACGAATGGAAGCCTTAGAAGAATTGTTTCCGTCACAGGAAGACCGCGATCACGCGGACGAGGAGTCTTCCGGCACTGGCGAAGAGACGGCGTAGCGTACCCGAAAACCCCGAACTACGCCGCGGCTCGCGAATCGTCCGACTCGCTTGGCCGCTGAGAATTTCGCGCCAAACACCAGAGATCCCGCGCCGCCGCCCACAGGCTCGGGGACACCGTCTGGTGATAGATCGAGTTGGCCGGCAGTCGCTCGACGAGCCGATGATGGGCCTTCTCGAGATTATGGTACGGCATCGTCGGAAAGATGTGGTGCAATGCGTGAAAACGCAATCCCACGGGAGCCCAAAGGGTCGACGTGAATCGATGTGTGGGGAAATTAATCGAATCGACAATCTGCTCGTCGAACGTTAGCTGGCGGCCATCACCATAGAAGCGATGCGCGGCCATCGATCGAATTTCGTTCAGCAACACGATAAACACTCCGGTGCCGTACGCCTGAAGCAGAAACGAGAGCGGACGGACTCCGGCGATCAGTAGGCCGGCCACCACCGCACAAAACAAAAACGTCAAAGCCTCCTGGATTCGCCAGACGCGAATATCCTCGGGCGTTGGTGTCGGCCGGGCATAGGCCGGATTCATTACCATCGACGAGGCGTGAACCAAGACCCATTTCCGGGCCGTTGGACTAACCCAACAGATCGGGGCGACAATAAGAAACCGTACGATGGCGAGGATCGGAATAATGAAGCTTTGTGATAGATAGTAGAGAATTCTCCACGGCGGGCTCGACCCCAGTGGCAGGTACTCGCAATCGTGCTCGGTGCCATAGAGTTTCCGGCGGTGGTGATCGAGGTGAACATAATACAAGAATGACGGCACGAGGAACGGAATCCCACAGAGCAAATTCCAAACGATGCGAAACGTCTTGAACGTGCCACGTTGCAGATGAGTGAGCTCGTGTATAAAGATCGACGCCCGATAAAAGAGCAGGCAGGAAGCAACAAAGCTGAAGCCCGCTAGCCACACCGAATCGACCCGCCGGACGGTCGCAAAAAAAGCGTAGCCGGTAAAGAGCGTGACGAGGAAATCAGTCCAGTAGATCACCGGGTTTGGGGTGAACAAGTCGCCGACGATGTTGCGAGCCTCTCGCATCGAGAAGCTGGCCGTGGGCACCGAGAAGACTTTTCTCGTCTCGGTTTCCGGGAATGAACGGGTGGCCCGGGGCGTTGCAATGGACATTGAGGGGGGGATCTCCATCTCAGGCTAGGCTGCCAAAAGTTTTGGTCGCCCTCCGTGAGGATCTCTCTTGCGGTGAGTCCGTCAGGGCCGCAAATATCGCGTTGTCGGGAATGGGATACAGGCCACAACTCCGTTCGGTAGAAAATTCGGAGTCACCGTGCCTAAGGTCTGTATCGACAACACCACTATTGTTGGCACATGCGCAATGGTTTCCCAGGCCCTGTTTACGTAATCCGAGTAAATTGTCAGGAATCCTTTTTGCCGTCGGCGGTCATTGATCAAGCCGATTTGTGTAGGTAGGATAGCCCGTTGGCCGTGAGTTGTGCGAATCTCGTCGTGTCATCTGACGTGTCATCGAACGGGGGGGCGGCCCGCACGTTCCACGAAGTTTTCCCGGCTGCGGCCGTGCTGCATGCGCCTCTGTTTCTACTTATTTTCTGGCCTTATCTATGTCGCTAAGCCCCACTGATCCACGCAAAGCGGTTATCACCGGCGTTGGGGTTGTCTGTCCGTTGGGCGCTGGGCGCGATGAGTTCTGGCAGGCACTCGACGCCAACCGGAGTGGCGTTGAGACGATGCGACACACCTATGCGAGGGAGCTACCAGTTCGCTTTGCTGGCGAGGTCCGTGACTTCGAAGCCAAAAAATACGTCAAACCACGAAAAAGCTTGAAAGTCATGTCCCGCGATATTCAGCACGGGATGGCGGCGGCCGCGATGGCGATGGACGATGCGGCCTTGTCCCCGACGAACCTCGATCCGACACGATTCGGCGTGGTGTTGGGTGCCGAGATGCTGTACTGCGTCGCAGAGGAACTCGATCGGGCTTTTGGCACCTGCATCGAAGAGGGCCAATTCGATTTTCCGACTTGGGGAAAAGACGCGCTCGGCGAGATGAACCCGCTCTGGCTGTTAAAGTATCTGCCCAACATGACTGCCTGTCATATTGGGATTTCGGTCGATGCACGCGGACCGAACAACTCGATCACCCACGGCGACGTATCGAGTGCGATGGCCATTGGCGAGGCCCAAAGATTGATCGAGCGAGGCGCGGCCGACGTGATCATTACCGGGGGATCAGGATCGCGGGTCAGTATTTCGATGTTGTCCTATCGTTCAGACAAGAACTGGTCACACCGCGAAGACGATCCAGCGGGCGCCTGTCGGCCGTTCGACGCCAATCGTGACGGCGTCGTCAATGGCGAAGGAGCCGGAATCCTCATCCTCGAGAGTCGCCAACATGCCGAGGCCCGTGGCGCAAACATTCTGGCAACGATACTCGATAGTCGGTCAGGCTTCGAGCCACGCGGCAAAGGCGGGCCGTTCAAAGGTACCGCGATCCGCAACTCGATTCGCGCTGTTCTTAGCGATGCCGACGAGAGTCGTAACGGCGTGGGATTTGTTAGCGCCAATGGCCTGAGCACGAGGATTGACGACCGGGTCGAAGCGCAAGCGATCCAAGAGACCTTGGGCGACGTTCCAGTCACGGCATTCAAGAGCCGTATGGGGGACATCGGCGCGGGAAGCGGCGCGGTCGAAATGATTGCCGCCGTGCTGGCGCTAACGCACCGTAAAGTGCCAGCGACGCTGAATTACACGACTCCCGATCCCGAATGTCCCGTCCAGGTAATTGCCGGGTCGCCACTCGATCTCCAGACACCCATCGCGTTGTGTCTGAGCCAGTCGATGATGGGACAAGCCACAGCAACTCTGCTCGCAGCACCGTAGCAGCCAATTGGTTGAAACGATGGGCGCCCGCGATAATCGCCCTACTACGGCAACTCGGGGGGGCTCCGATGACCCGCGCTTTCTCTTGCCGTTCGACCGGTTTTGCCGATGTGCGGCGGCGGGGGTGATGTGGACGGCGCGGAACTGGAGTCCGCCAGTGCACTCTCGGTCGCTGTCGTCACTGGTGTGGCTCGACCGAGGTTCTTGCCAAAGAATCGTCCGATCCGTCCGGTGAGCATGGCCGGCAGGAAGACTAGATCCCCGACGAGCGCGGCCGCCAACATCAAGAACATCATGTAGCCGAATCGCTGGGTCGGGGTAAACGAACTCAGGGCAAAGACCAGCAACCCGAGCCCACCTACTAAGGTCGTTTGCATCATCGCTCGGCCGCAGCGCTCATAGGCCAATCGAGTCGCCTCGCGACGATTGAGTCCCATGTCGCGAACGCCATGGCGGAACCAACTGAGATAATGAACCGTGTCGTCG
>Ga0114996_10001962_pt1 | contig 27112 bp, 22 predicted proteins | sample ArcticOcean_MG_C_4_FD_87039 | JGI IMG/M metagenome (GOLD analysis project Ga0114996, IMG submission 87039) | Marine microbial communities from western Arctic Ocean - ArcticOcean_MG_CB4_134 | ecosystem: Environmental > Aquatic > Marine > Oceanic | place: Arctic Ocean: Canada Basin | collected... | reverse complement strand
CAGTAACAGAAGCTCCTGTTGTTCAGGCAGCTCCAGTAACAGAAGCTCCTGTTGTTCAGGCAGCTCCAGTAACAGAAGCTCCTGTTGTTCAGGCAGCTCCAGTTGTTCAGGCAGCTCCAGTTCCTCAAAGTGGTGTTCCGCCACAACCACGGAGATTCCCTGATCAAAGAACAGGTGTCACGATGAAGCATCTTCTGGAGGCTGGCGTACATTTTGGACATCAAACACGAAAATGGCATCCTCGGATGAAGAGATATATCTTTGCGGAAAGAAATGGTATCTATATCGTTGACCTGCAACAGACTATGTCACTTCTTGAACGAGCTGCAAGAGCAATGTCTGAGATTGCGGCAGATGGTGGGCGAGTCTTATTCGTTGGTACCAAAAGGCAGGCTCAGGAAGCTATTCAGAATGAGGCTGATCGATGTGGTATGTATTACATAAATTCACGTTGGTTAGGTGGAACGTTAACGAACTTCACGACAGTATCATCTAGGGTCAATTATCTGAAGGCATTGGAACACAGACGTGATACTGGCGGGTTTGAATTGCTTCCAAAGAAGGAAGCTCAGAAGCTCGAGGAAAAGATTGTAAAACTTAATAGATATTTTGATGGTATACGCGATATGGATAGGGTCCCGGACGCACTGTTCGTAGTCGATCTTTCTAAGGAGTCTATCGCTTTGGCTGAGGCTCGAAAAATTGGGATACCAATCATCGGCTTGGTTGATACAGATTGCGATCCTGAGTTAGTAGATTTCGCGGTTCCTGGTAATGATGATGCAATAAGGTCAATAAAACTTGTGGCTACTAGGATGGCAGATGCGGTGATGGATGGACGTGGCCAATATGAGGCAAAACTGGCTGATGCCCAGAATGCTGTTGACCTTGCTAAGCAGGCAGAGGAATCTACTGGGGCAGTGGTTGTTGAGATAGAACCAGATACGCCAAATGGTGGGGTTGTCGAAACCGCTGAACTTTCGAATGCTGATTAATATCAGGGATTAGAATTACCCTATTGCTGCGACTACCACATAGGAAGGAACTCTCGATTTGGAAATATCCTTGGAAGCTGTAAAGTTGCTCCGCGATCAAACGGGAGCTGGAATTATGGATTGCAAGAGAGCGTTAGAAGATGCTGGAGGCGACCACGAGAAGGCAATTGTATTGCTTCTTGAAAAGGGTGTTGCTTTAGCAGCCAAAAAGTCTGATCGCGAAACAGAACAGGGATTGATTCAATCTTACATACACCAAGGTGGTAAAGTAGCAGCCCTTGTTGAAGTGAACTGTGAGACTGACTTTGTTGCCCGCACTGATGAGTTTCAGCAATTAGTTTATGATTTGGCTATGCAAGTCGCTTCTATGGATCCCCGATATGTCTCTAAAGATGATGTTCCACAAGACGCTGATCCTCTTATGATAGGTGTTGCTCTTATGGATCAAGCCTTTATTAAGGATAGTTCTAAGACGGTTCAAGACTTGATTAATGAGACAGTTGGCAAAGTAGGTGAAAATATACGTGTTCGAAGATTTACTAGGTACTCATTGGGTTCTTAAACACTGGTGGATTTTTGATTTATGAATTGTAGAATAATTGCATCCTATATGGTGTGATTTGGAGTATTAAATCCCCAGATGGGTTCATGAACTCATCTGGGGATTTTTGCTTGATGAAGAGTCTTTATCTTTGTTTGATGGATTGTTGCTGATCTTGTTGTAGTGATCGTATGTTGTGGATATAATTCATTCGTTGAATAATAGAAATGTTAGGATTGATATGTCAAATAACTACCAACGAGCGGTTCTGAAAATCAGTGGAGAAGCCTTGGCAGGCGAAATAGCTCTTGGTCATGATTGGACTGTATTTGAATATGTTGCTGGAGAACTGGCAGCGGTTCAAAAGTTAGGTCTGGAGCTTGGTATTGTAGTTGGTGGGGGCAACATCTGGAGGGGGGCAAAGGCAGAAAAGCAAGGAATGGATCGGACTACAGCAGATCATGCTGGTATGTTGGCAACAATTATCAATGCCTTAGCTTTGCAGGATGCACTAGAACGAATTGGCGTAGAGACGCGAACCCAAACATCAATTGAAGTCACTTCTGTAGCAGAGCCATATATAAGGAGGCGAGCCATGCGTCACCTTGAAAGGGGGCGCGTTGTTATTTTTGCCGGGGGAACAGGTAACCCTTTCATGACAACTGATACAGCTGCAGCACTAAAGGCTGTAGAAATCACGGCGGATATTCTACTTATGGCTAAGAATAAAGTGGATGGAGTATATGATAGTGATCCTAATCTGAATAAGAGCGCTTCGAAATTTGAAAACCTTACCCATTTATCTAGCTTGACGTTAGGATTGGAAATTATGGATAGGACTGCTTTAGCCTTATGCATGGACAATCATCTACCTATATTGGTCTTTGATTTGTTCAAGCCTGGAAATTTAGCTGCGGCAGTCTCTGGGATGAAGCTTGGAACACTTATATCTACGCCGTAAAGATAACATTATAGAAAGGAATTAGAGGTAGACTCATGGAGAACATCGAAGAAATATTGTTAGACATTGAGTTAAGGATGGAAAAAGCGGTTGAGGCGTTAGATCGAGAGTTTTCCACAGTAAGGACCGGTAGAGCGACCCCGGGTTTAATAGAAAACTTGGTCGTGGATTATCATGGGACGAATATGCCACTGAATCAATTGGCTACTATATCTGCTCCGGAGGCACGCTTGTTGGTAGTGCAGCCGTGGGATCGTAATGCAATAGAGTTTATAGAGAAAGCGATTTCAAACTCGGATTTGGGATTGGTTCCGGGTAATGACGGTATACTTGTTCGTCTCGCAATTCCGCAACTCACAGAAGAACGGCGTAAGGAAATGGCGAAAGTGGTGCGTAAGAAGACAGAAGAGGGGAAAATCGCTATCAGGAACCTTCGAAGAGACGCCCAAGAAAAATTAAGATCTTTGGAGAAAAATAAAGAAGCATCTCAGGATGAGGTGAAAAGAGCAATGGATCAGTTGCAGCGGCAAACCGATACGCACACTTCTGAGATGGGTGGTCGAGCCGATAAGAAAGAAGCAGACCTAATGGAAGTCTGAAGTTGATTTTGGTCTGATTGTGCAAAAATCGAGTATGTTTATGTGGGGTGTTATTCCTCGTGTTTGGTGGAAATATAGACGTATTGGATGTTGTTCCAAAGCACGTGGCGATAATTATGGATGGGAATGGTCGTTGGGCTGAAAGCCGGGGACTGTCTCGAATAGAAGGTCATCGTGCAGGGGCTCAGAATTTGGATGTGATTCTTGATGCAGCAATCAAGATCGGTGTTAGCTATATCACTGTTTATGCTTTCTCATCTGAGAACTGGAAACGTCCTGATTCTGAAGTGCGCGGGTTAATGGTCTTGCTTGCGGAAAACCTTAGGATACGGTCAGATTCCTTGAATGTGCGCGATATAAGATTGCGCCATATTGGTCGACTAGAAAGATTACCAACTGAACTGCAGAATATTATTCTTGAGATTGTTGAAACAACCAAGAATAATACTGGGTTAGCTGTTTCGTTGGCTTTTGATTATGGGGGAAGACAAGAAATTTTGGAAGCTACCCAAGCAATCATTAGGGACGCTGTTCCTGGAGATTCGGTGGATTCTGATTTATTTCAGCGTTATCTATATACAGTAGGAATCCCCGACCCTGATTTGATTATACGTACTGCTGGGGAGCAGCGGATTAGCAATTTCCTACTTTGGCAAAGCGCTTACAGTGAATATTATGCTGCTGATTGCTACTGGCCGGACTTTGATGGACAAGAATTTGTGAAAGCTATTGTTGCATTTCAAAGCAGGCAGAGAAGATATGGTGGACTGCAATCGCTTGAGTAGTTATGGAGCAGAACATGGGTATGAGAAAGGGGGATACTATCGTAGTGCCAGCACGTGCCATTAGTTGGTTAGTGTTGCTTGTACTGGCAGTGCCAGGCATACTTTATGCTCCTCAATTGGTAATTATTCTCGCTTCGGTATGCTGTGCCGTTATAGCAACTGTTGAATTCTGCAATTTGGTTCATCGCATTGGATGGAATGCAAGAATTTGGGCTGTGGGGTCATCTTCTGCGATTACTATTCTTTTAACTGGATTAGATTCTTGGGGTGTTGGCCCTAGGATGTTTGTTTTCTGCTTTGTGTTAGCGTTGATTTCATTAGCAATCCCTTACTTGATGTGGATAAATTGGCGAGTTGTACTCAAGATGATGTTTTCCGAGGTAATCGGACTCACTTACTTGGGATTCACTTTGTCCTATATTCCGCTTATCACTGCTGGAGAAAATGGACGAGAATGGTTGCTATACGGGTTGGTAATTGTTTCTGCAACTGATACTGGAGCTTATATCATTGGGCGTTTGTTTGGGAAGCACCAGTTAGCTCCGTCCATTAGCCCTGCTAAGACGATTGAAGGGGCATTGGGGGGGGGGGCTACCGGAGTGTTTTTTTCGGTGGTCATGGCTCGGCTATCTTCTCTTGGCATGGGGGTAATGGTGTCGCTATTATTGGGACTTGTTTTATCTGTTCTTGGACAAGTAGGAGATCTTGTGGAATCCAAATTGAAACGTTTGGCGAAAGTTAAAGATTCTGGGAGAATTATCCCCGGCCAAGGAGGGGTTTTAGATCGAATTGATAGCGTTGTACTGGTATTACCAGTGCTGTATCATATTATTAGTATGGAGTTAACATGAGTTTTCAAATCCTTGGAGTTACTTCGTGACAAATCTTTCCATCGTTGGTTCAACCGGGTCAGTTGGTACACAAACATTGGCGGTAATTCGCGACTTTCCAGGATCGTTATTTGTGATTGGACTGGCAGCAGGGAACAATGTAGCATTGTTGTCCTCGCAAGTTCATGAATTCCTCCCGAAATTTGTATCAGTTACTGCTGCTAGCCCGCTCAATATTCCTGTTAATACCCGTATTGTAGGTATTGAAGAGATAGTTACTGACGATCAAGTGGATTTGGTTGTTATGGCCAGTACAGCAAGTGCTGGTAGAGCTTCTACTTTACTTGCGCTAGGGGCAGGGAAAGATGTGGCACTTGCTTCTAAAGAAGTTTTGGTCACAGCAGGCCATTTGGTGGCACAGCGGTCTATAGATTCGGGGGCTGAGATACGCCCGGTTGATAGTGAGCATAGTGCAATTTGGCAGTGTTTGGTAGGAGAGGATAAGTCTGCAGTGGATGGATTAATAATTACAGCTTCAGGAGGTGCGTTTCGCGATCATACACTTAAAGAATTGACCAGAGTTACGCCTGAGCAAGCGTTGCTTCATCCTACCTGGTCCATGGGAAAGAAAATAACGGTTGACTCTGCAACATTAGTGAACAAGGCATTTGAAGTGATTGAGGCTAGATGGTTGTTCAATATACCTTTTGAATCTATTCAAGTTGTCTTACATCGCCAGAGTATCGTTCATTCGATGGTTCGGTTTATCGATGGTTCTGTCAAAGCGCAATTAGGGAAACCCGATATGCGTATTCCGATTCAGTATGCTCTTTTTGGGGGTGAGCATAGATATTTCAATGAAGAAGAGGTAGGGTACAATCCTATAGAATCTTCTCCACTCACGTTTGAGGAGCTTGATCTTCGCAAATATCCCTGTTACGAACTTGTCCTTGAGGCAGGGAAACGGCAGGGTACATTTCCTGCAGTAGCTGCGGCTGTCGATGAAGTCGCAGTTGACTTATTTCTGCAGTATAAGATTCCATTCCATGGTATCAGCAGTCTTTTATCAGAAGTTCTTGATAGGCACTCAGGGCGATCCAATCCATCTTTAGAGGATATCATCGAAGCTGAGCAATGGGCGAAAGAAATGACCCTAGAATTAGCGGAATCGGTTTCAGTATGATTGACGTATTGAGATCAGCGACATTGTTTCTCTCAGTTTTAGGATCGTTAGTTTTAGTTCATGAAATTGGCCACTATGTCACTGCTAGATATTTTGGAGTACGTGTCTTGGAATTCGGGATCGGATTCCCTCCTAGACTCTTCAAGATCGTTAGGGGTGATACGACGTATAGCCTCAATATTATTCCCCTTGGAGGATTCGTTCGCTTGCTAGGTGAGGAAGATCCCTCAGCTCCGATGAGCCTCGCTTCTCGGAGCTTGGTACAACGAGCTGCTGTACTACTGGCTGGGCCAGCGATGAACTTACTAGTTGCTATCCTGTTATTGTCTGTGGTCTATGCGGTTCCTCACGATACAGTTCAAGCGAAAGTAATAGTGGAATCTATTGTTCCTGGAGGAGTAGCAGAAGGTGCGGGCTTGAAGAAGGGAGATCAAATACTTGCAGTCGGAGATACTGAAATCTTGCATGCTCAAGATCTGATTTACCAAGTGCATATGTCGTTGGGAGATAGGGAACGGTGGAGGGTAGGCAGGTTAACTGAACAGGGACTTGAAGAAACGTATATTTTCGTTACTCCCCCTCTCACATGGCCAGATGGTGAAGGTCCTACAGGGATTACTATCGCAAATAAAGATCAAGAGATTGTACGCACATCATTTTCTGTGCCAACGGCTATTTTGAAGGCCATGTCTCAGGTCTGGGATATGACGTTGATGATACAGCAGGGACTGACAGGTTTAATTCTTGGAAATTCTTCAGGGCAAGCTGAGTTTGCTGGTCCGATAGGTATAGCTCAGATGACGGGTGAAGTTTCTAAAATAGGGATTATGCCTTTAGTAGCCTTTATAGCTAGTTTGAGCCTGAGTCTTGCGGTTATAAATGTATTGCCAGTGCCGGGATTAGATGGAGGGCGTTTGTTTTTTGTATTGATTGAATTTGTAAGGGGTGGGCGCCGGGTGTCTCCACGCCAAGAGGCATTTGTTCATTTTCTTGGTATTGTGGTGCTTATTTCACTATTTCTTATTGTAAGCTATCACGATATACTACGTGTGATAGAGGGTAGGAGTTTCCTACGATGATTAGGAAGTAGTAATATCCTTATAAGGAGAGCACTGTTGGCTAGAAGAATAACAAAACCGGTGTATGTTGGAGACGTGAAGGTTGGAGGAGATGCACCGATAACAGTACAATCGATGACGAAGACGGACACACGTGATGTGAAGGCCACGGTTAGGCAGATAAAGGAACTTGAAGAAGCTGGATGTGACATAATTCGTGTTGCTGTTCCAGATATGGAAGCAGCAATTGCTTTAAAAAAAATCAAACAGCAGATAGCGATTCCTTTAGTTGCAGATATACATTTCCATTATCAACTTGCCCTTGAAGCCCTTGAGAGTGGTGTTGATTGTTTGCGGTTAAATCCTGGCAATCTTCGCAATACTGAACATGTAAGCATGGTTGTAGCGCAAGCTAAAATTAGAGAAGTGCCGATACGAATCGGGGTTAATTTTGGAAGCCTCCCTCCTGTAGGAGGAATTGGTAAGACTAGGGGACTAACCAGACTTAATGATGCAGTAAACACTCTTCCAAAATGGGAGGATACGAAACCCGGAGAATTCGGAATTGTTGACCATATGGTCGATACCGCAATCTGGGAGATAAGTTTGTTGGAAGAACTCAACTTTGATCTGATTAAGTTGTCCTTGAAGGCTTTTGATGTACCAACGGCAGTTGCAGCCTATAGGAAAATTGCACGTTTGGTTCCTTATCCACTTCATTTGGGTATCACTGAGGCGGGAACCTATGAAGCTGGTTCCGTGCGTAGCTCTATAGGGTTGGGGATATTGCTTTCAGAGGGGATTGGTGACACGATTCGAGTTTCCCTGAGTGATAACCCTACTAAAGAGGTGAGTGTTGGGTATGGCATACTGAAATCCCTTAATCTGAGGCAAAAAGGGGTAACCTTGATTGCTTGTCCGAGTTGTGGAAGAGCTGATGTCGATGTGATCAAACTTTCGAATCAGGTTGATGAGTTATTGAAAACAATTGATAAACCTATCAAAGTTGCGGTCATGGGCTGTGAAGTCAATGGGCCTGGAGAAGCTAAGGACGCTGACGTGGGTATAGCAGCGGGCAATGGTAGAGCTGTTATTTTTCGTAAAGGGAAAAAATCGCAAGTTGTAGCTGAGGCGGATATGATCACTGCTCTCATGCAAGAAATTAGCTCCCTCTAAGGTCAGTCACAATCTACAGGTGGAGCATTGATCCTGTTAGATGGCTGATGAAACTGGCTCAATGCTAGGAGGGTCACTTTCCATTAGATTGGCAAGCGCCTCTCCTTCAACGGTCTCGTTAAGTATGAGGTATTTCGCTATTTGGGTCAGCTTGGGCTGTTTGCTAATTAGTATCTCTTTTGCTCGTGTGTATCCTCGTTGTATGAAGGAATGAACCTCTTCATCAATTTGTTCTGCTATATGGTCGCTGTAATCTCGTTGTTCAGAAATTCCTCTCCCCAAGAATACCATTTCCTCTTGTTTCCCGAAGGTTCTTGGTCCGAGAAGATCACTCATTCCGTACCTTGTAATCATCTGTCTTGCAATGTTTGTAGCATTTTCAAGATCATTACTGGCTCCAGTAGTGATCTCGCTAAATGTAAGTTCCTCAGCGAGCCTTCCGCCCAATGCTGCTGCCAACATGTCTTCAAACTGACTGCGTGTCCACAAGGTGCGATCTCTCTCTGGTAGAAAATGGGTGTAACCTCCGGCACTGCCTCGGGCAATTATAGATATCTTATGAACAGGATCGACATTTTCTAGCGACCAACCTACTAAGGCATGCCCAGCCTCGTGGTAAGCTGTGATTTCCTTTTCTCGTTCAGTGATTACACGTGTTTTTCGTTCTGGCCCCATCATGACACGCTCTCTGGCTTCCTCAAATTCGGAGCGGGTTATTGATGTTAATCCTCGGCGTGCAGCAAGAAGTGCAGCCTCGTTAATCACGTTCGCAAGGTCGGCTCCAGTGAATCCTGGGGTTTCACGGGCGATTATTCTTAGGTCAACGTTTTCGTTTATTGGTTTGCCTTTGGCATGAACCCGTAGAATTGCTTCTCGGCCTGTTATATCAGGGGGATCTAACATTACCCTTCTGTCGAACCTTCCAGGTCTAAGTAAGGCTGGGTCTAGGATATCGGGACGATTTGTTGAGGCCAAGACGATGATATTCGTTCCACTGTCAAATCCGTCCATTTCAACCAGAATTTGATTCAAGGTTTGTTCGCGCTCATCATGCCCGCCACCTAGTCCTGCCCCCCTATGACGACCCACAGCATCAATTTCGTCGATGAACATGATGCACGGAGCGTTCTTTTTAGCTTGTTCGAATAAGTCGCGTACTCGAGCAGCCCCAACTCCAACGAACATTTCAACGAATTCACTTCCGCTGAGTGAGAAGAATGGAACTCCTGCTTCTCCAGCTACTGCCTTTGCCAATAGAGTTTTGCCAGTGCCTGGTGGTCCTAATAGAAGAACGCCACGTGGTATGCGAGCTCCTAAGGAAGAGAATCTCTCTGGAAATTTCAGGAACTCTACGACTTCCTGTAGTTCTTGTTTTGATTCTTCGACGCCAGCGACGTCGTCAAAGGTAACAGTGGGAGTGTCTGCAATTAGCATTTTAGCTCGGCTTTTACCGAAATTCAGGGTTTGGTTACTGCTACCTTGTGCTTGTCGCATGATGAATAACAAGAGAAGTCCGAGGAATATTAGCGGTAGAAAGTTGAAAATGAACCCTAAGATAGTTCCAAAACCGGTACTTGTTACTACTTCGACTTGAACTCCTCCGGTTCCGACCTGTACTCCAGATTGACCCAGTATCTCAACAACACTAGTTTCGGGTTCTTTATAGGATTTGAAAGTCCCTTCGAATGTTTGCAGTGTGAGTTCTTCCCCACGCACTTCAATGCTTTGGACTTTTCCTTCCTGAGCCCATTGGATCATTGTGCCTAGTGGAAGCGTTTGGCTCCCAGACGGCTGTAAAGAAGTAAATACGATTGTAAGCACTGCTACACCGATCAGTGAGTATACGAAAATATTTCGTGTATTGCGGGAGTTCATGGTCTTTTTGTCTCTCCTTGGTTCCCATAGAAGTTTAACACATACAGATTCTATCATAGAGTGGATGAGCGACTCCATGCAAGTCCATTATTTAAATCCCGAGGTTTTTGGCAAATTGCTGAGGTTTGGGGATGTATTGGAGAGGCTAATCATTCTGGAAACTTAGCTACGATGCTGTCTCCCTGAAGCCATTCGAGTGATTGCCACTCGCGTTCATGTGGGGTTTCAAAAATTAGGAAGCCGGCAATTTGGTAGTTCCTCATAAGGGTTTGGTTTCCCCATAGAAGGGGAACATAGTCCATGAGTTGAGCGTCTGTGTAGTCTAGTTGAGATGCAAGAATTTCTGAGTCAGTGAAGGGGTCCACGATGGGGAATGTCTTGTAATTCGTGTCTCGCAGCATAGCTGCCTCTGAATCTATGTAAAGTGAGGCTTCGCCGACATCTGAATTAATTATGCCGATGTATACTGCAACCAATGTCTTATTGGGAGCAGGGGTTAGTCTTCTAATTTCGTTGTCGTGCTTAAAGACAATTTCATTTACTATTTTTGGGTTACTCGTGATTATGGTTAGCTGAGACCCTTTTGAGATTCGGGTTTGATGGTTTTCCGTGAAACAACCTAGCAGTAATGGCCAACAGGCTAAGGCTATTACATAGGCCCCCAATATTTTACTCATTTTCATTTTCCGGAAAACTCCCAATGTATCTCAGAGTTACAGTTGGCTAGCTTACGCCTGAATCCAACTGTGAATTACATCTACTTTAGCTAACCATGGATCAAACTTTCATAGAGGGTAATTTCCTTAACCTTTGAAGCAGAGAGGGCAGTGCTTTAAGTAACTCACGGATTTCTTGTTCTGTCGTTTCTCTGCCCAACGTTATGCGAAGGCTACTTCTGGCACGCTGTACGTCTTGTCCCATTGCAATTAGGACATGTGATGGTTCCAGTGAGGCTGACGTGCAGGCACTACCGCTGGAGGCGGCTATCCCAGATAGATCTAGCCCTATTAGTATAGGCTCTGCTTCAACTCCATTAAACGAAAAGTTTACGTTATTGGGAAGACGCTCAGAATCGTGCCCGTTGAGGTGACTACCAGGCACATTGCGGGTGATTTGTTCTATTAGAATATTTCTTAAGAATAAGCATCGTTCAGTTGTTTGTTTGCGTTCAGCTTCTGCAAGAGAAAGTGCCGTCGCGGTGCCGACTATACTTGCTACATCTTCGGTTCCAGATCGACGGTCTCGTTCTTGTCCTCCACCGACTTGTTGGGGTGTGAACGGTTTCCTATTCCTGATATATAAAATACCTGCGCCTTTTGGACCATATATTTTGTGAGACGATAGGCTTAGTAAGTCTACGCCTAATTGATTGACGTTGAGATCAAGAAAGCCAGCTGCCTGGACAGCATCAGTGTGAAGCATGATTGTTCGGTTCATTTTCTGTTCATGTTCTCTTATGATTCTAGAGACTTCTGCTACGGGTTGAATGGTCCCAACTTCGTTGTTTGCCAACATTACTGATACTAAGATTGTTTGGTCAGTGATGAGGCGGTTGACGTCTTCTGGATCCACCATTCCGTAGCGGTCTACAGAGACGTAGGATATTTTGAATCCAAACTGCTCAAGTTGATGGCAGGCATGCAGGACAGCATGGTGTTCTATCGTGGTCGTAATGATGTGATTGCCAGTTTGTTGCAAGGCAAATGCGGCGCCCTTGATTGCAGTATTATCTGATTCAGTGCCTCCACTGGTGAAAACGATTTCACTTTTTCTTGATCCGAGGATTTGCGATATTGTAGTACGTGCTTGATCTACTGCGATACGTGCCTCTTGAGCTGCACCATATAGGCTTGAAGGGTTAGCAAAAGTTTGGGAGAAATAAGGCATCATTGCTTCAAGCACTTCTTTTCTCATAGGAGTCGTTGAGGCGTGATCTAGATATATTAAGGGGCGGGCGCCAAATGTTGTGTTTTGATTGATATAAGGTTGACCGTTCATTACATCGCCTTACTGCTGGATAGAGAGTTTTTTAATTATTGCCATGGTTAAAGGAAACACTCTTATCTTACACAAGAGATATCTTGTCCTTACCAATAGATAATACTACTATGTTTGATAAGTGCGCCACACCTACCCATTATATTGACAGTATTTGTTAGCTTCTGGAGGACACATATTCGCTTTTCTGGCTGTCAGCGAAATGTTGACGCTCAGGGAGTAAGGCGTATACTTCAACGTACGTTTTCATGAGTCCAAATATGCAGTCATCCTCTTCCCCCCCACTGAGAAAGCGAGAACGCTTTATTAGTTCCAACGACACTCAGGTATCTTCTGGTTATACTCCTCCTTCTTCTTCCAGTAGAAGCCCGTTACGTGCCTTGTCATATGCCCAGTTTCGCATATTCTGGATTGCATCGTTGATGTCAATCGTCGGATTTTTTATGACTAATATAGTCCGTGGATGGCTCATCCTGGATATGACAGATTCGCCGTTTATGGTAACGGCCATTAACGGCGTAGGAATGCTTCCAATGCTGGTTTTCTCCGCCTTTGGCGGTGTAATCGCCGACCGCATGAGCCGCAAGCTCATCCTTATCTTCAGCGACCTTTTCAGTTTCGCTGTACTATTGATCCTTGCTGCACTGGTCGTCGCCAACATTGTTCAAGTGTGGCAGGTGTTCTTCCTAACCGTTCTTCATGGCACTGGGTTCGCCTTGGGTATGCCCTCTCGTGCTGCATCCGTAGGCAATATACTGAGCAGCAAGGACTTGCCAAGTGGAGTGGCACTTTTCACCACTATCTTCAGCGCGGCACAGCTACTGGGACCTGCCCTAGCTGGATACCTTATCAACGCCTTTGGTATGGGAGTACCTTTTGTTGTTGCGTTCATGCTTTTAATTCCTGCTATAGCCCTGATAAACACTCTCAAAATATCCAATCCCGCAGGTGGTCATGGAGTAGAGAATTCTCTATCTGTGTTGAAAAGCATTGGTCAGGGGATAGCATATGTGAGGCATAGCCCCATACTCATGGGGCTACTGGTATTTGGCCTTTCAGCGACGGTGTTCGCTTTGCCATACCAGGTAATGTTGCCTGTGTTTGCTCGAGATGTTCTTCAGGTGGGCGCCGACGGTCTTGGTGTGATGGGTGGAGTGACAGGAGCCGGGGCTATTGCAGGATCGCTGGGCGTGGCCGTTTTCAGTAGCCCGGGCCAGCTAAGGCGACTGATGCTCGTCGGAGGTCTTGGCCTTGGCATCGCCATTGTCCTCTTCGCATTTTCCACTATCTACCAACTCTCGTTACTACTGCTCTTTTTTACAGGCTTCTTGTTCCAGATATTTATGACTAGTAATTTTACGCTTGTACAAGTTATCGCTCCAGACTATATCCGTGGACGTGTCTTGAGTTTACGAATGATAGCCCTTGGGCTTGGCCCGATTGGCATGTTCTCGCTGGGCGCCGCGGCAGAGGTCTTTGGCGCACCAATGGCCACCGCAGTCATGGGCGCCATAGCCCTGGTCTTAGCGGCGGTAATACTGATAGCAGTTCCATCACTACGACGCGTAGAGGCTCAAGCAGACGAGCAAATTGCTGAGATGGAAACATTGCCCAAGCTAACAGATTAATTGTATTGATTCATGCACCAATCAAGGCTACGCCCAATTATGTCTGCCACCACGGTCCGCACAGATACCACAGTTTTTTCAATAAGAGGACTTCCTTGTATAAGGTTTTGGTTCTCTGACTAAGTGGTGACTAGGTATGCTATTGCTAGGTGGAACATCTTCTTTATGAGTGTGGGGGCAATCATTATTTTTGGGATTGCAAAGCATATCCAATGAGAGTGTATGCTAGGCGTGCAGCAGTGTAGGAGGCGAAATCGGGTCCCTCTTTTGGTGCTAATTCCACTAGATCAAATCCAACTATTTGATGGCGCGCAGAGATACCTTGCAGTATCTCTAGTAAATCATGCCATCGCAGTCCCCCTGGTTCAGGGGTTCCTACTGAGGGCATTTCCGACGGGTCCATGACATCTAAATCAATGCTGATATACACACTAGAGGACAATCGAGATGTTATTGCATCAAGACGTAATTCGGGTCTTAGATCGCGAAAAGGAGGAAACCCTTCAGGGTGGGTGGAATCGACGATATTACTATGGTTATTCCACATGAAGGAGTTGATCTGATTTTGTTCAATAAAATCAACTTCTTCAGTGCTCATACTTCTGACTCCCACTTGAACAAGTTGATTCACTTGTTCGTAGATTCGTCTTGCTGCACTTGCGTGCCCGTGGCTTGATCCTTGGTACTGGTCACGGAGATCAGCATGGGCATCGAAATAAAGTACGGACAAGTCAGGATAAAAAGATCGATACGCCGCTACTGATCCAATACTAATAGAGTGATCTCCTCCTAGGGTAACCACTAATTTCCCCATTGAGATATGTTCACCTACAATGGATTGGATTTGTTGAATCATTGCTTGGGGTGAATCTATTCTTGGTTCTAATTGAGGGTGAGTGTATATGCCATGCAGGGATGTTTCGTTTCGCAGTTCCATACTGTAGTCTTCCATATGACGTGATGCCTGAATAATTGCAGAAGGCCCATCACGGGCTCCAGATTTATAAGATGTGGTGCTGTCATATGCGACAGGGATAATGATAGTTTTGGATGCAGCAAGTGAGGCCGCTTGCCCGGAAAGACCGAGAAATGTGAAAGGTAAGGTTTGGATTTCGTTATTAGGGGTAGGATATTCCATGTGCTAGAGATCCTTTAGGATTACCAACGCCTAGCGTAAGTGGGCCTAAGAAGTGAGTATCTCTACTCCTTGAGGTGGATTCAGATGCTCTAATCCTCTACTTATGGACCAGGATCGGACGTTGGTTAAATTGAATCGGGATTGCAGTTTGTCTAATGTTCCCTTGTCGTCAAACTCTTTGCAGGAGAATATATCGATGTTTACATACTGTCGATCTGGGAAGGTGTGGATACTAATATGGCTTTCTGCAATAACTACAAACCCAGATACTCCCCAGTCTTCGGGCACGGCGCCAACGTAGTTGTATACGTGAGGAGATGATATCTTGGTCATACCTATCAACGATGGGAATTCATCTAAGAATTCCTTTATCAAGGTTTGGTTGGCCAATAAATCTGGATCTGCTCCATAGCCGTCAACAAGCAGATGCATGTGTTCCTCCGGGATCAGCGAAAATGAGATCTTATCTTACATTAACTGTGGTGCCCCTTGTTTCTTGCAGGCATCAAAGGCTAACATTTCTTGATTTAAATCGCAACTGAATCAGCGTGCTCATGGCATATGGTTTCATTCGGTGTGAAAAGGAAGGTTAGGGGTGCCTTTTGAAATATCGAAATTGAAGGCAGCCTTGAGTCATATATGTAAAGGCCTTGTAACTTTATTGTGCGGTGACCAAGAGTTAATGCAATGGGCTTTTTTGAGGAGTTCCTGCCGTACGGGGTAGTTCTATCGGACTAGGAAGGGTTTTGTTGACGAGTATCAATGATCGCTTTGGTGATAAATTGGGCAAATCAATTTCAAGCGGAGGAGTGGATACGACCCCTCCAAGTTTTTGGATTGCGGTTAAAGATTTCTGAAGTTCTTCGGTGACATTCAGTTGTTTCATTGCGATAAAAACCCCACCTACGCTAACGAAGGGTAATGCCAATTCGACCAATATGTTCATGGGGGCTACCGCACGGGAAACAACAATATCGTACGATTCACGCAATGGACCATGGGCTAATGATTCTGCTCGTTCGGCATATACGCTTGTGGAATGTAGGTTTAAGGACGCGATTACTTGCTTAAGAAATGCTGCTTTTTTCAGCCGTGATTCAACAAGGTCTACTTGAATGTTGGGGCATAAAATTTTCAGTGGTATACCTGGAAATCCGGCTCCGCTCCCTATATCCAACAGTCGTGGCTGTGCGTCAGGGGGCATATTGATTTTTTCAAAAGCAAGCAAGAGGCTCAACGAGTCTAAGAAATGGCGTGATAGTGCCGTTTCCCAATCAGTTACCGTTGTTAAATTGGTTACTTTGTTCGTCTCTACCATGAGAGAAAAATGTTCAGCGAAAGCCTCTTTCTGCTTGCTTGTTATAGTTTTCCCCATTGGAGCGAGGCCTGCTTCCAGCAAATGGAATGGAGGTTCTTGACCTGAGCCCTGACATATTGGCATTTTCGTATAACCTTCACTTTGTTCGGTTTATCTTACTGGGTGAATGATCCTACTAGTGATACTGGGAGGATCCATGAGTACATAATCGCATTGTTTGATCATCACATTGCTCCAATTGTAGCATCGAGGATTGCGTTGACATGCTTAACTCCAAGCAATACAATTAGGAAATCCAAGGCATTCTTCGCATTGCATTCATATAGTGTGTGGCTGATGGGAACATCTCTGCGCGCCTTGGGTTCGCTCATGTGAACCGTTCATAGATACACCTATTCGGACGAATATGGAGGATTACTTTGGATCTCGATGCTGCTCTCAATAAATATCTTGAAGATCAAGTAGTGGGGGACCATGCTCGCCAGGAGCTACATCGGTTTGCGAAGTCGTTTGGTGAAGCTTCCCCAGAGGTATCCACAATCGGTGCTAAAGTTATCACTGACTACGTGTCGATGGCAACCGGAGCGACTGTAGATGGTGTGCGCCGGCTGGAACCGGTACGTGAATTTCTTAAATATCTTTATGCTAGTGGGCAAACTGCAAAAATTAACTTGGGTAAATATGTTCGGTCCGCATCTAAAAAGAAAATGAGGTCGCACACTCCTGGGCCTGTTGTTACCCATGCTCAACAGGAACAGCATCGACTGACTGAAGAGGGCATGCGGGATTTGGAGGGGCAACTAGGGATCCTTAAAGACGAATTGCCCAATGTGGTCAAAGAGATAACTCGTACCGCAGCTGACAAAGATGTTCGTGAGAATGCTCCGTTGGAGGCTGCACGAGAGCGGCAGGGGCACATTCAGAGTCGCATTCGTGATATTGAAAGTGTGTTAGCATCGGCTTTGGCGATCTCTAGAAGTGACAGTGATGGGAAAGTAGTTGGTGTAGGAAGTACTGTTTCTGTGAAGGCTGACGACTCAAAGAAATCTGTTAATTACACTATAGTTTCCCCTATTGAGGCTCGCCCGAGCATAGGGAAATTGTCCTTGGCATCACCTGTGGGTAAGGAGTTGCTTGGTAAGGAAGTGGGGGATAAAGTGAATGTAGTTACTCCTCGGGGAGCAACTACATTCTTGGTGGTAAGTATACATTGATAGTGGATGTACCGATTGGATTGCGTCTATAGAAAAGAGTTCAATGGACAGTGGTAAATCGAGGTGCGATGATGGAAGGGTCACTGGAGTTTAAAAATCTGTAAACTCAATAGGAAAGCACTCGTTTGGTAATTTAATGATGCAAGTGTTACAATCTTGAACTAAATTAACTTTGAGTTGTCAAGAGTAAAGTAGATTTTTGAGTTGTCTTAAGTAAAGTAGATTAAGGAGGTGCCAGAGTGAAGAACTTTGAGTATAGTGTAGCGCACACAGTAGAGGAGGCCGTGGGTCTCTTGGCTGAAAAAGGGGATCAAGCTCGACCGATATCGGGAGGAACTGACCTTATAGTGCAATTGAGGTCCGGGCGTCGTACATTGGAACGTGTCGTTCAGATTAAAGATATACCCGAACTAACTAGTATGTCCTTAGATCCATCAATAGGTGTCACGATAGGTGCTGCTACTGAATGTTACAAGATATACGGTAAAGATCCGATTCTTGGTAATTTCATCAGTCAGGCATACCCTGGTCTTATTGATGCTGCATCCATGATTGGGAGCATTCAGATTCAAGGACGTGCCAGTGTCGGTGGGAATTTGGCCAATGCTGCTCCAAGTGGAGATGCTATCTGCCCGTTGATCGTCTTAGGCGCAAAAGCGGTAGTTGCGGGGCCGGACGGTAGGCGTGAAATAGCCGTTGAGGATTTCTGTACTGGCCCTGGACGAAGCGCACTAGAGCCTGGTGAGTTGTTGGTGTCGATGATCTTACCAATGAACAAGCCACACTCTAGTTCCCATTATTTACGCTTTATTCCTAGGAACGAGATGGATATAGCGGTTGCAGGCTCGGGGGTCTCCGTTGTGTTAGACCAGTCTGGGACAACTATTCAGGAAGCGAAGATTGCGATTGCCTCGGTGGGTCCAACTCCGATCTATTGTAAGGAAGCCGGCGATTCGTTGGCAGGTAAAGAAGCCTCTGAAGAGAATATCCAGCATGCCTCTGAACTTGCACAGGCTGCAGCTACTCCAATAACTGATATGCGAGGGACTATCGAGCAGAGGCGTCACTTGGTTGGGGTGCTAACGAGAAGGGCACTCAATGGTGCCATACAACGAGCGAAGGAGGCTTAGATGACAACAAATAAGTTACAGGTTAGCGTTAATGTCAATGGTGAGCAGCAGGATTTCCTATGTGAACCGCGTCAGACATTGCATGAAGTACTTCGGGATGTTCTCGGGATGACAGGGACGAAGGAAGGATGTGCAGACGGCAATTGTGGTGCTTGCACCGTTAAGCTTGATGGAAGAATTGTTGATTCTTGTTTGGTGCTTGGTCCTGAGGTTCAAGGATCAGAGGTTGAAACTATAGAAGGTGTGGCATCTTCAGATGGTTTGCACCCAATACAACAGGCGTTTCTTGAGGAGGCTGCACTTCAGTGTGGGATATGTACCCCTGGATTTATTGTGGCAGCAAAAGCGTTGCTTGAGAACGAACCCGATGTTGATGAGGCACGTATTAGACACTGGCTTGCAGGAAACCTGTGTCGATGCACTGGGTATGACAAAATTATACGAGCAGTTCTGTCGGCATCAGATAAAATCAAGGAGGCATGATAGTAATGGCAACGACCGATTTTAGAGTGATAGGTACTCGACCGATTCGCCATGATGGCACCGATAAAGTTACTGGAAGAGCAAAGTATGGAGGAGATACGGCTGCAGCTGACTTGCTGTACGCCAAGATATTGCGCAGCCCTCATGCTCACGCTCGGATTGTATCCATCGACACCTCTAAGGCAGCCGCTCACCCCGGTGTAAAGGGAGTGATTACTGGGATGGATTTGCCTGAGCTAGGTCCTGGCACAATTGAAGTAGGGGAAACACCGTCTGTGAATGCAATGCAGATGTCTACAAACGTGATGGCTCGTACTAAAGTGCTGTACAAAGGCCATGCGGTAGCAGCAGTAGTGGCAACATCAGTACATATTGCTGAGGAAGCTTTGGCTGCAATTGAAGTTCAATACGAAGTACTTCCTCATGTAATGGACGTGCGAGAATCCATGAAAGATGAAGCCCCTTTGCTTCTAGATGGGCAAACTACAACAAGCTTAGGGAAAGATACTGGGAAGAAGAGTAATATAGCTACACACACCGTATTCGAAATTGGTGACACGTCTAAAGGCTTTGCTGAGGCAGATCTAGTCGTGGAGAATGAATTTACTACTTCCCCCACACATCAAGGGTATATTGAACCTCAGAGTGCTATGGTCTTTTGGAATTCAGACGATGAAATAACCATTTGGACCAGCAATCAGGGACCATTTGGTGTTCGAACAAACACAGCGTTGTTGCTGAATGTTCCGTTATCAAGCATCAAGGTAATCCCTTTGGAAATTGGCGGAGGTTTCGGAGGCAAGATTCCAGTGTATCTTGAGCCAGTAGCAGCTCTGCTGTCTAAGATGTCTGGGCATCCAGTGAAGATGACCCTGACTCGTACGGAAGTGCTTGAGGCGACGGGTCCGACTCCAGGATCATATATGAAAGCAAAAATCGGCGTGAAAAACGACGGTACCATTGTTGCCGGCGAAGCTTATTTGGCGTTCGCTGCTGGTGCATTTCCTGGATCTGCCGTGGGAGCCGGTGCGATGTGTATGTTTACACCTTATGATGTCGAAAACCTTCACATTGATGCATATGATGTTTTGGTTAACAAGCCTAAAGTATCAGCATACCGGGCTCCGGGTGCCCCTCAGGCAGCTTATGCTGTAGAATCGGTGATCGATGAAATCTGCGGGAAACTAGGCATGGATCGGATCGAATTTCGGATGAAGAATGCGGCTAAACAAGGCACGCGACAAGTCACCGGGGTTCCCTTGGGAAGCGTTGGGAACGTTGAGATGTTGGAGGCTGTCAAGAATAGCGACCACTACAATGCCCCTCTCGGTGGTCCTAATCGGGGACGTGGGGTTGCAAGCGGGTTTTGGTTCAACGCTGGTATGCAGTCGTCTGCTACCCTTCAGGTTAACCCTGATGGTACAGTTGCTCAGGTTACTGGTTCTGTTGACATAGGAGGCACACGTGTCGCTACTGCTATGCAAGCAGCTGAGGTTCTTGGACTTGAAGCTCATGATGTCAAGCCGGTCGTAGCTGATACAAATTCTATTGGATACACTGCTGTTACAGGCGGGAGTCGGACTGCGTTTGCTACTGGATGGGCTACTTATCAAGCAGCTAATGATATCGTGAAACAGATGAAAGAGAGAGCAGCGAAACTTTGGGAAACGGATGCCTCAGATGTTGAATTTGATGAAGGCACATTCACTCGCGCCTCTAACTCTGAGCAAGAGTTCACATTTAAAGGTTTGGCAGCGCGATTAATGGAAACTGGGGGACCGGTTGTTGGTAAAGCAACAGTAACCCCTCCCGGAGTTGGTGCGGGATTCGGACACCACATTGTTGATGTGGAAGTGGACCCAGAGACCGGGAAAGTTGATGTTGTTCGCTACACAGCCTTTCAGGATGTTGGAAAAGCCATTCATCCAAGCTATGTAGAGGGTCAAATTCAAGGAGGGGCAGTACAAGGAATTGGATGGGCCCTCAACGAGGAATATTATTACAATGATTCTGGAGTTATGGCTAATTCGAGTTTCTTAGATTATCGGATGCCTACTAGTTTGGATTTGCCTATGATTGACACGGTTTTGATTGAAGTACCAAACCCAGGGCATCCTTACGGTGCACGAGGAGTTGGTGAAGTGCCATTAGTTCCAGGGTTGGCTGCACTCGGAAATGCGGTGACCAATGCTATTGGAACGCGTATGAATCAATTGCCGATGAAACCAGGTAAGATCCTCTCTGCTCTTGGAGAAATTGATAACTAAAGGCTAAATGAAATGGCAATGGTTTTCATACCACCGACTATGAGAGATGCAACAAACGGAGACGAAAAAGTGTCCGTACATGCGGCCAATATCGGTCAGCTCATAAGAGAATTGGATCAGGTCTATCCTGGGATGGCCGATCGGCTGTGTGAAGATGGTAGAATTAGAGGCGAGATAGCAGTCGCTGTAGATGGTGAAATAACCGAGATTGGTATGTTCGCCACAGTGGAAGAAAATAGCGAGGTGCACTTTCTGCCAGCTATAAGTGGTGGATCTGGTACATAAAAGAAAGATCGCCGATAATCAAAGCGATATCGAGGGAGTGACTCACTGAGGGTCGCTCCCTCAGTTTTTCTTGAAAGTCTTCACTTTTCTATGGTTTGCGACCCGTGACTTTGGCATGTATAGTGGGGGCTTGGTGCAAATATCAAGTCACTTGGGATATTGCACGCTGGTAAAAAATTAGTAAATATGATCTATTGTGATCCTCTGAGGAGATTGATGATGCCTGAAAACACCCCATATAAATTAACTAGATCCGTAGTGCCTATCAATTATGACCTAGTACTTCAACCGGATTTGGAAAAATTCACATTTTCTGGTCATGAAACTTTGGAGTTGGAAGTCATTGATCCCACTAACGAAATCGTTCTGAATGCTATTGAACTCGAAGTAAATTTTCAACGTCTTGTAACAAGCGATAATACTAGTATTGCAGCTCCTACTGTGACGATAGATGAAGAACTTGAAAGAGTATCGTTTCTCTTTGCAGAGGAATTACAGCCAGGTAAAGTATTTATGGACTTGGCATTTCAAGGGATATTGAATGACCAGCTTCGAGGGTTTTATAGAAGCCAGTATGTTGATGACGATGGTAACGAAAGATATCTTGCTTCCACTCAATTCGAGGCTACTGATGCGAGGCGCGCATTTCCCTGCTGGGATGAGCCATCTTTTAAGGCGACATTTGATGTGACGCTCGTCGTTCCAGAGGCATTAGCTGCTATCTCCAATACTGCGGTATTGAGTGAAACGGTTGCATCTGCAGGATTGCGCACAGTCAAGTTTGAGAGATCCCCTAAAATGTCCACGTATTTGGTTGCATTTATTGTTGGAGATATGGCTTCCGTTGAGGAACAAACGCCGAGCGGAACTCTGATCAGAGTTTGGGCTACGAAAGGACGTGAAGAACAGGGGCGCTATGCACTTGATAACGCCGTTCGCCTTCTTAGTTATTTCAATGGATATTTTGGAATACCATTTCCTCTTTCAAAATTGGATCATATAGCTATACCAGACTTCGCAGCTGGGGCAATGGAAAATTGGGGAGCAATAACCTATAGGGAGACTGCGCTGCTCTATGATCCAGGTAATTCCGCAGCAGCAGCTCGTCAGCGGATCGTCGAAGTCATAGCACACGAGATGGCTCATATGTGGTTTGGGGATCTTGTGACGATGGCGTGGTGGGATGATCTTTGGCTAAACGAAAGTTTTGCTTCATGGATGGGTGATAAAGCGGTTGATAATCTTTATCCAGAATGGGATATGTGGACGCAGTTTGTTAGTGCTGACACGAATAGTGGCCTCAGCTTGGATGGGCTGCGAAATTCCCACCCGATTGAAGCGAAGGTAGAAAACCCCTCTGAGATTCGGGAGCTCTTTGATGCTATTAGCTATAGCAAAGGTGGGGCTACGTTGCGAATGTTAGAACAGTTCCTTGGCTCTGAGATTTTCCAGAAGGGACTGCAATCCTATCTCTCGGAACACCAGTATGGCAATGCGCAAACCAGAGATCTCTGGTTTGCCTTATCTCAGGCTTCGGGGCATCCTGTAGAGGGCATGATGGATAGTTGGGTGAAACAGACAGGACATCCTTTATTAACGCTCGATTCTAGTGCCGATATCACAAGCACTATTCAAGTGGCACAGGAAAGATTCTTGTACGACCATCTTCTTACGGATGAGAGCGATGATAATTCTGTGTGGCAAATACCAGTCCGGGTCGCAAGTGCTACACAAGCAACTCCACAAATACACCTTATGGATGGGAAAGAGGCAACAATTACTCTGGATAATGAGCTAGGGATTGCTGATGACCAGTGGCTTGTTGTGAACGCTGGTAGAACTGGGTTTTATCGGTCACGGTACGCTGGAGAAGCCTTCAGTCGCATAGTTGCTGCGATAGGACGACAAGAGTTGACGGCTGTTGATCGCCTTGGGATACAGGATGATACATACGCTTTGATGCGGGCGGGGTTTGGCCCAGCGACCGATTTTCTTGAGTTAGCTGCAGCGTACAAGCAAGAAAATGATGCATCTGTGTGGACAGATTTAGCTATGAATTTGAAGGGATTTGAATCACTGCTATATGACCAACCTTACCTTGAAGACTTTCGAAAGTTTGCGTTATCCATTTTTGGTGATATCGCTTCACAAGTGGGATGGGATGCCCGTTCAGCGGAAGGTCATCGATACGCTATTCTCAGGGCTACGGTTCTTGGGCAGGCAGGCGGATACGGAGATGAAGCGACACTTCAGATTGCACGAGATCGGTTTAATACTTTCCTTTCAACCAAAGAGCCAATTAATCCTGATATACGTGGTGTAATATATGGCCTTGTTGCACTCACGGGAGATAGCCAAGTTTACGAAAAGCTGTGGGATTTGGAACGAGAGGCGACATTACAGGAAGAGAAGATGCGGCTTTTGGGGGCATTGGCAAGATTCCAGACATCTGATTTGTTAAGCGAGACTTTGAAAAGAGCACTTGGTGGTGACGTGAGAGCCCAGGATGCACCTTTAGTTATTGTCGCAGTCGCTTCTGCAAATCCTGAAGGACGAAATCTTGCATGGAATTTCTTGCGTGAAAACTGGAGTGAATTCGATAGGCGTTACGGTAGAGGAGGGTTCGCGATAGCACGCTTAGTGGGTATTGCTAGTGGGTTTGCTACGCTGGAAAGGGCGAACGAAGTGACGGCTTTCTTCAATAGTAACCCTGCACCGTCAGCAGCTCGAGCAATTGATCAAGCGGTGGAACGGATTCATCTTAATACTCGGTGGATAGAAAGAAACGCAGGATCCTTACAGACATGGTTTGCTTAAATTGTTACTTTGTTCTAGATAGGGCAGGGCACCGCAGCTTCTGGTAAGATAACTAACGTGTCGGGGTGTAGCGCAGCCCGGAAGCGCACCTGCATGGGGTGCAGGGGGTCGTTGGTTCAAATCCAATCACCCCGACCAAGTGGATTGCAAATAAGAGACCCTTCATTGCGCAATGAAGGGTCTCTTATCTTAAATCTATACCAAGAAGGTCGTAAGGAAATACAGGCTGCAGACACGGATTTCCTGCTCTGTGTGAAGACTGAGACAGTGGGGGGGCCAATACCGTTTAATTAATGAGTATTAGCCCGTGGTGGTGCTCCTCCCATGGAACTTATTCTGAAGCATTGTTAAGTGGGTAAGGAGAACAGCGGGGGGATAAACTGCTTGATGGTATGCAAGCTCTGCTGTAAGATTGAGGAATGGTGGCGTTGACAGGTTCACTGCAACGGTACTAAGACCAATGATGGAGGTAGAAGCGAATGGCTAAGCCAATAGAAGTTGATGACGCGACGTTTCAAGCTGAGGTGCTGGAATCGGATATACCAGTACTCGTAGATTTTTGGGCTGAGTGGTGTGGCCCTTGCAAGATGATTGCACCGCTTGTTGAGGAACTTGCTGAAGAGTACGATGGGCGCGTGAAATTTGCTAAAGTTGACGTTGATAACGCAGGTGCCCTTGCACAGCAGTTCAGCGTTATGGCTATCCCCACACTGCTGATCTTCAAGAATGGGGCACCAGCTGATCAAGTCGTGGGTGCAGTAGCTAAAGCGGAACTCAAGAAGAGACTCGATAGTTCGATTGACTGATCATATTAGGATATAAGCGCGGGTCACGGCAGTTCTGTCGTGACCCTTACATTAGGGAGTAGATGGGTCCCGGTGGGTTCTGCGGACTTCAAATCCGTTGCTCTTTCACTTGCGTGAGGGAGGGTGGGTTCGACTCCCTCCTACTCCCGCCACACTGCCAACTTCATTAAAGTGGAAGACCTCTAGAGATTAGGCTGGTTGTCTCCTTTGCTTTTTTCTCTAACGACCCTTTGGCGTTGTAATGTTTGATAAATCTTCACGATTTCGGTATACGCTACGCACAGTATCTTCATCCTTGGTTGTTATTTTTGTTAAGATACCGTTGAGCGGAAAACTTTCAGGAGCGTTTAAATAGGTGTGATGTACAGGGTTTTAATAGGAAATAGGCTAGCGTTCTTGACTGGCGTACCTCGCGTGCTACTGCTTGGAGTTATAGCTGTACTTTGTATTGCAGCGAGTACTGATGTCCCCCACAAAGAATCTCAAGAATCAATTTCATATGCATCATTTGGATATGATTACTTAGATGTCGCGAATGTGTTGGTCAATAACGATGCTAGCCAATTGCCTCAGAATGAAATGACGATTGCCTTGCATCCTACTAATCCCGATATTCTTGCTTTGGGGGCAAACGACTATCGCCATGGCGCATCCCGTGCTGCAGTGTATTGGAGTCTTAACCGTGGGGCTACTTGGCAGAGTCAGGTTATTCCGGGGTATCCTGCTGCTGTTTATCCCAAAGGAGACCCTGCCGTTGCATATAGTACTGGGGGGGAACTGTATTTTGCTTCCGTGGCGCGACCTCTCGATCCTAATCTTGATAGTTGCCAAGCTGAAGCAGGGGTTTATGCTTCTCGATCAGTAGACAATGGGGTGACGTGGGGACCTGCCTTACAAGTTGCTGCCAATGCTGGAGCAGCGCCTTATTCGTACGTTGCAGATAAAGAGTTTGTTGCAGTAGACAATAGCGGAGGAACATATGATGGGAGAGTGTACGTAAGTTACACCCAATTTATCTATGAAGGTGGATGTAAGGAAACCTATGTTGCATCACCGATTCTTGTTGCAAGCCTTTCCGCTGATGCCTCTACAGTGCTTCAAACGGTTCGGGTTGGTGGCGATGCCGATACCTATAGTCATGGCTCGATCCCTGTCGTTGATAGCCAGGGAAATCTATATGTTGCGTATCAGACGACTGATGATGCATGTCCGGTCACTACAACGCAATTAAATGCGTCATCGCAACCGGTGTTTCAACAGCAGGCGATCCACATTGTGAAATCGTCTGATGGAGGTACTACCTTTGGGACTCCAGTGAGAGTTGCGTGCCAATTTGCACTTCCTCGTGAACAGGGCCAGTGGGCACGGTTACTTTCCACGGAATTTCGTGTTAATGGGTTTCCTTCATTAGCGGTGAATCCTGTGAGTGGGCATATCTACCTTACATGGCCTGAATGGACGACCAGTAACGGAAGTGAAGTTTACATTAGCACTTCTCAAGATGGTGGTAACACGTGGAGCTCTCCAGTTCGGGTTAATGATGATACTCTCGGAATACAGAGGGATCAGTTTTTCCCATGGGTGAGTGTCGCTCCTAATGGAAGCCGAGTGGATGTTGTGTTCAATGATCGGCGTGACGATCCCAACAATATTAAATATCACACATATCTTGCCTCTTCTTACGATGGGGGACAGTCATTTAGTGCGAATCTTCGTTTGAGTACCGTTGAGTCAGATCCTGCAAATGATGGATTTGGAGGCCTCTTTATTGGTGACTATATTGGAGTCGCTTCAGAAAACGGATATGTTCATGCTACGTGGACAGATACAAGGAATGGGAATGCTGATGCATATTACGTTCGGGCTATACCTAACCAGAATGCTGGGCCAGCCCCTTTGACTTACAGCGTAACGTGGGGATCATCGACACTGGGATCGAGTCTTGGTGTTGGGGAGACATCTGCAGTTCAGGTGACATTGACGAATAGTGGATCGAAGACATGGTCAGCAGGGACGTTTTACGTG
>Ga0114996_10001959_pt1 | contig 27143 bp, 25 predicted proteins | sample ArcticOcean_MG_C_4_FD_87039 | JGI IMG/M metagenome (GOLD analysis project Ga0114996, IMG submission 87039) | Marine microbial communities from western Arctic Ocean - ArcticOcean_MG_CB4_134 | ecosystem: Environmental > Aquatic > Marine > Oceanic | place: Arctic Ocean: Canada Basin | collected... | reverse complement strand
CGTGCGCATTCCTCGAAACACATCTCGTAAAAAATTAATAAAAGAAAATGGACGAACAACGCCTGTAATCTTCTGCTCTGTAAGTTCAGACAGTATAGCCATTACGGGGCTGAGAAAAATTAGGACCAAATATTTCATGAGTTTAACTTTTAACCAAAAAAGCCCCACCCACACTACTATACTCAACATATAAGAACCTATTGCTCTGAATATTTCCTCAATGCAATCCATTACAATCACACCTTCTCCGCATACAACTAAAGAATGTTCACCAAACGTATTTGTATAAAGACTATCGGCATAATCAACTGCCATATCTATTAGAGCAAAAGCTCCAAAACTTAAAACTATAGTTAGAAAAAATGCAGGAAGGAACCAAATTAAAAGACCGTTCGAAGCCATAAAAGACACAGCCTTAAAAGTTGCAGAAACACCATCACGAATTTTCATAGTTGCAATGTGGGAAAAACATTTTAAAATTCATAAAAAACAGCCCATGAATCCTCAACTTTACCATTATGAGAATTCACCTAATCGCAATTGGAGGAAGTGCTATGCACAATTTCGCCCTTGCGCTAAAACACAGCGGGCATAATGTATCAGGTAGTGATGACCAAATCTTTGAGCCCAGTAGAGGTCGACTGGAGAATGCTGGGTTATTACCTAATTGCGAGGGTTGGTACCCTGAGAATCTCACTAACAACATAGACGTGGTCATACTAGGAATGCACGCGAGAAAAGACAACCCTGAACTTGCACGGGCACGAGAGCTAGGGTTAAGCGTACAATCATATCCCGAATTTCTATTCAACGCCACCAAAGATAAAAAGCGTGTAGTAGTTGGGGGTTCTCATGGAAAGACTACCATTACATCTATGCTACTGCATGTCTTGAGCGCTTTAGGTAGAAATGCTGATTATATGGTTGGGGCTCAGCTCGAGGGGTTTGACTGCATGCTCGAATTAAACAAAGAAAACGACTTGGCGGTGATAGAGGGAGATGAATATCTTAGCTCTCCTATTGATAGCAGATCGAAATTCCTCCACTACAGACCGCACATAGCGATAATTACTGGAATTGCCTGGGATCACATAAATGTTTTCCCAACAGAAGAAAGCTATTTAGACACTTTTCGGAAATTTATCGAGACTTTAGAACAAGGAGCAACACTCATATACTGCTGTGAAGACTCTCAACTTCTTGGTCTCATTGAGGAAGCTTCTAATAAAAGACCAGACATCTACTGTGAGCCATATAACACGCCTTCTAGCATTCCGGGTAATGGCAGCTCTGAGATAACCTACTCTGACAACACAACCGTAATATCTAAGCTCGTGGGAGCTCACAATTTCCAAAACTTAGCGGGAGCTAGAGCCCTTTGCAAATCGCTATCTATCTCAGCGGAACATTTCGACAATGCGATTGAAGGTTTTACAGGAGCTGCGAGAAGATTAGAAGTGGCAATAGAGCGGCCGCAACAAAAATTCACTGTTTTTAGAGATTTCGCTCACGCTCCTTCTAAACTCAAGGCGACTCAATCAGGCGTTGTTGGGTCATTTCCCGAAAGACAGGTGACGGCTGTTTTTGAGCTTCATACATTTTCAAGCTTAAATAAAGAATTTCTGCCTCAGTACGCTAGCAGCATGGATTCTGTAGACAAAGCCATCGTGTTTTACGACCCTAAAGTTGTAGAACACAAACGCCTGCCCGCGATCTCTATACAAGAAGTTAAAGACGCCTTTGGGAGAGAAGATCTTGAAGTTATTACATCAGTAGATTCATTGGAGAAAAGAATTAGCGCTATTCCTAAAGAAAACCACTGTGTACTGATGATGAGCTCTGGAAGGTTTGGAGGAGCAGAAATCCCTCAATAAGAGCGCTACCCAAGTCCAACATCAAGCGACATCATAACGATGAATCCGACGATTAATCCCATTGTAGCAAGGTCTGTATTTCCTCCTCGTTGACTCTCTGGAATAACTTCTTCTACTACAATGAATATCATAGCTCCTGCAGCAAAAGCTAAAGCATAGGGAAGGATTGGCAAAACTGTCATGACTATAGCAGCTCCTATTACTGCAAATATAGGTTCAACAATAGCTGACAATTGTCCCCATTTCCAAGATTTCCATTTACTGACCCCCATTCTTCTTAAAGGCATAGATACAGCAAATCCTTCCGGAAAATTTTGAATTCCAATTCCAATAGCTAAAGCAACCGCACCACCTATTGTGAAAACTGAATGACCATCCATTCCTAAAAGCTCTGGATTAGCAAGAGCACCAAATGCAACACCAACAGCTAATCCTTCTGGTATATTATGCAAAGCAATGGCCAACACTAATAAAACAGTTTTCCTCCAGTTTGTAGATATGCCTTCTGCTTCTTCCCTTTTGGCGAATAAATGTAGATGAGGAATGATTTTATCTAAAACAAATAAGAATAACGCTCCGAGGAAAAACCCAATAGCAGGTGGCAACCACGCTGGCATTGTACTTAATCCCATTTCATTTTGAAGTTCGACATAAGCGATTGCAGGAGCAAGGAGTGACCAAAAACTTGCTGCAATCATTACACCTCCAGTAAATCCAAGCGCACAATCTAAAACCTTGCGATTTGATGCGTTAAATAAAAAGACTAGTGCAGCACCTATTGCTGTTAATCCCCAAGTAAATAACCCAGCATATAATGCTTGGCGAATAGGACCCAGCGTCTCCAGCCATGTTAAAAAAGAATCATATGTCATCATTACCTATTATTTACTTTACTATTTAACTTCAGCTAAAAGCTGTTCCACTAATTTTTTAGACCAAACCTCCTTTTTTCCTCCCACTTTTACTTGAAAACTACCATCATACTCAAATACCTTAACAACAGTAAATATTAATCCCAGCTTAATCCCTAAATCATCTAGATGCTTTAAGAAAGAATCACTGCTGCTAAGTACTCCCCGAATAGAGGCTGTTTTGCCAAGAGCGATTTCATACACCCCTACCAAGGTTGATCTGTCAGAGAAAACACCCTGAGAATCTGGTATAGGGTCTCCGTGTGGATCGAACCTAGGGAATCCGAGAAAGGCATCTAACTTAGAAATTAGCTTTAGGGAATCTACGTGTTCTAATTGCTCAGCCACATCATGAACTTCATCCCAGCCAAACCCTAATTTTTCCACCATAAAAGTTTCCCACAATCTGTGTTTCCTCATAAGAGAGATAGCTTCGTCTCGACCTTTTATAGTAAGCTTAGCCCCTTTGTAGGGCATGTATTCTATTAAATCACTATCGGCTAACACCCTAAACATCCCCGTCACAGATGCGGGCCGAGTGCTGAGTTTATCCGAAATTGCAGAAGTACTTGCTTTAGCTCCACGCAATTCAAAAGACAAAATTGCCTTTAAATAATCTTGCCTGTTGCTCGATGTTATGGCTGAAATCAATTTAATGAGTACTTTGTGAGGCACAAAGTTAATCACAACATCTCTAAAAATTTAGTCATGCCTAATCTTTTTGTTTTCCGCCACGGCGAAGCAGCAATCAGCAGTCCCGATTTCGATAGGCCACTTACAAATAAAGGCCTGTCAGATATAAAAAGAGTGAGTGAGGAATTCTCGAAATACCCCATACATAATGCGGTACTCGTAAGCTCACCATCTACAAGGACTGTGAAGACATCGGAAATTTTACACAGCAAACTTAGGTCGCACAATGTGTCATTAATATTTTTGGAAGATGGGTATTTGGCGGAAGACGGGGTTTGGCTTAAATACTTAGAAGGCTTATCTGAAGAGTTCGAATCATGCATCATCGTAGGGCACAACCCCGGAATCATGAACCTTGTCAAAAGGCTCACCGGCGAAGACGTCCCCATGCCCCCAGGAACTGGGGTTGTGATCGATTTAGTAATAAACGAATGGCGAGAAGTCTTTGACGGCGCAGGCGAAGTAGTTAAAATCTGCACACCTTAACTTGCAATCAAATTAGTAGGTACTAAAAGCAATCGATTTAATCTAATTCTAATTCTTATGCAAAATTCCACCATACGCAATATTCTACAAGTTATAGGAGTTCTTTTAGGTCTTTACGCCCTGTACTTCTTTCGAGGGTTAGTTGGATACCTTCTTGTTTCTGTAGCCCTAAGTTTTGCAGGAAGGCCTATCGTAAAACTTGTTTCTAAAGTGAAAATCAAAGGGAGACATATTTCTTCTTCGGTGGGAGCTGTATTGGCTTTAATGAGTTTTATTACTTTAGGGGGAGTTGTATTGGGAATGTTTGGGCCGCTTGTTGCAGCTGAAGCGAAAGTACTTAACTCTCTCGACCCTGAGCAAATCGCTAACACCGTTCGAAAGTGGCTTGCTGCTGCCGACTCCCTCTCTGCTCGCCTTAATCTCTCCGATCAGAGTGCTACCTCCCTCCTCACCTCCCAAATCCAAAACCTCATAGGCCTTGACGGAGTTGGAAGTATCTTCTCGGGGCTATTCGCCTTCCTGGGTAGTGCATTCATCGCCCTGTTCAGCATCATCTTTATGACCTTCTTCTTCCTCAAGGACGCTGGCCTCTTCCACAAGATGATTCTCGCACTCACACCCGAGTCTCAGGTCGAAAAGATGGAGCACGTAATGGAGTCATCTTCACTTCTTCTCACCCGCTATTTTTCCGGTCTTATAGTCCAAATAACAATAGTCACCATCATGGTTTCATCTGGACTGGCCATCATAGGAGCCTCTAACGCTCTCCTTTTAGGCTTTATAGCCGGTCTATTTAACCTTATTCCATACCTGGGTCCACTAGCCTCCACAGCCCTCGGTATCACCATCGTGGCAACAACATACGAAGGCGACCCCTCGGGATGGGGTTTCCACATCCTCTATGCCGCTATCGTCTATGGTATCACGCAACTCGTGGACAATTTCTTCACACAACCATTTATATTCTCAAATAGAGTAATGGCACACCCGCTCGAGATCTTTATAATCATTAGTATGGCCGGCCTACTCGGAGGGGTTTCCGGTATGGTGCTCGCAATCCCGGGCTACACCCTTCTACGTATAGTGGCCCGAGAATTCCTATCCGGATTCAAATTCGTCGATGCCTTGACTGGAAAATTGATGTGAGATTCGTCTATTTAATTGTTAACAGATAAATATCTTAGGAAAGCTATTTGTAACGAATGTTTCTACTAACTTTGTACTCCGTATTCAGACTTCGAATTCGGGAACATGCCATTAACACAATCTTCTTCTTCTCACAACTCCTCAAACAGGCGTAATAGCCGCTATATTTTTGTAACCGGGGGTGTTAGTTCGAGTTTGGGGAAGGGTATTGTAAGCGCATCTTTGGCAAAGCTCTTGCAGGCTCGTGGCTACAGAGTTACCATTCAAAAACTCGATCCTTATATCAATGTTGACCCCGGCACTTTGAACCCGTATGAGCATGGGGAGTGTTATGTAACTGTTGATGGGGCGGAAACTGATTTGGACTTAGGGCACTATGAAAGGTTCCTAAACGTATGCACTACTCAGGCAAATAATATTACTACTGGGCGAATCTATCAGTCGGTTATAAATAAGGAGAGGCGCGGTGAGTATCTAGGTAAGACAGTCCAAATTATACCTCATATCACCGACGAAATCAAGAGGTGTGTACAGATTTTAGGTTCTGAATCAGAGTTCGACTTTGTTATAACAGAAATTGGAGGTACTGTTGGAGATATTGAATCTTTACCATACATAGAGGCCGTAAGGCAGATGAAGTGGGAAAGTCCTGATGATACTTTAGTAATTCACCTTACACTCGTTCCATACTTGAGTGCTGCAGGAGAACTGAAAACTAAGCCCACTCAACACTCAGTAAAGCAACTTCTACAATTGGGTATTCAACCCGATATTCTCGTCTGCAGAACAGAACATCACCTCACACACGGCATAAGGTCTAAGCTAGCTCAATTTTGTAACGTAAATATAGAATCTGTGATTGAGTCAATCGATGCTGAAACCATTTACGATGTTCCACTATTAATGCAAGAAGAGAGGCTTGATGAAGTGGTTATGAGTAAGTTAGGGATTGATTACAGCACTGTAGACAAGCCCGATTTAAAGAATTGGAAAGAATTCCTATATAGATATAAAAATCCAGACTCAACAGTTCATATTGGACTTGTGGGGAAGTATGTTGAACTAAAGGACTCATATAAAAGTATTTCAGAAGCTCTTGCCCATGCAGGAGCTAGCTTAAAAAACAAGGTGGAGATTCATTGGATTCACGCCGAGAAAGTTACACCTATCACTTCATTAGAGATTCTTGGGAAGCTAGATGGAATATTGGTAGCTCCTGGATTTGGGTCTAGGGGGATAGATGGAAAAATTGAAGCGATAAAATTCGCCCGCTTAAACGAAATTCCATTCTTCGGGATTTGCCTCGGAATGCAATGCGCCGTTGTAGAATTTGCTAGAAATGTACTCGGCTTAACCGAGGCTCATTCTTCTGAAATTAAACAATACACGCCTCACCCAGTTATTGACATTATGGCGGAACAGAAATCCGTTACAAACATGGGCGGAACTATGAGGCTCGGAGCTTACCCTTGTGATTTAAAAGAAGGGTCAAGAGCGAAATCAATCTACGGGATAGATTCTGTTGAAGAACGACATAGACATCGATACGAATTTAACGAAGCATACCGTTCTAGGTTTGAAGATGCAGGCATGGTCGCTACGGGAATCAACCCCGTTAACGGATTGGTTGAAATCATTGAGATACCTTCTCACCCATACTTTATAGCCACACAGTTTCACCCAGAATACGCTTCTACTGTGCTCGCTCCTCACCCCCTCTTTATGGCTTTTGTTCAGGCCACCGTTTTATCAGGCCCTGGACTTATCGACGTTGATTAGAAGTTAAGTGGGCTAGTGATCAAAATTAACTTGAGCTAGGTCTAAACATTTGGATATGTGGGATATCATCCTCTAAGTAGGTTTCGCCAGTGGCGGAAAACCCTAGGTCAGAATAGAACTTTTCAAGGTAACACTGAGCAGAAATGCGGATTCCCTGCCCGGGATAGGCAGACTCACACGCGTCAATGGCTCTTTTCATTATATCTATTCCGAGTCCTATTTTTCTGCAATCTGGGCGTGTAGCCACTCTGCCTATACTCGGCTCAGGATAGCTAACTCCTGGAGCGCATATTCTAACACATGCAACTGCCGAATCTCCTAAGGCGATATTCTCGTCAATTTTTAATGCATAGACTTGAATAGAGTTTAAATCCTTAGTGTCAAGCTCAGGGTACGGACAATTCTGCTCAACTACGAAAACCTCTATGCGAAGTCTTAGTATTGAATGAAACTGATCTCTCGTGAGATCCAACCAAGAAGAGGTGTGGTATGAATACATCTATCGAATAAAAGTAACTTGATAACAAAAATAAACATTTATAAATAAAAAAAGGGCCAACCTGCTGGTTAGCCCTTTCATAATAATATTTTTTAAAGCAGCTTAGAAGCGCAATCCTAAACCAATCATAGTGTTAAATCCAGTATCCAGATTGTAATTGATTTGTGGATCAACATAGAAGCGATCGTTTACAGCTCCAAGGTTGAAGTACTTACCTACACCAAGCTCAATACTCATCGAGCCATCTTCGGATAAATCATCTTCACCCAGGACATCAGCAGACAATAAGTTTGTCGCTCCTGCTTGGAAGAAAATTCCATTCCAGAAATAACGAACACCTAAATCTAAAGTGATTCCGTCTGAGTACGTCGCATCCACCGCGTCAGTTGCCACACCACAGGCGTCAACACCAGCGTCAATAGCTGCCGTAGCCATATAGGTATTTGAGTTAATAGAACCTGTAACAACGAGATCGTCAATTACAGCGTAACCGATGGTAACATCCATATTAACGTCGCCACCAAAGATGTTGACTAAGTCGAGGGCATCACCAGATCCTAGGTAATAAGATCCTGCAGCTTGCTCAGATTGAGCTGAAAGTGTGAATGTTAAAAAAGCACACGCACATAAAGTAAATAAATTTTTCATATAACAATGATTTTTAGTTCGGGGTAAATATGCGACTTAATTCTAATAGCAAAATAAATGATTAAAAATACATATCAACGCTAAAGTGTTAATTCAAAGCTGATTATCAATATTTACTGGCACTAGAGCGCTAACTAACACCATGACACCTACCTTGCGAACATGGCAGAACAGAACGTTTTATCGGTTGAGGGGCTTTCGAAAAGGTATGGAGAGCGTCAGCTATTTGAGAATCTTACATTCGGGATAGGCAAAGGCCAAAGGGTGGCGCTTGTCGCCCGCAATGGTACAGGAAAGAGTACGCTTATGCGCGCCCTTTGTGATCTTGAGCCAGTAGATGAGGGGAGGATAGCATTTGCTGGGGGTATTCGTTATTCTTATTTGAAGCAAGAAGCGGATCTAGACCCGAAGGCAACGCTTCTTGATACACTATATATAGGAGACAATCCTGCTGTGATAGCTCTTAGGAACTACGATCGAGAATTGGAACGTGGTGCCGAAGGAGTGAAATTTCAGGAGGCCAGTGATGCTATGGACAGGACTGAAGCTTGGAATTATGAAGCCCGCGCTCGTGAAATACTAGGCCAACTAAATCTACACGACTTGAGCCGCAAAGTAGGATCTTTAAGTGGTGGTGAAAGACGTAGGGTGGCTCTCGCTGCAGTTCTACTCGAAAACCCCGACATCCTATTCCTAGACGAGCCTACAAACCATCTCGATATAGACATGATTAATTGGCTTGAAAAGCGCCTCGCCGCCATGAACTCGACCATATTCATGATTACTCATGATAGATATTTCCTCGAAAATGTATGTGATCGTATCCTAGAACTAGAAAACTTAAAGCTTCACCCCTATAAAGGAAATTTCAGTTACTACTTAGAAAAGCGTGACGAGAGGCGAGAAAACGCACTAGCTTCTAAAGACCGCTCACAGAAAGCGATGAAACGTGAACTGGTTTGGATGCGCTCCACACCTTCAGCCCGTACCGGCAAAAGCAAAAGCAGAATAGACCGCTTTTACGAAATAAAAAAGGAGGCATCTATACGTCTGAAGGAAGACCCGATGCACATAAGTGTAATACCATCACGACTTGGCGGAAAGATTGTTGAACTCCATAAAATCAAGTGTGCGTACGGCGACCGAACTTTATTCGAGGGCATTACGCATCACTTCCTTAGAGGCGAGCGTATAGGTGTCGTGGGAGTTAACGGATCAGGCAAAACCTCGCTTTTAAAAATGATCTTAGGCGAACAAGCTCCTGATGCTGGTAAAGTCGTCGTAGGTAACACAGTCGTATTCGGTCACTATCACCAACAGGGCGGTGATTTCAGTGAGGAATGGAAGGTGATTGATGCTGTTCGTGAAATTGGTGATTATATTCCTCTTAAAGGAGGGGCTCAGTTATCCGCAGCTCAACTCCTCGAGCGCTTTCTCTTCCCACGACATATGCATCATCAGTACATTAAAGTACTGAGCGGAGGAGAACGCAAGCGACTTCACCTTCTTAGAGTTTTAATGAGCAATCCTAATTTTCTTATCCTAGACGAGCCCACGAACGATCTTGATATCTTCACTCTCGCAGTGTTAGAAGAGTTTCTCTTAGATTTTGCCGGCTGCCTTATTGTAGTATCTCACGACAGGTACTTTATGGACAAGATAGTTGAGCATATTTGGGCTGTCGGCGAAAACGAAGATCTTACAATACGTGATTACCCTGGCAACTACACACAGTATCGGTTATCGCGCGCGGAAAAGATTGCCTCAGCTCGAGCAGCGACTTCTAACTATAACTCTGACTCTGACTCTGACTTGAAGCCTGTGGAGGTAAAAGGCGATTACTCCGCTAAACTATCATACAAAGAAAAATTTGAGTTTGACAAACTCGGCCCTCTTATTGAACAGCTCGAAGTGAAGCGCGATACGTTATCTGCTAAACTTGAAGCGTGTAATTCTCACGAAGATTTAATAAAACTCGGAGATGAGCTAGGTAAAGTCACCTCAGATCTAGACGAAGCAGAAATGCGATGGCTTGAGTTGGCTGAAAGAGCTTAGATTAAGGCTGGTCGAAGTCCAATACAAATGGCCCATCTCCTTTGGGGTGAGATTGACATGCAAGAACATAACCATTCTCCACTTCTTCTTCTTCTAAAGCAAAGTTGATGTCCATAGAAGCGCTACCGGAAGTCATTTTACAACGGCAAGTGCAACAAACTCCTCCTTGGCATGAGAAGGGTGCATCAACTCCTGAATCTAAAGCAGCGTGGAGTATTGATTTACCTGATCGTTTTACTGAGACTTGAGTTGTAATGCCATCAAGAACAATGGAAACTTCGACCTCTTCACCAGAAGTCGACGAATTGGTTTCAACAGAAGATTCTTTAACGGGATCTGAAGAGGGTGTGAATAGTTCATATTTGACTGCCGAGTCCGGCATACCAGCCCCCGTAAGAGCTGTTCTACAATCTGAAATCATAGATTCAGGGCCGCACAGGTAGGCTACGTCAAAAGAAGATGGGGAAATAACTTCGGGGAAAAGACGCGAGAGGCGCTTTGAGTCAAGGCGACCTGAGAAGAGTTCGATTTCGGCCGGTTCACGAGTGAGAAAATTAAAGAGTTGAAGACGTTCTAAGTAGGTGTCTTTTAGGTCGGATAATTCGTCCTTAAATATGATACTCGAAGTCTCTTTGTTAACATAGCAAAGGACGAATTTAGATGAGGGGTCGGTCGAAAGGACGTCCTTTATTATTGAAATAACCGGTGTAATTCCTGATCCGGCAGCGATGGCAAGGTGGTTTTTAACAGAGTCGTTGAAATCGCGAGTGAAACGACCATCAGGCGGGAGAGACTCAAGTGTATCGCCAACAGCAAGGACGCGATTACAGAAAGTGCTGAATTTACCTCCTGGCACTTCCTTAACTGCTACACGTAGAACTCCTTCAGAAGGAGATGAACATAGCGAGTAACTGCGACGAACATCATCCCCATCTATTTTAGCAAGGAGCGTGAGATACTGGCCAGCAAGGAAGCTGAAAGATTCGCCTGAAACCGGTTCGAGTAAAATAGAAACTGATTCAGGAGTTTCACGACAGATCTCTGCAACTCGGAGTGTTTGGAATTTAGACATGGCGCGAAGGTAGAGAGGGAAAAGTAATTTATAATGATTTGATCAAAATCAAAAGAAAAAAAATGTTAGCAGTATCTTTGATAGATGATTCAAACTTTAGAAGAATTTGACGCCTACGTAGCAGCAGAGAAAAAGATTGAGCCAAAAGATTGGATGCCAGATGGTTATCGAAAAACTTTGATTCGTCAGATTTCGCAGCACGCGCATTCTGAGGTGGTGGGAATGTTACCTGAGGGGAATTGGATTACAAGAGCGCCAAGTTTGCAGAGGAAGGCGATTTTACTAGCTAAAGTTCAAGATGAAGCCGGGCATGGGTTGTATCTGTATTCTGCAGCAGAGACTCTTGGAGTAGAGAGGTCTGATCTTGTCGACGACTTATTGAGTGGTAAGGCAAAGTACAGCAGCATCTTTAATTACCCCGTATTAACATGGGCAGATATTGGAGCAATTGGTTGGCTTGTAGATGGTGCGGCGATTCTGAATCAGGTACCTCTTTGTAGGTGTAGCTACGGTCCTTACTCAAGGTCTATGATTAGGGTTTGTAAAGAGGAGAGTTTTCACCAAAGACAGGGATATTCTATCATGGTGGAGCTTATGAAAGGCAATGAAGCCCAAAGGGAGATGGCTCAGGATGCTCTAAACCGTTGGTGGTGGCCGTCACTGATGATGTTTGGTCCAAGTGACAAGGACAGTGAACACAGTTCGCAGAATATGAAATGGAAGATTAAGCGCTTTACAAATGATGAATTACGCCAAAGAATGGTTGATATGACCGTTCCCCAAGCAGAGTGCATAGGGCTTAAGATGCCCGATAACGAGTTGAAGTGGAATGATGAGACCGGCCACCATGATTTCGGTGAGATTGATTGGGATGAGTTTTACAATGTGCTCGCAGGAAACGGTCCTTGTAATAAGGAAAGACTGGCGGTGCGTAACAAAGCTCACAATGATGGAGCTTGGGTTAGAGAAGGGGCGGTAGCATACGCAGAGAAAAAAAAGAGAAAAAGGCTAAAAGCATAATAAGATGAGCGACACTAAAAACAATTGGCCTTTGTGGGAGGTTTTCATACGTAGCAAGCAAGGCCTCGGACACAAACATGTAGGTAGCCTTCACGCATCTGACGCAGAAATGGCTATAGGAAACGCCCGCGATGTCTACACTCGTAGGCAGGAAGGCGTTAGCATTTGGGTTGTACCATCTGAGAGCATTTCAGCAAGTTCTCCTAAAGATTCTGAAGCGCTTTTCGATCCGGCTAATGATAAAGTGTACCGTCACCCCACTTTCTTCGTCCTCCCGGACGAGGTGAACAATATGTAATCAAACTGTATATCTAAGAACGTGAATAAATCTCAGCACAAACAGGCTCTTTTACGCCTAGGTGACGACGCTCTCATCTTAGGCCAACGCCTGGGCGAATGGTGTGGGCACGCTCCTGCCCTAGAAGAAGACATTGCGCTCACTAACATCGCTCTTGATCTTATTGGCCAAACCCAGTCATATCTATCCCTCGCCGGCTCTCTCCATGAAGACGATACCCAAACTGACGACCAACTTGCGTTCCACAGAATAGAGAGAGATTTCCAAAACTTACTTCTCGTAGAACAACCCAATGGCGACTTCGGGGATACTATCGTGCGTCAGTTTCTTTTTGACTACTACGCTCTATTTAGAGCAGAACATATCGCTTCTCAAGACTTCGACATAGATGCCGCAGCTATTGCCGCAAAAGCGATAAAGGAAATTCGATACCATGCAGATCACAGTAGCAAGTGGGTAATACGCCTCGGAGACGGCACCGACGAAAGCCATTCCCGTGTTCAAAAATCGCTTAATGAATTGTGGAAGTTTACGGGAGAGATGTTCACAGTTGACGAAATCGATATCGCCGGAGCCGCCTCAGGCCTACTACCCGACCTCGATTCTATCAAAACCAAGTGGGACTCAGCTATTGACGCTGTCTTAAAAGATGCTACTCTTAAACGTCCAGAAGATGGGTGGATGCAAAAAGGAGGGCGCAGTGGTATACATACTGAATCATTCGGATTTTTACTCGCCGAGATGCAAAGCCTCCCTCGCACCTACCCTGACGCAACCTGGTAATGAAGGAAGAAGGTGGTAATATCGGAGAATCCCTTGAGGCGGTGGCATTAGTCAAGGTTGTAAAACGCCAACTCGAGGACGTTATGGATCCCGAACTTCCCTTCCTTAGCATTAGCGATATGGGAATACTACGTGATGTAATCTTCGAAAACGGTCACACTATTTGCATCATCACCCCGACTTATTCCGGCTGCCCAGCAACTGACATAATCACCAAAGAGGTACTCGCAGCGGCTCGCGTTATGGACCCCAAGTCTGAAGTACGAATTGCAATGAGCCCTGCCTGGACTACAGATTGGATCTCAGACAAAGCTCGCGAAAAAATGACTCAGAATGGCATAGCACCACCAGAGGGCTTAAGCCACGACAGAGCATTCCTAACGGGCGATAACCGCATCATCCCCTGCCCTATTTGCAAAAGCCGAGATACAAATCTCGTGTCTCCCTTTGGCTCCACAGCCTGTAAAGCTTCTTTTAGTTGCAATAAGTGCTTAGAACCATTCGAACATTTTAAATGCATTTAAAACTGACTTGTTAAACAAGTCTTGAACTCATGAGCGAAGATTACGGAAACATACATCCCATTGTTAAAAAACTCCTTGTAGATGACAGGATGACAAAGTGGCTTAAAGCAGAAGTTCTTGTGTCTCGTCCAGGGTTTTGTAAACTTCAAATGACTGCTCGCCAAGAGATGGCTAACGGGTTTGGGATTATTCACGGCTCGATTACATTTGCACTCGCTGATAGCGCCATAGCCTTTGCTTCAAATGCTCATGGCCGTCATGCGTTAAGCCTCAACACTTCAATCCGTCATTTATCCTCAGTACGAGTGGGAGATGTGATTACTGCAGAAGCTACTGTAACAAAGCTCAAACATCGAGTTGCTAACGTCGATGCCATCATCCTCAACCAAGTCGGAATTAGAGTTGCCGATGTTCAATCGACTGGGTATAGAAAAAAAGAAGAGTGGTAAACTCCATTTTTTTCTAAAAGCTCTTCATGAGTTCCACTTTCTACTATGACCCCATCCTTGACAACACAAATTTTATCTGAGTAGCGTATGGTGCTTAGCCTGTGTGCAACAATCAGTGAAGTCCTCCCCTTTGTAATAGAAGCTGTCGCTTTTTGAATAAGTCTCTCCGATTCAGAATCTATAGAGGATGTAGCCTCATCTAAAATCAGAATGCTGGGTTTTGCAACGTAAGCTCGCATAAAAGCTATAAGTTGGCGTTGCCCCACAGACAACATCGCCCCCCTCTCACGAACGTTAAGGTCTAAACCATCTTTATATTGACTGATAAATTCAGCTGCCCCAACTGTTTCAGCTGCCTCCATAATTTCAGCATCAGTTATAGTTTCATCATGCAATGAAACATTTGCCCTTAAGCTGTCTGACATAAGAAACACTTCCTGCTGAACGACGCTCACATTTTCTCTGAGCTTAGTAAGTGGTATTTCGCGAATATCAACTCCGTCTATTCGAATTATTCCTTTCTGAAACTCATAGAATCTTGACAATAGCCCGATAATAGAACTCTTCCCTGCCCCCGTAGCTCCTACAAAAGCCACCGTTTCTCCAGGCTCTATTGTAAACGAAACCCCCTTTAAAACCCAGTTCTCAGCACTATTCTTATCGTCGTAGGAAAACCAAACATCCTCAAACTCTATCCTACCCTCAAACGTTACATTTCCATTTTCTCCCTCATCAGATACGGATTCATTTTGTAGCAACAGATTAAATACTCTTTCTGCGTTTATAAAACCCATTTGCAACACATTAAATCTATCAGCAAGTTGCCTTATCGGTCGATAGAGCATAAAAACATAAAGCACGAATTGAAGAACCACTCCTAAGGTTATATCTCCATCAACAACTCCTCCTATTCCTAACCACAACAACAGAGCTACGCTTGTCGCACTAAGCATTTCCACTACTGGAAAGAAAATGCTGAACGCTTTTATTGAACTAACATTTGCATCCTGATGCTTCCTGTTTAGATCAGCAAACTTTTCCTCCTCCTCCTTCTCCCTACTATATGCCTGCACGATATGCATTCCTGTAACGTGCTCCTGCACGAATTCATTCATATTAGAAACCTGGTTTCTAACATCAGCAAAAGATTTCTTTATATGTTGTTGAAAGATGCGTGTAGCCACTAATAGAATCGGAATCGGTAGAATCACGAAAAAAGTTAGCTTCAAATCAATGACTACCATAGCGATTAGAACCACTATCAAAGTGAGTATATCTCCAACTGCATTTAGAAGTCCATTAGAAAACACATTTGCGATACCATCAACATCACTAACCAATCTAGTGACAAGCTTACCCACAGGTGTTTTGTCGAAAAACCTGAGGCGGAAAGACATGAGATGTCTAAAAAGTTTGGTCCTTAGATTTAGTGAGACACTAAGAGCTACCCAATTTGCTAAGTAAGTAACTCGATACTTTAGAAAGGCTTCAAGGAATAAAATTCCAACAATTGCCAAGAAAATGTTGAGCATACCCTCATAATCTCCATTTGCCATTTCAACATCAACCGCATGTTGAATCAAAGCTGGTCTAACCCAAACTATACTCGATAGAAAGATAATCAATACGCCAGTTATCGTGAAACGAGTCCTATACGGCTTCACCTCACTCAGTATCAATTTAAGGGTTCTGTTTTTGATCATCGTTTCCTTAAAGGTACGTGGAAACGAAAACGTTTGAAGGATATTCTACACTCGAAAGGTACAGGCCACAACCAGGAGCGGAACGCCCAGCACGGGAGCGGTCACAAGAAGCAATAACATCTTGGAAATCTGATTCGCACAACTTACCTTTCCCAACTTCAAGCAAGGTGCCCACAATGGCACGAACCATATTGCGGAGATATCGATCAGCTGATATTTCTATTCGAATTTGACCATTTAATGCGTCTTCGAAAATTTCTAATTTTCGGACATCACAAATAGTCGTTTTTACATCACTTCCAGTTTTACAAAATGCTGCAAAATCTCCCTGAAAGATTAAATGAAGAGCAGCCTTTCGCATAGCTTCAACATCTAAATCTCCGAAAACCCTTGCTGATCTACCAGAGAGAAACGGGTTCTTAATTGTATGTATAAGATAAGTGTATGATCTGTCAGAAGCATCGAACCGCGCGTGAGCTTTTTCTGATACCTCAGTGATAGATCTTATTGCAACATCATCATTTAATATTCCGTTGAGTTTAAAGGCAAGCTGATCTAATGAATCGAAACGTTGAGTTTCAGACAACGTGGGAATGTCGCAATGAGCCACGTAATACGACGCGTGGACTTCAGCGTCTGTACGCCCACAACCCACTATTGCCGTTTTAGTGCCGCATAAACGCTCTAAAGCTTCTTCTATAACTTGTTGTACAGTATATGACACAGGTTGGCGTTGCCAACCATGATAGTTGGTTCCGTCATAAGAAAGTTCGATAAAAACTCGCACCTAACCTAGTTCTGTATTAACTCCAAGAAGCGATTTTCTCGCTATTGTATTCTCCAGCTTCTAAACGAGCCTTCACTTTAGAGAAAGTTTTGATAGTGTAATCAACATCCTCCTGAGTGTGAACAGCTGTTGGGATGAGACGTAGCATAATTGTGTCTTTAGGGACAACAGGATATACAACGATGGAACAAAAAATTCCGTGATTTTCTCGAAGATCAACGGTGAGGTTTGTCGCCTCGCCTAATCCTCCATGAAGGAATACTGGCGTCACGCAAGAGTTCGTTACTCCTAAGTTGAAGCCTTCAGCACGTAGACCAGACTGAAGTGAAGAAGCAATTGCCCAAAGATTGTCTTTGTGCGTTGAAGAATCACGAAGCATCTGAAGACGCTTACGAGCTCCCACTACTATAGGCATAGGCAAAGCTTTAGCGAAAGTCTGTGAACGCATATTGTAGCGTAGAAAATCGATTACATCTTCATCACCAGAAACAAAAGCGCCAATTGTAGCCATCGCTTTCGCAAAAGTTCCGAAATAAACATCTATTTGATCATGACATCCCTGTTCGTCACCAGCTCCACGACCATTCTCTCCAACAGTTCCGAATCCATGAGCGTCATCTACAAACAGGCGGAATCCGTACTCTTCTTTGTATTCGCAAATCTCAGCTAATTTACCTTGGTCTCCAGCCATACCGAACACACCTTCGGTAACTACGAGAATCCCGCCGCCAGAAACCTCAGTGAGCTTACGTGCGCGATCAAGCTGCTTTTTAAAGCTCTCCATATCGTTGTGTTGGAAAACGTATCGCTTGCCCTGATGAAGGCGAACGCCGTCTACCATACAAGCATGCGACTCAGAATCGTACACAATTACGTCGTAGCGAGTTACAAGCGCCTCGATTGCTGACTGACAACCTTGATATCCAAAATTGAGTAGAAATGAATCTTCCTTCAACATAAAAGCAGAGAGTTCACGCTCAAGGCCTTCGTGCTCTGACGTTTGGCCTGACATCATACGCGCACCCATCGGATAACCCATACCCCACTTAGCTGCAGCATCAGCATCAACTTTTCGGACTTCAGGGTGGTTTGATAATCCGAGGTAGTTATTTATAGACCAAACAAGCACCTTCTTTCCTCTAAAAGTCATGTGATTCGAAATCTCTCCTTCTAATTTCGGAAATGTGAAATAACCATGGCTCTCACGAGCATGTTGTCCGAGTGGCCCTCGGTCTTTGCGAATGCGTTCAAAAATGTCCAAACGAAATAGTTTTAATTTATGGCTTTAGTTGAAGCAGCAAATTTACTGAATAGACTGCACCTTTTAACACATTTTTTTTCACAAATATCATTCGCAAATTGTGAACTGTCTTACTACCTTCGCCATCATGAATAAAAATTCATTTCTTTTCGTTTTTGCTATAACAATTCTGGCAGCTTTTAATAGCTGTTCAGAATACAGTAAGGTTTTAAAGAGTACAGATGCAGAGCTTAAATGGGAATTCGCTCAAGCGGCACTCGACTCTGGATCTTGCTTAAGAGCACTCCCGATTTTAGAAGAACTCGTGGGACTCACGAGAGGCACTCAAAGAGCAAAAGACGTTCAGTACAAGTATGCTACGGCGCACTATTGCGTTAACGACTTCTATCTCGCCCGGTACTATTTCAGCACTTATGCGAAGACTTTCCCCAACAGTGAACTCGTTGAAGATGCAGAGTTTAAAGCGGCAAATTGCAGCTACTTCCTCTCCCCCAATTGGTCTTTAGACCAAACAGAAACAAAGTCAGCCATCCAAGAATTTCAACTCTTCATGGATAGACATCCCTCCTCAGCTTACAGAGACTCTAGCCAAACAATGATAGACGATCTTAGATCAAAGCTTGAACGCAAGTCATTTGAGTCGGCTGCTATTTATCATAAAACGGGACAATTCAAAAGCGCAACCATAGCAATGGCTAACGCTTTAAAAGATTTCCCCGACTCTCCATTTCGCGAGGAACTTCATTTTCTCATTCTCGACAGCCACTATCAATACGCCACTCAAAGCACAAATCGAAGGAAACTTGAACGTTTTAACGATGCTACGCAAGCTTTTCATATCTTTGCAACCCGATTTACCGACAGTTCATACCTACCTGATGCACAGCGCATCTATGAATCATGTGTAAAAGCCGTGGAAACATTGGAATCTGAAGAAAACTAGAACTACCTAGAACATGAACTTTAAGAACGTAAAAGCAGAGCGAACAACCATTACTCGCGACATAAAAGATATCGAGGACCAAGGAACTGGTAATATTTTCGAATCTATTGTGGTTCTTTCTAAACGCGCCAACCAGCTTTCTCAAGACCTAAAAAAGGAACTTGCTGAAAAAATGGATGAGTTTGTTATTCCTAACGATTCTCTTGAAGAAGTTTTTGAAAATCGAGAGCAAATTGAAATTTCAAAGTTCTATGAGCGTCTACCCAAGCCACATAGTATTGCTGTGAAGGAATTAGAAGACGAACAGATTTACTTCGCTCACAAGGAGAAGGAAGAGGATTTAACATTTGATGCCACTGAGACAAAGCCTGCTATCGAATCTAAATCATCAGACAAGAGCGAGGAGAAGAATGATGAGAAAAGTGAGGCAAAGAGCGAGGAGAAGAAGACTGACGACAAGCCTGAAGCGTAATATCTTATAAGATGACCGGACGACCGGAAACCCAGGATCAATCAAAAGCACTTCTGGGTCGCCGAATTTTGCTCGGGATTACCGGCAGTATAGCTGCATACAAATCAGCCGTTCTAGCCAGAGAGTTAATAAAGCGAGGAGCTGAAGTAAGAGTTGTTATGACTCCTAGCGCAATTGATTTTATTACACCCTTAACTCTTGCCACATTAGTTGGCAGTCCTGTGCACTCAGATTTTACCGAGAATAAAGACAGTGGAGAATGGACTAACCATGTTGAATTGGGGCTTTGGGGTGATCTATACTTAGTAGCTCCTTGTACAGCAGCAACACTTTCCGCATTTGTTAATGGTACTTGCAGCAACTTGCTACAGGCAGCTTTTTTAAGTTCAAGATGTCCAGTAGCTATCGCCCCCGCTATGGACTTAGATATGTACACAAACAAAGCTACTCAAGCAAATCTTAAAACACTTAGCGAAAGAGGCGTGCAAATTATCGACCCTCAATCAGGCGCATTAGCAAGTGGTTTAGAAGGTAAAGGTAGAATGGAGGAGCCAGAAGAAATCGTAAATTTTGTTGAGAAATACTTCACAAAGGAATTGCCTTTTGCTGGTAAGAAAATTTTAGTAACTGCTGGTCCTACTGAAGAAGCGATAGATGCTGTTAGATTTTTAGGCAACAGAAGTACAGGTAAAATGGGATTTGAAATTGCTGGGAGATTGGCAGATTTAGGAGCGGAAGTTACTTTGATTTCTGGCCCAGTTAATTTAACCACGCCCCCGAGGGTTACAAAACGAATTGATATCGTTACGGCTCAGGAGTTGTATGAAAAAGCTGTCGAGATTTGGCCTCAAATGAATGCTGCTATAGCTTGCGCTGCTGTAGCAGATATACGCCCATCGACCCCATCAACTGAAAAGCTTCACAGAGGAGATTTACCCGACTCTATGAGATTAGAAAACACTCCGGACACCTTACTCGAATTAGGAAACATGAAAGCCCATGGACAGCTGTTAGTGGGGTTTGCGCTTGAATCGGACACTGTGGAAGAAAGCCTTAAAAGTGCCGAGGGGAAACTTAAACGGAAAAATCTTGATATGATCGTAATGAACACTTTGTCAGATGATGGGGCTGGGTTCAGTCACGACACAAATAAAGTTACCATCATTCAAAATGTAGATGGACATAATACTACGCATGTTTTTGAGTTAAAGTCTAAACGCGAAGTCGCGAAAGACATCGTAAACCTGCTGACATTTTAGAATAATGACACTTAAACTATCCATATTTACTTTAACCCTCGCTGTGTTGACGACTACCTCTACAGCTCAGGAACTCAATTGCAACGTTCAGGTAATAGCTCCCCAAATCGCTAATGTTGAAGCTAGCGTTTTCGAGAGTTTAGAAGATGGAATTCGGGGATTTATGAATGGCCGCCGTTGGACCAATGACAACTTTGAGTTTGATGAATTAATCGAGTGTACCATGCAGATTACTATTAGCGAAGCTATAGGAAATACAAGGTTCAGCGGGTCAATTCAGGTGCAAAGCAATCGTCCGGTTTACAACTCGGATTACAAAACACCCATTCTTTTCGTAATAGACGGAGATTTCGACTTCGTTTGGATAAACGGTGCTTCTATTTTATTCAACCCTGGTCAACATAGAGATAATCTGAGTTCTATTTTAGCGTATTACGCGTATATGATTTTAGGTTTAGACTATGACAGCTTCGGTCTTGAGACGGGTTCTGAGTACTTTTTAAAAGCCCAAACTATTGTTGCCAACGCTCAAAATTCAGGCGGACAAGGTTGGCTCGCCAGCCAAGGTAAACAGAACAGATACTGGCTGATCGAAAATATGCTTAGCCAAACATTTCGTCCTCTTAGGCTCTGCATGTATAATTACCACAGAAGAGGATTTGATTTATTAGAGTCAAATCTCGAAGGGGCACGTCTTAATATCGCAGACGCATTAATTGAAATGCGCTCTACAAACAGAATTCGTCCTGGGTCATTCAACCTTCAGGTATTCTTCCTTGCTAAGAGTGATGAAATCATTAAACTATTCAGCCCAGCGCCTGAAGCTGAGCGTGTACGCCTTCTTCCTATATTAAAACAGATGGATCCAGGAAACATCTCGAAATACGACGATGCTCTACTTTAAGCGTTAAATGCTCACTCGTCTACACATAGAAAATTTCGCTCTCATAAGCGAAATAACTCTTGAGTTAGAGAAAGGGCTAACCGTCTTAACTGGTGAAACTGGTTCTGGAAAATCAATACTGCTTGGAGCTTTAGGCTTAGTAATAGGCGAGCGAGGAAACGTCTCTAACATTAGGCAAGGAGCTAAGCTATGCGTAGTAGAAGCAATCTTTTCAGATAAAACGATCAGTAAAAGGCTGACTCATCTTAATATAGAGAGCCGAGGCTCTGAAATTAATATCCGAAGGGAAATTAGCTCTACAGGTCGTTCTCGAGCTTTTATAAATGATTCTCAAGTCAGCATAGTCGATTTAAAATCATTAGGCAGTTTACTCGTAGACCTTCATGGTCAAGACGAAACAAGAGCCCTTTTAGATAGAGTGACACGACTACATCTCCTTGATTCATTTGGGGGACACGAGAAGATTTTCAAAGCTTACCAGCTTTCCTTCGGCTCTTTTTGTGCTGCCAAGGAGAAGCTTAAGAAATTAGAAGCAGAAGCTAGTAGACCTAGGGCGGATAAAAATTATTTGGCCTTTCAACTTGAAGAATTAGATGGGCTTAACCTTAAGTATTTGAACGCTGAGGAGCTTAATGCTGAGTATAACGAGCTTTTACACGCGACTGAGCTGGCAAATGGATTACATGCAGCCTACGAGTTATTAGATAGCTCAACAGAAGGAAATGATGCGAACTCAATAATCGACAAAGCGTTAAGAACTCTCGAAGACATAGCTGAGTATAGCGTGAAGGCATCTAAATTGAAAGATCGACTTTCTAGCAGCAGAATTGAACTTAATGATATTGCACAGGAGGCAAATAATATAGCTGATGGGATATCCCAAGACCCCAATCGTCTTCTAATTGTTGAGGAGAAGATGGAGGTTTTGTCGACAGCTCTACACAAACACAGTGTATCAGACACTGAATCTCTTAAGCTTGTTGAGATTGATTTACAAAATCAGTTAGACAGATGTGAAGGCCTTACAGAAGAAATACAGTTAGCTAAAGATGAAAAGACTGCCCAGTATAATAATATGATCTCTTCTGGGGAGCATTTACTTGAGGTGAGAAAAAAGTCAGGTTCAGAGTTATTAGAGATTGTAAATAAGAAGCTAGTACCATTAAAACTCCCAGATGTTGTTATGTCTTGGGAGTTTGCAAAACTGCCTTCCCCAGACTCTCTAGGAATTGAAGATGTCGAACTTCTTTTCTCTGCCAACCCTGGCTCAGATCCACAACCTCTTGCTTCAGTAGCTTCAGGTGGTGAGAAAAGTCGGATTATGCTCGCCTTTAAAGCTACACTTGCTACCAGAAAAACTGTACCTACGATAGTGCTTGATGAAATTGATACGGGTGTCTCCGGTGAAGTTGCCACTCGCATGGCTACAACCATGTTAAACATGGCAAAAACACAGCAAGTTTTATCAGTCACCCACCTTGCGCAGGTTGCCGCAAAGGGCAACAATCACATTGAGATAAGTAAGGAAACAACAGAAAAGACTGCCATTACAAGAGCGCAGTATTTAAGTAAAGTCGAGAGAAATGAAGCTATCGCCACTATGCTCAGCGGAAATAAAATCAGCGACGAAGCACGTGCTGCGGCAAATGTGCTCTTAAATAGTTGAGCAAATCAAGAGTTAAAAATTAAGTTAGAACTTCCAATCGATGGCGATTGAAGGAAGAAAAGGAAGTTGATTTTTTCTTTGGCCTGTAAGACGGTTAATGTAAAAAACATTTTCACGACTATACACATTTGTTACACCAGCTGTGAAGTCTAAATCGCCCCCGTAAACATCCTTGAATGTCCTACGTACGCTAATGTCTAGACGGTGATACGCAGGTAAACGCCCCTCGTTTAAACCAGCGTAATAAATAGTGATGTCACCTGCATTTTGGGATATGTAGTCCGAGTAAATACCCTCTGAAACGTTAGGCGACTGATAGTAACCCTGACTCTGAGTAAAAGGCAAGCCAGAACCTAAAGCCCAACGTGCGCTAATCTGCCAATCTTTTTTATTACCGAAATCTTGAGAAGCTACAAGGTTTACATTATGCTGTCTGTCAAAAACCGGATCGTACCAACGAGACCCATCCCATCTATCAACATTACCTAATCCATAAACGAACCAAAGATATGTGTGACGTTTCTCATACTTGAGCACCATATCAACACCATGAGCAAATCCACTCTCAACTAAATAATCTAAGCGCAACAACTCTGGTACATCATTATGTGCTGCATCATCAGGGAACAGCTTAGATCGATTGGTGTTTGTAAGCTGAGTGAAATCTTTTAAGTATGATTCAACGTTCAGATTTAAGAATTCTGTTATATCATATTCGAATCCGGCAACAACATGATTTGCAGTTTGTAGTGAATGCGAGACTTCTCGGACTGAACCGTCAGGGTTAACGAAATTAGACTGAAGATTATCCGGGCCAGAAAGGAACCCATAAAATAGGTTTACTACGTCTCTATCTGAGTTAGCAGAAATAACATTCTGTGAGTACATCCCTGCTGCAAACTTCAATCTTAACCTTTCACTTTTTTTGTATTTAATTCCTATTCTTGGCTCAAGCCTGAACTTCGCTAAAGAACTGTAGTACTGCATTCGCATACTTGGCTGAACAATCAAATTCCCGCGGCTAATCGTATAATCGACATATCCTCCGAATTCAGTAGTATTTTCTGTTTGTTCTACGATTGCTCCAAGCGCATTGAACGTTCGGAAATCCGTCGCTAACCCTACTACTTCTAGTCCATACTCCACTCGGTCTTCTCCTAAAATATATTTAAAATCTAGACCAAAATTGAATCCATTAACATCACTGTACCTGTTACTCAAAGCCCCCTCCTCAAGCCCAATACTGTATTGACTTATCGCGAAGTTACCTTTAACAAGGACAGCGCTACCAGGAGGAACTATGGTGAAATTACCACCACCACCAATATTTTCCCAATTATAATTAGCAAAAGCAATTCCTGTCGAATCATCTAAAACACTGGCATTGTCCGAAAATCTGAAACCGAATAAACTCAGTTTAGATCCTGCTCCACCAAAAGTGATTTTCCCATAAGTATCAGTGAAACCGAATGGCAGCCTCCCTCCATCAATGTAAGGGTATAGAAACTGAGATGCTTTTTCTAAATAACTGTGTTTCATAGATAGCAAATAGCTGATTCCCCCAGTATTTTCCTTCATTTTCATAAGTGGCCCCTCAAGCATAATCTTTGCCCCGAAAGGGCTTGCACCTAGTATGACTTTCTGCTCACGCATATTTCCGTCGCGAGTTTTAATATCCATAACAGACGATATTCTACCTCCGTACTTAGCAGAAAATGCACCAGTGTAAACATCTGCATTCGCGAGAGCGTCAGAATCAAAAACACTAAATAACCCTATACTGTGGAATGCGTTATAAACAATCATTCCGTCAAGCAATACTTTATTCTGAATAGGAGAACCTCCACGTATATAAAGTTGGCCTCCCTGATCACCAGTTGAAACAAAGCCAGGTAGAACCTGCAGCACTTGAACAAGGTCAGCTTGACCACCAAAACTAGGGATATGTTTCAAATCAGCAGGCCTAATAGTCTCAACTGACATCCGAACACTGTTGCGCTGCTCCTCTCTGTCAGCTGACACTTCAGCTCCCTCAAGCTGAACCACACCTTCCTTAAGTAAATAGTTCTTACTAAGAACTTTACCATTGATTATATGAACTATATCTTTATAGTTATCATATTCAATACTTGACACAATTAAATTGTACTGACCCTCAGGAACTTTACTAATACTATAGAAACCTGAAACATCTGTAACAACACCGTGCTTAGTACCTTCAAGAGACACGCTGGCAAACATAACTGCAGCACCTGTTGCCTCTGATCTAATGAAACCCTTAACGGTTCCTTGAGAGAAAACAGAGGACGAAATCATAGTCGCTATGATCGTCGCTGCAAACAATAAGACAAAGCCTGTTCTAGTTTCTTGCATGGTTGCGCGAAGATATATTATCTTTCGGCATGAAATCTGTATTTTACTAAATATGATAAATCACACTAAACGCACTCCTTGGATTTTCTGTATCCTTTTTGCAGCTTCAACTCTGTTTTCCTTTAATCTTTCTGCCCAAAAAGGGAATCAAGATGATGAAAACAAGAATAGAAAACCTCTCATCACCCAGAATGAATACAACAAGCTATTAATGTGGATTGTTGACGAGAAATACGAAAACGTTTTGTACAAGTGCATTCGCTACACTGAAAACGACAAGACTAAGAAACTACCTCTTCCGTATATATACATGGCTCAGGCTTATTTAGGAATTCACGTAAGTGATGACCACGATCTTAGGGAGCAATATCAAGCAGATAAAAACAAGGCAATAAAGAACTGCTTAAAGTACACTTCTAAATTTGTTAAAAAGGACAAAGAATCTGAGTACTACTTCGAGTTCATGGAATTCTATGACGATTTGTGGGAACATGCCACCAACGCTGCAGAAACAGAGATGGACAACGAAAAATACACAAAAGCCAAGTCGTACTACAAATATCTTACTAGCATTGACCCTGAAGATCCAGGCGCTTGGTTGATGTTTGCTTCGGCATACCAACTCATCAATTCTAAGAAGGAAGCGGCGGAAACTTATGAAATCGCAAGAAATCTTCTCATTGAACAAGGTGGCAAAGGTCTTCGCGAAGTCCAAACAAATCTTCTTCACTATGCAATTATCTACAATGCAGAACTCCTTTCAACCATTGACAGAGCAGCAGCTCTAGAGTGGCTAGCTCTAGGAGAGGAACTTTTCCGTGGCGATAGAGAATTCGAAGCCGTTAAGCGTAGTATCGGAGGATGATGGTTGAAGTAGTCGACAATTCGTCAACTAACGACCAACCCTTTCTATGCTCATCATGGTTAAACAACTGTGGAGCAGAATATTCTGTTTTTAAGACTAACAACACATTTTCCGCTCTCTCAAGGTTTTCTTTGAAAGGAGTAAAAGTTCTTGCTACCCCTCTTTGGGCTCTTGACTGTGGCTTATCAATTGATTGCTCTCAATCAGATTTTATCGCTCTTACAAAGTGCTGGCTGTCAAGACCTGAGGCAATAAAACTCATTGACCTCCCTCCTTACGACACAAATACAACTTTTGTCAGAAATCACACACCATCGGGATTTCAAACCCAGTGGCGTCATACTAGGCAAATCGATCTTCATTCACCTCTTCCTCCCACGCGAAGAAAGCAAATTCGCCGAGCAGACAGGGCTGGAATCACGTGCAAGCTCGTAGATGATTGGAGATACGTTACTGAACTCCATGCTGAAAGTCGAAGTCGCAAGGACTTAAAGTCAAACAACGCTCAGCTTTCGAAGCTCCTGACAGCTATTTCTTCTGAGGCTTTCAGCTTTGCCGTAGAAGCTGTCGATGCGAATGGGGAGTGTATCGCGGCTGGGGGGTTTGTGTTCGCTTCAACTGACACTTGCATCTATTCCTTCGGAGGCCAAATCCGAAGTCAACAGTCCGGAAT
>Ga0114996_10001955_pt1 | contig 27187 bp, 26 predicted proteins | sample ArcticOcean_MG_C_4_FD_87039 | JGI IMG/M metagenome (GOLD analysis project Ga0114996, IMG submission 87039) | Marine microbial communities from western Arctic Ocean - ArcticOcean_MG_CB4_134 | ecosystem: Environmental > Aquatic > Marine > Oceanic | place: Arctic Ocean: Canada Basin | collected... | reverse complement strand
GTCACTGTCTCTTGTGGTGAAAACTTTTAATCGCGGAACGGGGAGCGACCCATCGTGCCGCCCGGCTGGCCGACACCCGTCGACCAGTCTTCGCCGCGATGCTGCGGCTTCGCCTAGGCAGGTACCCAGCCGGGCTAGCGCTCTACCGAACCCTATTTTTCCTTGATTTTGTTCCGTTTTTGTGCTAAGCTACGCGTTCTTTCAAAATTGGCTAAACATAAGGATTTCCGCGCCCCTGGCCGGTGCGGGATGGGTTTTGCTTGCCCAATGTTGCTATGCGCCGGGAGCATAACCAAATGGGATTTTGCGGGGCCGGGTCCGTATTTCGCCTGAGGAGTGATCGTGAAATGACTACAAATGTCCATAAATGACGATGATCTACATGGTAATTCGCGTGTCGCATGTCGCATTCAGCCATGCAGCCTGTGCAAGGGCCGCTGGGGTGGGGACGCGCTACGGAAATCGAGGTGCCAAGACGGGCGCCCGCGCGGCCGACCCAACCAACGCCTTGGCGGGCTGCGCCGATGTGAATAAAACCGTTATGTTCCGGTAGGAACCGTTAGGAAAGCTCATGAACCGGTATGGTCAATTTTGCCAATATATGTCGCACGAGGTTATGGAGTATTTACACGTGACTATAGAAAGCGCGCGCGCCCGCAGGGGAGTGACCAAGTGACCGAAGTGCCAAGACCGACGCCGGTCTGGCCGACCATGCCATCCCCAGACCGGCTGGGCCGATGTGCCTTGCCAAAAACGTTCGTATGCCTAACAATATTATCACCCCAAAAACCTGCCGGCAGCCCGTATAAAAGCCGCCATTAAAGAAAGCCGCACCGTGCCTGAACCTGAACAATCGTTAATGAATATGACCGACGTGGTCCTCGGCCCGGCGCTGGCGCGGGGCCAGGAAAATGACGCCGCCATCTTATGCGCCGGCGGCACCGTTACCTTTGGGCAATTGGCCGAGCGGGTGAACCGGGCCGGCAACGTGTTCGCCGCGACCGGTATCGGCAAGGGGATGCGGGTTTTGCTGCTGGTCACCGACCGGCCAGAATTCTTTTACGTCTATCTGGGTTTGCTCAAAATCGGCGCCATACCGGTGGCCCTCAATCTGCGTCTGTCGGCGGCCGATATTGCTTTCACAATCGATGACAGCGCCTGCACCGGGTTCGTCCTCGAGGCCCAATTCGCAGCCCAGTTTGAAGAGGCGACCGCGATGGCATCGATTAAGCCGGCGGCCTTCTCGGTCGATGCGCCGATGCATGGCTATGGCCATATCCCGGCCCTGATGGAGGCGGCATCGGCGCAATTGGCGCCGGTTCTGTCAGCTCCCGATGATCCGGGTTTCTGGATGTATTCGTCCGGCACCACCGGCAAGCCCAAGGGCGTGGTGCATTGCCAGCGCACCGCGCTGGACGCCAAAAACACGCTTGGGCAATTGATGGAAGTTGGTCCCGGCGACCGGGTCTTTGCGTCGTCGAAGCTGTTTTTCGCTTTCTCCATGGCCCATGTCATGTTTGCGGCCCTCAATCTCGGCGCCGCCGCGATCCTCTATCCCGACTGGCCGGACGCCGAGGCGGTCGGCGAAATTGTCGAAACTTACCAGCCGACGATCCTTCTATCGGTGCCCACATTTTATCGCAATATGCTGCGCGACGGCGTCGCCAAGGGGGCCGGCTTCAAGGACGTGCGCTATTATCTCTCGGCCGGCGAAAAGCTGCCGCGCACATTGTTCGATGCTTGGGCTGAGGCCACCGGGCGGCCTGTCCTCGAAGGCATCGGCGCTACCGAGACCTGCTTTTTGTTTCTCGCCAACCGCCCCGATCACATGAGCCCCGGCACCTGCGGCGTGCCGACGCCGGGCACCGAGGTCAAGATTTTGGCTCAAGGCGGCGGGCCTGAAATTGCGCCCGGCGAGGCCGGCGTGCTGTGGGTCCGGATGGGCTGCTTGGCGCAAGGCTACTGGAACCTGGATGAGCGCTCCGGCGCGGTATTCAAAGACGGCTGGTACTGCACCAACGATATGTTCTGCATCGACGATGCCGGCTTTTACGAATATCAGGGCCGCGCCGACGACATGCTGAAAATTTCCGGCCAATGGGTCAGCCCTAACGAAATCGAAGAGCGGGTGCTGGCCAATCCCCTCGTCGACGAGGCCGCCGTTGTCGGCGTTCCCAACGAAGACGGGCTAATCCGGCTGGCCTTGTTCATGGTCGTACCGGACGCCGGCGCCGACACCGCCCAGTTCGAAAAGGCATTGCAGGACGATCTGAACCAGAACCTGTCGATCTATAAATGCCCCCGGCGCCTGTTCTATCTGGATGAAATGCCGCTGACCGCAACCGGCAAACTGCAACGCTTTGCCTTGCGCGATATCGCCATCAATTCAGACGCGGGCGCGGGTTAGGGCCATGGACAACGAAACCGCCCCTGTTGATGCGCCGCCGCCGACGGCGTCCGACAGGCTCGATTTCGATATTCTGCCGCAATTGTTGGGCTATCAGTTGCGCCGTGCCCAACTACGCATGTTTACCGATTTCGCAAGCGCCATGGCGGAGGTTCAGATCACCCCCGGCCAGTTCGGCGTGCTGGTACTGATCGAGGCCAATCCCGGCTCCTCCCAATCGGCCCTGGCGCGAGCCATCGGCATCGAACGCTCGACCATGGTCGCGGTGATCGACACATTGGAAGGGCGGAGCTTGGTGGAGCGGCGCGCATCGAAAGTCGACCGGCGCTCCAACGCCCTGGTTCTGTCGGCGGCTGGTACCGCCATGATGAATACGCTGCGCCCCATGGTGCAGGACCACGAGGACCGCATCGCCGGCAACCTTAAATCCACTGAGCGGCGTCAATTGATCGATTTGCTGCGCCGGTTGCCCGATGGCCCGCAAACCAAATAAGGGCGGCGCGCCCCGGCACGCGGCGCTCGACTATCGCCCGCCTCTCACCTTGCGCCTCATCCGCTATGGCTTGATCGGCATCGTCGCCGCCGCGGTGATCGGCGTTGCCTACACCGGCTATTGGTTTTTTCTTGCCTCCAACTTGAAGGACGGCATCGGCCAATGGGTGCAGGCGCGCGCCGGCGCCGGCGTGCAGGTGTCGCAGAAACGCATCGAAATTTCCGGCTTTCCGCTGGCGCTCCGGGTCATCATGACCGATCCGCGCATCGCCTTTTCCGGATTTTCCGAAGCCGGCGAGGGCGACCGCTGGGAATGGCGCGCCCAGAAACTCATTGCCCATATGGCGCCTTGGAACCTCGGCCGGATATCGGTGGATCTGGCCGGCTCACACGAACTGGACATCGCCGCCGGCCGCACCCGGCAATCGTTTCAAGGCAAGGCCGCCAGGCTCAGCGTGGTGGCCGACCTGCACGGCGACGGATTGCCGGCCTCGGTGCGCCTGTCGGCGGAGGCCTTGACCATCACGGCCCGTAGCGGCGCCAAATTCGCTGCCGCCGCGGGCGCTGAGATATTTGCCGAGCGTTTGTTTCCAAGCGAAGTGACCGCGAAGACACCGACCTTTGATTTGGATATCCGCATTCGGGGTCTGCAACTGCCGGCTGGGCTGCGGCTGCCCCTTGGGCGGGATGTGCGGCAATTGAACCTACTCGCAAAAATTCTGGGGCGGCTCAAAATTCCGGCGACGGTGGATGCCATTGGCCGCTGGCGCGACGAAGGCGGCATTGTCGAGGTTGAGCGACTGGAGACCCGGTACGGCCCTCTTTATGTGCGCGCCAACGGCACCCTTGCCCTCGACGCAGCCATGCAGCCGGTGGGCGCCATGACCGCCAAGGCGCGCGGCTTTTTTCAGACCGTCAGGGCGCTCCGGGATGCCGGCCATATCCGCTCCCGCGATGCCGCCATGGCGCGGGTGATCCTCGGCGCCCTGGCGCGCAAACCCAAGGCCGGCGGGCCGGCGTCCATCAGCCTGCCATTGTCTATTCAGGAAAGGAAATTATATGCCGGGCCGGTGCGCCTGATGGACATGCCGGTCATCAAATGGACGCGCCTGCCGGACACCAGCGGGCCGCAAAAACTGCGCTAGCTGGCCTAAGCCTGATTGGCGTCGATGACACCCCGGCGGATGGCGCGGGTGCGCTCAAAAAGATCGAACAAGGTGTCGCCCTCGCCCCGGCGGATGGCCCGTTGCATGGCGGTCAGGTCCTCGGTGAAGCGCTGCAGCATTTCCAGCACCGCGTCCTGGTTGTTCAAGAACACGTCCCGCCACATGGACGGATCGGACGCCGCGATGCGGGTGAAGTCGCGAAACCCGCTGGCCGAATATTTGATCACCTCGTTGCGCAAGGTCTGCTCCAGATCGGTCGCCGTGCCGACGATGGTATAGGCGATCAAATGGGGCAGGTGCGAGGTGATGGCCATCACCAGATCGTGGTGTTCGGCGTCCATGATCTCGATATTGGCGCCGGTGGCGCGCCACAGGTCCGCGATGCTATCAATGGCGGATTGGTCGGTGCCGGAGGCCGGCGTCAGCACGCACCAGCGGCCTTCGAACAATTCGGTGAAGCCCGCCGCGGGGCCGGAATGCTCGGTGCCGGCGACCGGATGGGCGGGCACCAGATGAACGCCGTCCGGAATATGCGGCGCCAGATCGGTGATCGCCGAGCCCTTGACCGAGCCCACATCGCTGACGATGGCGCCCGGCTTCAAGGCGGCCTTGATGCTCTCGATGACCGTCCCATAGGCGCCCATGGGCGTCGCGATGATGACCATATCGGCGCCGTCTACCGCTTCGGCGGCGTCCAGGGTGAAGCTGTCCGCCAGATCCAGCTTGGCGGCGGTATCGAGGCTTTCCTGCGTAGCTGCCGTCACTGCCACGTGGCTGGCGAGACCGTCGCGCCGGATGATGCGCGCCAGGGACGAGGCGATCAGGCCGATGCCGATCAGCGCGATGCGGCCGAATTTTTTGTGGTCATTGTTCATGGCGGCTCAACCCGTTCCGGTATCGTTGCGGCCGGTGAATTCTTCAAGGGCGGCGACGACGGCGCGCATTTCGTCTTCCAGCCCGATCGATATGCGCAGCGCGTCGGGAAGCCCATAGCCGGCCATGCGCCGGGCAATGATGCCGCGGGATTTGAGGTGCTGATTGGCGGCCTCGGCGCTGCGCCCGGGCTCGTCGGGAAACCGCACCAGCACGAAATTGCAAACGCTGTCCGGAACCGCGAGGCCCAGCTTCTTTAACGCATCCGATGTCCATTGCCGCCACTGGATATTGTGGGCGCGGGCGGTCTCGACAAACGCATCGTCTTGCAGCGCCGCCAGCCCGGCGATTTGGGCCGGGTAGGAGACGTTGAACGGGCTCCGGGTCTTGTTGATCACGTCGGCGACCTCGTCGGGGCAATAGGCCCAGCCCAGGCGCAGGCCCCCCATGCCGTAGATTTTCGAAAATGTGCGCAGCATAACCACGTTGTCGCTGGCGGCGACCATCTCGGCGCCGTTGCTGTAATCATCCCGGTCAACGAACTCCGAATAGGCGCCGTCGAGGGCCAGAAGCACATGATCGGGCAGCCCGGCGCGCAGACGTGTCACTTCCGATCTCGGAATATAGGTGCCCGTCGGGTTGTTGGGATTGGCGATGAACACCACTTTGGTGCGCTTGCTCACCCGCTCCAATATGGCGTCCACATTGACGGTGATATTGGTTTCCGGCGCGACCACAAGATCGGCGCCCACCTGCTGCACATAGATCGGATACATGGCAAAGCCATGGGCGCATGTGATGATCTCATCGCCGGCGGCCGCATAGCAGCGGGCGATCAGACCGATCAATTCGTCCGAGCCGGCGCCGCACATGATGTTTTGCACCGGATAGCCAAATTTGCCGGCGATGGCATGGCGGATCTTGGTGCAATCGCCATCCGGATAGCGATGGAAATCGTCGAGGGCGCCTTCCAGGACGGCGCGCACTTTCGGGCTGGGCCCGAAGGCGCCCTCGTTGGAGGCCAGCTTGATAACCTTGTCAAAGCCTTCGATCTCGGCTTCGCCGCCGGCATAAGGGGCGATATCCAAAAGGCCCGGGAGCGGTGTCGGCGATGCCATGATCAGCGCCTCCCCTTGGCTTCGATAACCGATGGTACTGCGAAACAGCCCAGGCGCAGGATCTGATTGACCGGCACCTCCAAGGCATCGGTGAGCGCCCCGAAGCGGGCATCATCGGCGCCGGCAAAGCCGTCCATATCGATCAGGCTCACCCAGCGCTCCGGCGCCGCTGTTTCGTGCCATCGGGCGGCCAGAGCGGCATCGATGCCGGCTGCGTCCAAGGCGCTGGTCAGCCGGTTGGCGGACAACTCGCCGGCCAGATCGATGGCCACCAAGCTGCGGTCGCGCCCCGATGGGTCGGGCGCCATCATGGCGATCACCAGCGCCGTCTCGCCATTGCCATTGCTATTGGCGCCGGCGGATGTCCAGAACGGCAGTTTGGCGATGATTTGCGGCGCGACGCCGCCGCCTGTGTTGGGCTGAACCAGAAGATGCTGCCACCAGGGATCGGCGTCTTCCGGGTCCGGCAGCGGCAGAATGCCGAGGGCATCTTCACCGCCGGCGACCGCTTCCAGCACCCGGCGCGGCGTGGCGCAGCGATGGAATGTGCCGCCGGCGCCGAAATGATCGCGGGCCTGATCCCATAACGAAGAGCCGCCATCCTGGGTAAGAACGGCGGTCGAATAGGCGCCCTGGCTGGCTAGCGAGGCTGAGAAGATTTCCCGCCATATGCGCAGCAACGAACGCTCCGGGAAACCGCCCTTGTTGGCGGCCAGCAAGGTACGCAAAATATCGGCTTCCCTACCGGGGCGCAATTTGACGTCGTCGCCCGCCTTGGCCAGGCGCACGCGGCCCGAAACCGCATCACGGCGGGCCAGCAGCTGCAGCAGCTGTAAATCGATGGCGTCGATCTCATCTCTGAGTTTTGTTAGCGCGGCTTCGGACATTTTGCGTCAGTCAGGTTACATTCGGGAAGGCGAAGTGATAATGCCCGGCACCCTTAAAATCAAAGAAAAGATTGACTTGGGCGGCCTCGATTCTTAGCTATGGGCGTCATCCGAAGCGGGCCAGGGCCCCGGCCGACGTGAAATCGGATGGTTTCTAAAACGCCAGAATGGGATATAACGGTTACGATGACCGCGCCGCCTGATCAATCGGCCGCAACTTTGGCCAATGGACCCGGGTCCGGAACAAGCACCAGATTGGGGCTGACGGAGCCCTTGCGCCTGGATTGCGGCGTCGAGTTTTCCGATTTCCCCGTGGCTTATCAGACCTATGGCCAATTGAACGCCGACAAGTCCAACGCCGTTCTTATCTGCCATGCCCTTTCTCTCGATCAATATGTCGGCAATACCCACCCCGATACCGGTAAGCCGGGTTGGTGGGAAATGGTGGTCGGGCCCGGCAAGCTGCTGGACAGCAACCGCTATTTCATTATTTGCGTAAACATTCTGGGCGGCTGTATGGGCACCATCGGGCCGAAAGAGATCAACCCCGATACCGGGAAACCCTGGGGATTGGAATTTCCAGTGATCACCGTCGCCGATATGGTGCGCGCCCAGGCGCTGCTCCTCGATCATCTGGAGATTGAGCAGTTGTTCTGCGTCATCGGCGGTTCCCTGGGCGGCATGCAGGTTCTGGAATGGGCGGCGCTTTATCCCGAACGGGTGCGCACCGCGGTGCCGATCGCCGCCGCGCCTTATCATTCGGCGCAGAACATTGCCTTTCACGAGGTTGGCCGTCAGGCGATTATGGCCGATCCGGATTGGCGCGGCGGCAATTATCTGACCGAAGGCACCAACCCCAACCGGGGATTGGCCATCGCCCGCATGGTGGCGCATATCACCTATTTGTCGGAGCCGGCCCTGCACAACAAATTTGGACGCCGGCTTCAGGACCGGGACGCGGTGAGCTTCGGTTTCGATGCGGATTTTCAGGTGGAAAGCTATTTGCGCCATCAGGGCAGCACCTTTGTCGACCGCTTCGATGCCAACTCTTATCTCTATATCACAAGGGCAATGGATTATTTCGATCTGGCGGAACGCTATGGCGGCGTGCTGGCCGAGGCGTTTTTAGGCAGCGAGACGCGCTTTTGCGTCATCTCGTTCACCTCCGACTGGCTGTATCCGACGTCGGAAAGCCGCCGTATCGTGCATGCCCTCAATGCCGCCGCCGCGAATGTCAGCTTCGCCGAGATCGAATCCGACAAGGGCCATGATGCGTTCCTTTTGGAAGAGCCGGAATTCTGGAGCGTTCTCGCCGGCTTTCTGGACGGCGCCCGCGAAAATTTCGGCCTCGATTTCGGAAATGGGGCCTGAGCGGGTCATGGACGCCGCACACCAGCGCGCCAATTTGCGCGGCGACCTGCAGATCGTCGCCAACATGGTCGAGCCGGGCAGCCGGCTTTTGGACGTGGGTTGCGGCGACGGCGCCTTGCTGGATTACCTGATCCACGAAAAAGGCGTCGATGGGCGCGGCGTTGAGTTGTCCATGCAAGGGGTGAATGCCTGCGTCTCCCACGGCCTGTCGGTGATCCAGGGCGATGCCGATACCGATCTCGACGACTACCCCGATGGCGCCTTCGATTATGTGGTGCTGTCGCAAACCCTGCAGGCAACGCGGGCGCCAAGGGACGTGCTCGGCAATATGTTGCGCATCGGGCGCCGGGCCATTGTCTCGTTCCCCAATTTCGGCCATTGGCGGGTGCGGGTGTCGTTGATGTTTGGCGGGCGCATGCCGGTGACCAACGCCTTGCCCCATCATTGGTTCGACAGCCCCAACATTCATTCCTGCACGATCAAGGATTTCATCCAGCTTTGCGCCGAAATGGGCATTGGCATCGAACGCTCCGTCGCCCTCAATCACCGGGGCGCCAGGCGGCGCATCCGCTCTAACGTTGCGCTGGCCAATCTGGCGGGCGAGCAGGCCGTGTTTCTGTTAGCTAGAGCGGTTCCGGGTGAAAATGAATCAATTTGATGGGAACAAATCGGTTTTCCGGGTAGGCGCGGTGCGCAGCGCGATGCCTTCGCATCGGGCAAGGGCCGCAACGCCCCCGGAGAGCCGATTTGACCCACCGAAGGCCGGGTGCTTTTGACCCGTGAACGTCGTCGCACGCCTTTGCCGATGCCAATGCATCGCCATGCGGCGCGCTCCTAGCCACGGGGCAAAATCATCCCGGTCAAATGGTTCATTTTCACCCGGAACCGCTCTAGGTCATGACCTTGGGAAACCGTCAGCTCTTGATGGCGGCGGCGTAGGCGCGCCTTGTGCGGGCAGCCGCCGGCGTCGGCGTCGGCGCATAGATCTGTTTTTCCGCCTCCACCGAAATCACGCCGCCGAAGCTATTGAACAGACGGTGGCCCACATTCTCCCAGGCCCGGGCCGAGGACAGCACCATGCGCGAGCGCGCCGGCGGCAGGTAAAGCGCGCCGCGCGTCGCCAAGGGCGCGAACATAGCGTCGCGCAGCAAGCGGTTGATCTGACCGGCGGAGTAGGGGCGGCCTTGTCCGAACGGCGTGCGCTCGAACCGGGCCCATAGCCCGCGCCGGTTGGGAACCACGATCAACAAGCGCCCGCCGCCGCTTAAGACCCGCCAAATTTCGCGCATCATCGGGCGCACCTGTTCGGCGCATTCGAGGGCGTGGATCAGCAATACCCGGTCCTGGGACAGATCCTCGACCGGCAATTCCGCCTCGTCGGTCAGATAGGTGAGGCCTGGGCCGTCTTCGGGCCAATGCAACACCCCTTGCGAGGCCGGCATGGCGGCGATAACGGATTTTGCTTGGCGGCGAAAACCATCCAGATAAGGCGCCGGATAGCCTAGCCCCAGCATGCGCATGCCGGTGCAGTCGGGCCAGACCGAGCGGATATGCTGGCCGACCAGACGCTCGGTCACGGCGCCAATGGGGCTGGCGTAATAGTTCCTCAAATCGACGGCGTCGGTCCACATGATGAACCAGTTTAGCATAACCGGCCGCAGCCGCACGAGCCTGTGGTTATTGCCCGGCCAATCCACTATTATGACCCTGGGTGAGCGTTGAAAAATGTCATTAATGATACCAGGCACCGGTAACGACGGGCGCGTGGCCTCCTATGGCCCCGCGATGTTCGGCGCTGGCGCATCCCGGGCCGCGCCCGCATCCGACATGCCCATATCGGGAACGTCGTTCGGCGGCGCCATCAAGGCTGGTTTGTCCGGCGGCGGCGATAGCCCCGGCGCTGGACGGGCGCGCATGGCGGGCGCATCCGAAGAGGCCGGGGCGGCGGCCGGCAAGCCCAAATTTCAGGCCTTTATGTCGGCCTTTCAGGCGCAGCTTATTCATCAGCAAACAGCGTCGTTCAAGCCCACCAAGGCGGTGGCGCTGGCTACCATGGTGGCCGATACCTACCAAAAAATTATGAACGCGACGCACCCCGATGGCCTCGCCCAGGCAATGCTGGCGGGTCAAACCGTGATCGATGGGCCGGGCGTGAATTTTCTGGCTTGAGCGGTGGGCTAGTTCATTTCCCGCACCAGGCGGAAACCGATGAAGTAACTGATAATGCGCACGTCGTTGCGCACCCGGGATGCCGAGCGCGATACCTTCGGCAGATAGTACCAGGCGCCGCTTTTGACCACCCGGCTTTTGCAATCGCCGTCGATGCGTTTGGTGCCGTCGCCGGTGGCGTTGAAGTGGGACGTGTTCCAGCAATCGGAGGTGATTTCGAGCACGTTTCCGTGCATATCATAAATGCCCCAGGGGTTCGGCTCGAACCGGCCCACCGGCGCGGTTTTTTGGCCGCTCCACTCGCTGCCGCATTTCCGGCAGTTGGCGGCGCCGGCGCGCATTTGATCGCCCCACCAATATCCCGAACTGGTGCCGGCGCGGGCGGCGTATTCCCATTCCGCCTCCGACGGCAGCCGGTAGCGGGCGCCGGATTTCTTGCTGAGCCAGGCCGCATATTCGGCGATATCGCCGATCAGCACGTTCATCACCGGCCGCTTGCCGCGCCCCCAGCCCCTATCGAACGGTTTTTTGTTGCATCCGCCGGCGGCAACACAGGCGTCGAACTCATTGAAGGTAACCTCGAAGCGGCCAATGGCCAGCGGTTTGGGGATGCGCACCCGGTGCAGCGGCAATTCGCGCTTGCGCCCGTTTTTTGATCCCATGATGAACTTGCCGGCGGGGATAACGACCATTTCCGGGCAAAGCGGGCAGTCGCGGAACTCATCACCGGGCTGCAGACCCGAGGATTTTTCCGCCGCCGCCGGCCCTACCAACGCCAGCAAGCCCGCGAAAAGGGCGGCAATCACGGTGCAGACGCCAAAGCGGCGATGTCGTCCAGGCATAAAAATTACCCGCGTTTTTCGAGCGCCCCAATCGGGCCTTATTCGACCGTCCATGTTGATCCGGCGCGCAACAGATCGTTCATGCTCGCCTTCGGCTGGGCGGCGATGGCTTCGTCCAGTTGGTGATAGACGCCTTCGTCATAGGTGGGCCCCGGCTCGCAATAAAGGACGCCAACGGCCACCGGAAATTCGGGCGATTCCATCGAGGCCAGCAAATGGGCCATCATCTTGTTGGTTTCGTCATGCACCAGGATGTCTTTTTCCTCAATCCCGCCGGCGCCGACGGTTACCACTTCGACCTCCATGCGTCCGGGTTTGAGGCGGATGCCCTTGGTGCGGTCCTTGCCGAACAAAAGTGGCTTGCCATGTTCGACGGCGATTTGCTTTTCCTCGACCATGGATTTCTGGGTGAAGTCGGCAAAGATGGCGTCGTTATAGACAATGCAGTTCTGCAAAATTTCGATAAAGGACGCGCCCTTGTGCTCCTTGGCGCGTATGAACAATTGCGGCAGTTGCTTTAACTGCGTATCGATGCCGCGGGCAACGAAGCGGGCGCCGCAGCCGATGGCGAACTCGGTCGGCGATACCGGCGCATCGATGGAGCCCGCCGGGGTCGAGGGCGAGCGCGTGCCGACGCGGCTGGTCGGCGAATACTGGCCCTTGGTCAGGCCGTAAATTTCGTTGTTGAACAGGATATATTGCAGATCAACGTTGCGCCGCAAAACATGCATCAGATGATTGCCGCCGATGGACAGCGAATCGCCATCGCCGGAAATGACCCAGATATCCAGTTCCGGGTTGGCGATCTTGGTGCCGGTCGCGATCGCGGCGGCGCGGCCGTGGATGGTGTGGAAGCCATAGGTGGACATGTAATAGGGAAAGCGCGCGGCGCAGCCGATGCCGGAAATAAACACCGTCTTTTCCGGCGGCGCCTGCATTTCGGCCAGCGCCGTCTGCATGGCGCGGACAATGGCGTAATCGCCGCAGCCGGGGCACCAGCGCACTTCCTGATCGGAGGCATAATCTTTGGCGGTCAATTTATCGGGCCGCGTGGTCACATTCATTTTTTTGTCTCCAAGCGGTCACGGATAGCGCTCTCGATCTCGGTGACCTTGAACGGCATGCCAGATACCTTGCTCAAGCTCTCGGCCGGAACCAGATATTGGTCGCGCAAAACGGTGGTCAATTGGCCGGTATTCATTTCCGGCACCAGAATTTTGTCATAGCCGCTCAAAAGTTCGCCCAAATTCGGCGGCAATGGCCAGATATGGCGCAAATGGATGTGCGACACCTTGGTTTTCTTGGCGCGCAACAACTGCACCGCGCGGTTGATGGGCCCGTATGTCGAGCCCCAGCCGACAACCGCAATGCCGCCCTTGTCGTCGCCAAGAGCTACGTCCTGGTCGGGGATGAATTTGGCGATACCGTCGATTTTCTTCTTGCGAAGATCGGTCATCACCTGATGGTTTTCGGCATCGTAGGAGATATTGCCGGTGGTGCTGGATTTCTCGATGCCGCCAATGCGGTGTTCCAGCCCCGGCGTGCCCGGTATGGCCCAGGCGCGCGCCAAGGTAATTTCATCGCGCATAAACGGCTGGAAGCCTTCTACATCGGTGTGGAAGTGGACCGGGAATTTATCGTAAGCGTCCACATCCGGGATTTTCCAGGGTTCCGACGCGTTGGCGATATAGCCGTCGGCGAGCAACATGACCGGGGTCATGAACTGGGTCGCCAGACGCACCGCTTCGATGGCAACATCGAAACTGTCGGATGGCGAGCGTGCCGCCAGCACCACCAGCGGCGCATCGGCGTTGCGCCCATAAACGGCCTGGTAGAGATCCGATTGTTCGGTCTTGGTGGGCAGCCCGGTGGACGGGCCGGCGCGCTGTACGTTGAGGATGATCAGCGGCAGCTCGACCGAAATGGCGAGGCCGATAGCCTCCATCTTCAAGGCGATGCCGGGGCCGGACGATGCGGTGACGCCCAGATTGCCGGCATAGGCGGCGCCGATGGCGGCGCCGACGGCGGCGATCTCGTCCTCGGCCTGGAAGGTGGTCACATCGAACTGCTTCATCTTGGACAATGTATGCAGGACCGCCGAGGCCGGGGTGATCGGATAGCCGGCGAAGGTGGTCCTGAGCCCGGCAAAACCGGCGCCGGCGACGATGCCCCAGGACAATGCCTCGATCCCGGTGACGGTGCGGTAGAGGCCTGGCTCGATCTTGGCCGGCGCCACCGAATAGGCGTGTACCTTGCCCGCCGACACTTCCATGGTTTCGCCGTAGGCGTGGCCGGCATTGATGGCGGCGATGTTGGAGTTGGCGATTTCCTTGCGGTCGGCAAAGCGCTGGTTGAGCCACGCCGCCGACGGGTCGCGGTCGCGGTCATAGATCCAATAGACCAGACCCAGCGACCACATATTCTTGCAGCGCGCCGCTTCTTTTTGCGACAGACCGTGCGGCTTGACCGCTTCCAGGGTGAGCGCCGTGATATCGACGGCGATCACCTGATAACCATCCAGCGAGCCGTCATCGAACGGGTTGCTATCGAAGCCGGCTTTTTTAAGGTTGCGGTCGGTGAAGGCGCCGGTATCGGCGATGATCATGCCGCCCTTGACCAGATCGTCCAGGTTGACCTTCAACGCCGCCGGGTTCAACGCCACCAGCACGTTGGGGGCATCGCCGGCGGTCTTGATGTCGTGGGAGCCGAAATGAATTTGAAAGGCCGAGACCCCGAAAGTGGTGCCGGCGGGCGCCCTGATTTCGGCCGGGAAATCGGGAAACGTCGCCAGATCATTTCCGGCCAGCGCCGTGGTCAGGGTAAATTGGCTGCCGGTGATTTGGATGCCGTCACCGGAATCACCGGCAAAGCGGACCACCACATCTTCGACTTCTTCGCGCCGGGCCTTGCTCAATCCGGCTGCCTGACTGCCCTCCATTCTCGCATACTCCTCGCTCAGCTCTTACTTGATTTGTGATCAGACAGGAGCTGAATGTCTAAGTCCCTGCCAAGTATTCAGGCTTGGCGCCGGGCAAAATCCGCCACGGATATTTTGGAAAATCTCAAAAAAATAAGCTCCAGATTCGGTGGCTGAAACTGCAAAATTCATAACACACACTCTATCGGCCCGCAAACCGTCTATCACAATAATTTTCCGGGGCCCAAATGCCTCTAAAATTTTAAAAAATAACGACTTTTTGGCGGTAATCCAATTTCTCCCAGGCTATTTCCATGCCGCCAAAAGCGGCGCGAATTCGTCTACAATCATGGCGTATATTTCGCGTTTGAACGCCACCACGTTGGCAACCAGATCGCCGGCGTCCATCCATTGCCAGCCATCGAACTCCGGGTGGGCGACGCCGGCCGGGTCGATCTCGTCGTCCGAGCCCAAAAAGCGCAAAGCAAACCATTTTTGTCTCTGCCCCCGGTAGCGTCCATTCCAGAGCTTGCCGATCATATCGCCGGGTAGATCGTAGCGCACCCATTCGGCGGCCTCGCCGATGACGCGGGCATTGCAAGTGCCGGTCTCTTCTTCGAGCTCGCGTAATGCCGCCCGGGCGGGTTCCTCGCCTTCATCAATGCCGCCCTGGGGCATTTGCCAGGCGTCGGCCTCGGCGCCGATGCGCCGGCCAACCAGGACCTTGCCGGCGTCATTGATCAAGAAGATGCCGACGCAGGGCCGATAGGGAAGGTCCGAGGCGTGCGCGGAACTCATGGGCTAGATCAGGAAGCCGCGCGGCGTCATTTCTTGGCCTCCGCCTCGGCGGCCGGTTTGGCTTCACCTTCGGCCCCGCCTTCAGGCGCAGCCGGTTTTTTGGGCGGGCCATCAATGCGCACCACGGCGGACACCGGCGCCAGGGCCAGCTCCTTGAAGTCCAGGGACTTCGCCCATTCGGCCAGACGCCGGATGGTGACCGGATAAGGCTCGCCCACGCCGACCGCCGATTTCCGGCTGCGCGCCTGTTTTTCCAGTTGCGTCAGGCGGTCGTTGATGGCGGCGGCGGAGGCGACCGCGTCGAGTGAGACGACGACGCTGGTCCGGGGCAAGGCCAGGGACTTGGCGACCTTGAGGCTGAGCCCGCCCTTGGGGATGCCGTTATCCACATAGAGGAGACCGCGTTTTTGCAATTCGGCTAACACCGGGGTCAAAGCCTCTTCGGAGGCGGCGAATTTCGATCCCATGACCTGGAATACGCCGACAAATCCCGGCGCCAGGCCCAGCAGGCGTTGCAGGCGGTTGATGTTATCGGCGGCCTCCAACTCGGTCAGCATGGCCATCGGACCCGGATCGGAGACCGGGAAATTGTTGGGCTCCATGGGTAAGTCGATCAGTGTCTCGTGCCCCGCCGAACGCGCCATCCCCATCCAGTCGCCGATATTGGCAGTGTAGGGGCTGAAGGCCAGGGTGATGCCGCCGGGTAATTGATTGATGGCCGCCAAGGTGGCGGCGCGGCTGAGCCCGATGCCGCGCAGGATGATTGCGATGCGCGGGCGTTTGACGTCCTTGTTGAAGGGGCGCGCATATTCCTGCCAGGGGGCGCCGCCGCGCGATGTCTTCTTCGGCAGCAGTCCCGCCTGGGTCGATTCGACCATTTCCGAATTGATGCCCTTTAAGGATTTGCCGCGCGGCTGCAAGGCAATGCCGCGAAACGCGACCGCCGTTACCGACGGCGTGATCACGCCCTTGCCAGGGGTACGGCGGACGCCCGTGGACGCCGGTTTATCCGGCTCCCGGGGCGCCTCTTCCGCGCCACGGCCGGCGGCCGCCCTTCCAGGCGCGGCGGCCTCTTCGGGCGCGCCGCTCTCAGCTTTGGGGGCGTGACCGCCCTCAGCCTTGGGGTTGTGACCGCCTGTGGCCGGCGGCGTCAGGCCGGGTTTGGGGCCGGGCAGAGCTTTCAGTTTTTTTACCGCACCGCCTTTGCGGGCGCCGAATTTGGTCCGCGCACGGGCGCCGCCCTTGGACTTGCTTTGGTCGGTGATCTTCAGCCGCCGTTTGGGCGGAATGGCCATGGTGACCAGGGGAATGTTTGGATTGGCTTCGCTGACATGTTTGGCTTCGCCGGCACCGCCATCATCGCCGCCGCCGCCGAGAAGCATCATCGCCCCGCCAGCGGCGCCAAGCACGACAACGGCTGCCGCCGCAATGATGATTATTTTCTTCTTGCCGCCACCACCGCCTTCGTCGTCGTCGTCATCATCGAAGTCGCCACCGAAATCATCGTCGCCGAAGTCCTCGTCATCGGAATCATCGTCATCATCATCGTCGTCATCATCGTCGGCGTCATCATCGTCGTCATCATCGTCGTCATCATCGTCATCGCCGCCGAAGTCATCGCCGGAGCCTGAATCGTCACCGTCTTCGCCAGTCTCGTCATCGTCCAACGCGTCGCCGTCCAGCGCGTCGTCGTCCAACTCGTCGTCGGCCTCGTCATCCGCCATCAGCGTTGGTCCGCGTTAGCCTTTTAACCGCTTGGTGAATAGATCGACGCCGCGCAACAGATCCAAGGCCCGTTGCAGTTGGAAATCCTGCGGCGTGTCTTTGGTCTGGGCCTTGCCGGGATCGGTCTTGTTGTCCGATTTTCCGGCGCCGTTGTTGTTGCGCTGGTCGAGGGCGCCGCGCAAATCCGATTCGCGGCTTTGCCGGCGACCCGACTGAATGGCTTCGATGCGCGCCTGTTGAACCGCGATATCGGGCTTGATGCCGACCTTCTGGATGGACTTGCCCGATGGCGTGAAATAGAGCGCCGTGGTTAGACGCATGGCGCCGTGCGATCCCAGCGGTAATATAGTCTGCACCGATCCCTTGCCGAAGGATTGCGAGCCGAGGATGATCGCCCGTTTGTGGTCCTGCAACGCGCCGGCGACTATCTCAGACGCGCTCGCCGAGCCGCCGTTCATCAGCACGATCAGCGGCTTGCCGTCGGCCAGATCGCCCGGTTTGGCGTTAAAGCGCTGGTGGCTTTCCTTGTTGCGCGGGCGTGTCGATACAATCTCGCCGCGGTCGAGAAAGGCGTCGGAGACCGCCACCGCCTGGTCCAGCAGCCCGCCCGGATTATTGCGCAGATCCAGGATCACGCCCTTGAACTTATCGCCGGCCTTCTTTTTCATTTTCTCCATCGCCCGCTTGAGGCCGTCATGGGTCGGCTGGCTGAACGAGGAAATACGCACATAGGCGATATCGCCTTCCAGGTGCGAGCGCACCGTGCGCAACGGGATGATGGCGCGCGTGATGGTGACATCAAAGGCCGGCTTCTTGGCGCGGCGCACGGTCAATTTAATGTCGGTGCCGACCTTGCCGCGCATCAATTCCACCGATTGCGCCAGGGTCAGGCCAAGCACCCGCTTGCCGTCCAGATGGGTGATTAAGTCGCCGGGCTGTAACCCCGAGCGGTGCGCCGGCGTATCATCGATGGGCGAGACCACCTTGATCAAGCCGTTCTCCATGGTGACTTCGATGCCGAGGCCGCCGAACTTGCCGCGCGTCTGCGCCTGCATGTCCTTGAAGTTCTTGGCGTTCAGGAAACTGGAATGGGGATCGAGGGAGGTCAGCATGCCGGTGATGGCGGCTTCGATCAGGTCCTCGTCCGACACCTCTTCCACATAAGACGAGCGGACCCGCTCAAACACATCGCCAAACAGATTTAAGAGCCGGTAGGTGTCGGCCTCTTTTTTCTTTTCGGCGGCGCCGGCGGCGGCGGGAACGGCCAGAAGAAACGCGGCCGCGATCGCCAATGTCAAAATCGATTTTTTCATCTTCTTACCTTACCTTTTTGCGCCGTCATCCACGGCATGGGATCGATCGGCGTTCCGTTTTGCCGTAACTCGACATAAAGTTGTTCGCGCCCGGCACCCAATTTACCCATCTTACCGACCGGCTCGCCCGAGAGAAGTGACTGTCCGATGATGGCGTCGATACGCGCCAAGCCGGACAGAAGACTATGATATCCCTCGCTGTGTTCGATTATCAAGAGCAGCCCGTATCCCCGGAACGTTCCGGCGAACACAACCTTGCCGTCATAGGGCGCCACAACTTGGGCGTCGGCGCGGGTGGCAACGACAATACCTTTGCGCCGGATGCCGCGTCTGACGGCGCCGCCATAGCGGCCCTTGAGGCTGCCCACCGCCGGGAATGTGAGCCGGCCGCGTGCTTTAGATATGGGCCGGATTTCAAACGACGCAAGTGCCGCCACCTGGCTTTTGGGATCGAGGCTAAGAGGGCGATCAGGCCTTTGTTCTTTAAGCTCCTGATTTTCAATGGTTTTTTTGGCTAAGGCCGCCCGCCTCCGGCGCTCCAATTCGAGCTTTCCGAACAATTCCCGCAGGCTGCCGGCTTCCTCAGTCAGCCGCTTAAGCCGCGCCCCTTCCACCTGGCGGGCGGCCAATGTATGGCGCCGGGCGGCCTTGGTTTGGCGAAACGCCTTTTCCAGATCGCTCCGGTAATCATCGATGCGGGCGGCCGCCGAGGCCAGTTTTGCGCGCTGTTCGGCGATCTGGCCGCGGGTCGCGTCGAGGGCGATCAAATCTTCGCGAAGTCGGGCCGCCTGGCCCTCGACCCGGGGTAACGTGGTTCGCAACAGAATCGCGGCGCGCACCAGATTGGCAGGCCGGTCCGGAGAGGCGATGACCGCTTCCGGCGGCAGGCGCGACAATCTTTGCAAGGCGGCGAGCAATTCGGCGAATTGGCGGCGGCGCGAGGCCAGCAAGGTTTCTTTCTCTTCTTCGGCGCCGTTAAGCTCGGCGATCTCACCCTCGAGATCGTTCATTTCGGTTTCCAGGCCCTGGATGTCCTGGGCCAGCGCAACCTTCTTGCGGTTGACGCCGGTCAGCTTGACGCGCAGCGCGTCGGCCTGCTTCTCCAGGGCTTGGGATTTTTTCTTGCCCTGATCAATGGCCCGTTCCACGTCCTCAAGCCGTTTGCCGATCCCGGCGGCCGGTTTTTCGGCGGCCAGCGCCGCCCCGCTCACCAGCAACGGTAAGATAACAAAAAGAATCGCGGCGCTAGCCGGGCGCATCGGCATTGGCCCGGTCCAGCAACGAGGTGCCGCTCATTTCGGTTGGCTGCGGCAAATTCATCAATTGCAGAATGGTCGGCGCGATATCGGCGAGCGCGCCGTCTTTCAGCGCCCCGCTGCCGGGGGGTGCATTTACCAGCACCAGGGGCACCGGTGACATGGTGTGGGCGGTGTTCGGCTGGCCGGTTTGGTGATCATGCATGCGCTCCGCATTGCCGTGATCGGCGGTGACCAGCATGGCGCCGCCCACATTTTTAAGCGCTGTTTCCAGGCGGCCGAGGCAGGCATCGATGGTGCCGGCGGCGCTGACGGCGGCTTCGAAGATGCCGGTATGGCCGACCATATCGCCGTTGGCGTAATTGACGACGATCAGATCAAAGCGTTCTGCCTCGATCGCATCGACGAGCCTGTCGGTGACTTCGGCGGCCGACATTTCCGGCTGTAAATCATAGGTGGCGACCTTGGGCGAGGGCACCAATATACGTTCCTCGCCCTCGAACAGGGCTTCCTCGCCGCCGTTCAGAAAAAACGTCACATGCGCGTATTTTTCGGTTTCGGCGATGCGCAGTTGTTTCAAGCCGGCGTCCGCGACTATCTGGCCGAGGATATTGTCCAACGGCCTTTGCGCGAACATGGCGGCCATGTGGGCGTTGAGGGCGCTGGAATATTCGCTCATACCGAGGTTCGCTGCAAAATCGATGACCCGGCTCCGGGCAAAGCCACCGAAGTCCGCATCCACCAGGGAGGCCAATATCTCCCGCGCCCGGTCGGCGCGGAAATTGAACATCAAGATGCCGTCGCCATCGGCCATGCCGTTGTAATCGCCGATCACATGGGGCTCCACAAACTCGTCGGTGACGCCGGCATCGTAGCTTCGCTGGATTGCATCGGCGGCGCTGTCGGCGTTTTCACCGGTGCCGCCCGTAAGCATGGCATAGGCGCGTTCAACCCGGTCCCAATTGGTATCCCGGTCCATGGCCCAATAGCGCCCGCACACCGTCGCGGTCTTGAAGCCGGCCAAATCCCTGGCCGCCACCTCGATCTCATTTACGTAACCAAGGGCGCTTGATGGCGCAACGTCGCGGCCATCCAGGAAGGCGTGCAAGCGGGTGCCGATGCCGGCGCCGTCCAGATAGCCGGCCAGCGCGATCAAATGAGATTGATGGGAATGGACGCCGCCCGGCGACGCCAGGCCCATCAGGTGGCAGACGCCGCCGCTGGCGCGCAAAGCATCGATCAGGCTTTTGAGACCCGGATTTTCGGCCAGTGAGCCATCGGCGACGGCGGCATCGATCAGCGGCAAATCCTGTATCACCACGCGCCCGGCGCCGATATTCATATGGCCAACTTCGGAGTTGCCCATCTGACCTTCGGGCAGGCCCACTTCGACGGATGAGGCTTCGAGCCGCGCCATCGGGCCGTCGTTTCGCATGCGGTCCCAATTGGGGGTGTGGCCGTGGTGAATGGCGTTGTCGTCGCCGCCGTCGCGCTCGCCCCAGCCATCGAGGATGCAAAGCACGGTCGGTTTCGGACGTTTCAAGGGCTTTAAGTTGTCGGTCATATACGCGCGGTCTAACGGTGATAGGGATGTTTCGTCAAGATACATTGCGCCCGGTAAAGCTGTTCGATCAGCATGACCCTTGCCAGCATGTGCGGCCAGGTCATTTTGCTTAAGGACAATTTGAAGCCGGCGCCGGCTACCAGCGCCCCTGCCAGCCCACCGGCGCCGCCGATGACAAAGGCAAACTGGGATTGACCATCGGACATCCAGCGCTGCATCTGGGCGGCGAAATCTTCGCTCGACAGGGACTTGCCGCCGGGATCGAGGGCGACCAGCAAGGCATCGCCGGGCACGGCGGCGCTTAACAGCTCGGCCTCGCCAAGGACCATCTGGCTTGCGGGCAGTTTTTTGCGCATCTCCACTTCTTTTAAGGTAACCGGCCAGGTCAGCCGTTTGGCGTAGTCTTGCCATTGCTGGGCGGCCGGGCTGGATTTCATGCGCCCGACGGCGGCGATGGTGATCTGCATCGGGCGCTTGTCCTTCAGGCCGGTTTCAATATCAAGGCTTCGCCGCCTGCTCGGTTTCCGCCGGATCGCCCCAGATTTTTTCCAGCTGATAGAATTGCCGGACCTCGGCCTTGAACAGATTGACGATGATATCGCCGGCGTCGATCAGCACCCAGTCGCAATTACCCAGCCCCTCGATAGGGACCGAGGCAAGGCCTTTGGCTTTCAAGGTTTCGCGGAGATGCTCTGCCATGGTGGCGATATGGCGCTGCGAGGTTCCTGTTGCAATAACCATATAGTCGGCGAAATCGGTTTTACCGGCAAGATCGATGACGTCGGCCGCAAGCGCCTTGTCGTCATCCAGAGACGCCGTAACCGTTTCCAGCAATTGGGAGGGTGACGGTGGCGCCGTTTTATAACGAACGATGGGATGGTTCTCCTTTGTGCAGATGTGGTGTCATATAACGTTATAACCTATCGGCGGCTTCGGCGGAAATTCTCCGCCGGTACGCCCGAATTTTGGTCGCCGAGGTTGCATCCGGCGTCATGTGCAGGAACATCCATGCCGGCGCCGCTTTCAAGGCCAGCCGCTTGGCATAAATATCCGGCACCCGCTGGCGGGCGAAACGATTGGCCGCCCGCGACTTAAGCGCCCGTATAGAATAAGAAGGCCTGGGAAAAACCGCAATCGGAATGAGCCGGAATATCTGCCGCCATTGCCGCCATTTGTGAAACTGGATCAGATTGTCGGCGCCGATCAGAAATATGAAATGATCGCGGGGGCGCTCCTGTTTCAAGGCACGCACGGTGTCGGCGGTAAAGCTTGTGCCGTGATCCCGCTCAAAGTGGGACACGTGAATATCGGGGTGGTCGGCGAAGCTTTCGGCAGAGGCAAAGCGGGTCTCATAGGCGGCCATGCCGGCGGCCGGTTTCAACGGGTTCTGCGGCGACACCAGCCACCACACCTCGTCCAGCCGCAGGCTGTCGAGCGCCGCCAGGCTGAGATTCAAATGCCCCCGGTGGGCCGGGTTGAAGGAGCCACCGAGAAGTCCGATGCGTTTGGGATTGCTCAAGGGAATGTTCGCTTTATTACCGGATATGTCAGGGCCGGGTCTGGCCCGAGCCCCGGACCACATATTTGAAGGTGGTCAATTGATCGACGCCGACGGGCCCGCGCGCATGCAGCTTGCCCGTCGAAATGCCGATCTCGGCGCCCATGCCAAACTCGCCGCCGTCGGCGAACTGGGTCGAGGTGTTGTGCATGGCAATGGCGCTGTTGACGCCGTTCAAGAATGTTTCGGCGGCCTCGGCGTCATCGGTGACGATGGCGTCGGTATGTTCGGAGCCGTGGGTATTGATATGACGGATGGCTTCGCCAACCCCGTCCACCTGTTTGACGGCGATCACCGCGTCCAGATATTCGGCTTCCCAGTCTTCGTCCGTGGCAGGCCCGATGCGGTCATCCAGCGCCTGTGTTTCGGTATCGCCTCTGATCTCGCAACCGGCGGCAGTCAGCGCATCCAGGATCATCGGCAGGTGCGTTGCCGCCGCGCGCCGGTCGATCAACAATGTTTCGGTGGCCCCGCAGATGGAGGTGCGGCGCATCTTGGCGTTGACCACGATGTCGCGGGCCATGTCGGGATCGGAGCCGGCGTCGACATAGGTGTGGCAGATGCCTTCCAGATGGGCGAAGACGGGCACCTTGGCCTCTCGCTGCACCCGCTCTACCAGGGACCGTCCGCCGCGCGGCACGATCACGTCGATATAATCGGTCATGGTCAGCATCTCGCCGACAGCGGCACGGTCGGTGGTCGGCACCATTTGGATCGCGGCGACCGGCAAGTTGGCCAACTTTAATCCTGTGCGCATGCATTCGAGGATCGCCCCGGAGGAATGAAAACTTTCCGAGCCGCCGCGCAATATGGACGCGTTGCCCGATTTCAGGCACAGGCTGCCCGCATCGGCGGTGACGTTGGGCCGGGATTCATAAATAATGCCGATGACGCCCAAGGGCACCCGCACCCTGGATATGTCGAGGCCGTTGGGCCGCTGCCAGCGGTCCATGACAAAGCCGACAGGATCATCCAAGGCGGCGATTTGTTCGAGACCGGCGGCCATGCCATCTATGCGCGCCGCATCGAGGGCGAGGCGGTCCAGCAGCGGCGCGGTAAGGCCTTTTTCGGCGCCCGCTTGCATGTCCTTGGCGTTGGCGTCTAAAAGCCCGGCTTGGTTGGCGCGCAAGGAATTGGCGGCCTCGGTCAGGGCGCGGTTTTTGGCCTCGGCGGTTGTCCCGGCCAGAGTTTCCGCGGCGTCCTTGGCGGCGGCGCCGATTTCCTGCATCAAGGCGGGGATATTTATCGCTACATCGGTCATGTCTTAAGCCGCTTCATCTTAAAGAATAGCCAAATCGTCCCGGTGGATCATCTCGTCCCGGCCACGGTACCCGAGTAGGGCTTCGATTTCATGTGTTTTGTGGCCCATGATGCGGCGCGCATCTTCGGCTGAATAAGCAACAAGTCCGCGCCCCAACTCCTGGCCATCGGCGGATTTGACGGCTACTGCGTCGCCGCGCTGAAAGCCGCCCTCGATGGCGGCGACGCCAGCCGGCAACAGGCTGCGCCCGCCCGCCAGCGCCTTGGCGGCGCCGTCATCGACGATCACCGCGCCCACCGGCTGCAAGGAACCGGCGATCCAGTTCTTACGCGCCGAATGGGGGCTGGCTTGCGGGATAAACCAGGTGCCGGGACCGGTCTTTTCAAACGCGGCGAGGGGGTTCAAGCCGCGTCCGTCGGCGATGGCCATGCGGCAGCCGGCGCCCATGCAGGCCTTGGCGGCGGCCAGCTTGGTGATCATGCCGCCCGATGAATCCGACGACGACGAGGCGCCCGCCATGGCATCAATCTCGGGCGTGATCTCGGTGATTTCCGGCAGCAATTTGGCGTCCGCGTCCCGCGCTGGGTCGGATGTGTAAAAGCCATCAATATCGGACAACAGGATCAACAGATCCGCCGACACCATGGCCGCCACGCGCGCGGCCAGACGGTCGTTGTCGCCGAAGCGGATCTCGTCGGTGGCGACCGTGTCGTTTTCGTTGATCAGCGGCACCGCGCCAACGCCCAACAAAGTCATCAAGGTCGAGCGGGCATTCAAATAGCGCCGCCGGTCTTCGGTGTCGGCGAGGGTCAACAGGATTTGCGCCACGGTCAGATCATGCTCGCCAAGGCGTTCCTGATAGGCGTGCGCCAGGCGCACCATGCCGGCCGCCGCCGCCGCCTGCTTTTCCTCCAGCTTCAGATTGCCGCTTTTGAGGGCGAGGTACCGCCGCCCCAGCGCCACCGCGCCGGACGAGACCACGATCACATCCTGGCCGCGCTCGCGGAAGCGTTTGATATCGGCGGCCAGTGACGCCAGCCAGTTGGTATGCAAGGCGCCATCGGCATCCACCAACAAGGCAGTGCCGATCTTGACCACCACCCGGGAAGCGGCGGCGATATCGTAGGTTTGAGGCGCGCTCATGGGGTGTACACGGCGGGTTCTACCGGCTTAGGCTTGGCGGTTTTGACCATCTTGGCGGCGCGGCGCAGCACCTCGGTCACGCCGGTGCCGGCGACGCCGGACATGCAGGCGATGGCGTCTTCGGAAAGGCTTGCGGCTTTGGCCAGGGATTTCCGCTGCTTAGCCAGCAGTTCATCATTGAGGGCATCGCATTTGTTGAGGATGACAATCTCGGCCTTGGCCGCCAGCCCTTCGCCATAGGCTTCCAGTTCGCGCCGGATAGTGCGGTAATCGGCGCCCGGATCATCGGAAGTGCCGTCGACAAGATGCAACAGCGCGGCGCAGCGCTCCACATGGCCAAGGAACCGGTCGCCGAGCCCGGCGCCTTCGTGGGCGCCTTCGATGAGCCCTGGAATATCGGCGAGCACCAGCTCGGCCTCGTCCACATAGCCGACGCCCAGATTGGGATGCAGGGTGGTGAACGGATAATCGCCGATTTTCGGGCGCGCCCGTGTCACGGCGGCAAGGAACGTTGATTTGCCGGCGTTGGGCAGGCCGATCAGGCCCGCATCGGCGATCAATTTCAGGCGCAGCCAGAGCCATTTCTGCTCGCCGGGAAATCCCGGGCTGGCATGGCGCGGCGCCTGGTTGGTGGAGGATTTGTAATGGGCGTTGCCGAAGCCGCCGTCGCCGCCCTTGCCGAGCAGGATGGTCTGGCCTTCCTCGGTCAGATCGGCGATCAGATGGTTTTGTTCCTCGTCAAAGATTTGCGTGCCCACCGGCAGCTTGAGGACCTTGCTTTGCCCGGACCGGCCGGAGCGCATCTTGCCCATGCCGCCATGGCCGCGCTCGGCCTTGAAATGCTGCTGGTAGCGGAAATCGATGAGGGTGTTCAAATTAGCGATGCACGCGACGCTGACGTCGCCGCCGCGGCCGCCATCGCCGCCGTCGGGTCCGCCATATTCCACATATTTCTCGCGCCGGAACGCAACGCAACCGTCGCCGCCGTCACCGCTTTGTATGAAAACTTTTTGCTGATCGAGAAACTTCATCGCGCTTACCCTATCGGCGGTCGCATTTGTGTCAGCGTATCAAAAAAGGGGAATGGATGGCCATTCCCCTTAAGACTAACGAGCCTATGGCCGGATCGCTTATGCGGCGCCCGGCTCCACATTGACGAAGGTGCGCCCGGCGGCTTTTTTGCGGAACGAGACCTTGCCTTCGGCGAGCGCGAACAAGGTGTGGTCCCTGCCCATGCCGACATTGTCGCCGGGATGGTACTTGGTGCCGCGCTGGCGGACGATGATATTGCCGGCGAGCACATCCTGGCCGCCATATTTCTTGACGCCGAGACGCCGGCCTTCGGTATCGCGGCCGTTGCGTGATGATCCGCCTGCTTTTTTATGGGCCATAAGCGTTGCTCCTTAATCGTCTTTCTTTGAAGGCGCCTTATTTTTGGCTTGGGGCTTGGCAGCCGCCTTCGATTTTGCCGCTGCTTTCGGCTTTGCCGCCGCCTTGGCTTTGGCCGGCGTCTTGGCCTTGGCTTTGTCCTTGGCGGGCGCTTTGGCTTTCGCCGCCGCTTTGGGTTTATCGGCGGCTTTGGCCTTGGCCGGCGCTTTTGGCTTGTCTGCGGCTTTCGGCTTGGCCGCCGCTTTCGGTTTCACGGCGCCCTTACCGTTGATGTCGAGAACCCGCAGCACGGTCTGTTCCTGGCGGTGCCCGTTGAGGCGCCGGTAGCCTTTGCGCTTTTTCTTCTTGAAGACGATTACCTTATCGGCGCGGCTTTGATCGAGGATCTCGCAATTGACGGCCGCCTTGGCGACGGTCGGCGCGCCGATCTCGGGCGCTTTGCCGTCTTCGCCAACCATCAGGACGTTTTCCAGCTTGATATTACCGCCGGCCTCGCCAAGCAGTTTTTCAACGAGGATAACGTCGCCGGGCGTCACGCGATATTGCTTACCGCCGGTCTTTACGACTGCGTACATTTTTAAGTGCTTTCCGTCATAAAAAGGGCGGGGTTTTAATCATTCCCGCCGGAAGGTGCGGAAATTACCGCCTGACACCGGACCTGTCAACGCAAAATGGGGGGAAAAATTTCCCGCGTAGCGTTGTCTCTTATTGCTAGTTAGCCAAAAAGGCCATTATTTCAGCGCCGATTTGTGCGCCGGTTTCTGGCCGTTTTTGACATCGTTCGGCCCAAGGTCGCCCAGGATGAACAACATCCCATCTAGGGTCAGAACTCATTAACCATTAATTGATTCAATGGTCTGGAACTTAATAATGGGAGTTTCAGATTATGAGGCGTTTATTTTGGTTATCAGATCAACAATGGGAACTGATCAGACCGC